>Ga0209702_10007691_pt1 | contig 13014 bp, 16 predicted proteins | sample FRY01_FD_187210 | JGI IMG/M metagenome (GOLD analysis project Ga0209702, IMG submission 187210) | Freshwater microbial communities from Lake Fryxell liftoff mats and glacier meltwater in Antarctica - FRY-01 (SPAdes) (version 2) | ecosystem: Environmental > Aquatic > Freshwater > Ice > Glacier... | reverse complement strand
ATGTTGGCACAGGTGTGAATACAGGTATTGCTATTGTAGGTAATATGGGTTCAGAAACTAGATTTGACTACTCGGTAATTGGTGACGCTGTTAATTTGGCTGCTAGATTAGAAGCAACTGCTTGTAGGGGGGACTATAAAGATTATCCAACAATATATTCTAGTCATACTATGAAACAATTACCTAAAACAATTAAAAGTAAAAAGATTGGTGAAATAAAAGTTAAAGGTAAAGAAGAATTAATTAAGATTTACACTATAAAGGAGGACTAATATGTACTATGAAATACTTAATATGATATTATGGGGAATAGTTATGCCATCGTGGATATCTATTTCGTTTTACCGATTTTGTATGAAGCTGAATCCATACTCGTTTAAATAATATACGACAAGTAAGTTTTTTCTTTAACCAAACCAGGGGGCTTTATGATACTTCAACAAAGGAAGTTAAGAAAGTTTATATTTAAGATTATACGAAACGAAAAGAAAGCTAGATTATATTTACTAAATCAAAACTGGATAAAAATTAGAAAACAAAAGGAAAGAAGAAGGAAAAGAACATTAGCGAAACTGTATAAAGCAAGAAGATTGAGATTATTTAATTTGTCAAAATCTGCTTAACACTAAATAGGTATATAAGTCAATATATATAAAGACGTGATGTCGGCGTATTCCCTATTGGGGCAAAATAGACTTACCTAATCGCTTAACAGCAGAAAAACCATATGGACGATAACTACACTGAAATAGCAGGGATAAAAGTTAAATTAGAATCCCTATCAAAAGACATAGAGAATGTCAATAGCATACAATCGAAACTTGATACTGCTATTGACAAACTAACAGACGTTTCGGGATCCATAAAATCTATGTTAGCGGTCCACGAAGAAAAAATTACCAGACAAGAAAAAGTAGATGAAATTATTTTTACAAAGATTCGAGATAGAGAAGATGAAATAGATACTGTTTATCGTGAATTAAAAAAAGATATTGAAATGACCGAAAAAAGGTTATTATGTGAGATTAAATCATTAAGAAATGATATAGGCAGTAGAGTTGGGGTTTTAGAAAAATACCGTTGGATTATTATAGGTGGGGCCATTGTTATTGGCTTCATATTATCAAAGAATTTCGCCACACTAGTTAGTATGATGGCCTAAAGAGCTTGACATTTTGAGTAATATGTAGTATATTGTATATGTGTTATGTCGAGTTATATTGATTTAAAATTTATTAATTTATTGTCTTCCAGGTTGGAAAAGTTTGCAAGAAAAAACGATTACTTGTACAACTTTAGATGTCCTCATTGTGGAGACTCTCAAAAAAGCAAAAGCAAAGCAAGAGCATATTTTTATAGAGTTAAGAATGATATGTTTTTTAAATGCCATAATTGTGGAATGGGTCAAAACTTGGCCAATTTTATCAAATACCTTGATCCACAATTACACAACGAATTTATACTAGAACGGTATAAAGGGTCAGCGCCTGCGACACCGACCCCAAACTTTGACTTTAAACCACCAGTGTTTGAAGAAGTTGATATTATAGAAAAAGAATTGAAAACTATAGCAGAATTGCCTGAAGGCCATCCTGCTAGAGAATATGTTATTAAAAGAAAAATACCTGAAAAATTTTTAGATGTATTATATTATACAGATAAATTTATGAATTTGGTTAATAAGATTAAACCAAACACGTTTAAAAATTTTAAAGGAGAACATCCAAGGCTGATAATACCTTTTTATGATACAACAGGCAATCTGTTTGCATTCCAAGGTAGAGCATTCGGCAATGAACAACCAAAATATTTAACAATTAAATTAAATGAATCTAAACAAAAAATATACGGACTTGAAAGAATTAACTTCCAACAGCATATACATATTGTGGAAGGCCCAATTGATTCTTTGTTTATTGATAATTGTTTGGCAGCTGGTGGAGCTGATTTACGGATTACTAATGTACAACCAAATAATATAACCTATATATTTGACAACGAACCAAGAAACAAAGAAATTGTGGATAGAATGTATAAATTGGTAGAACAAGGTTATAATATTGTAATATGGCCTGATGATATTCAACTAAAAGATGTAAACGATATGATAATCTCCGGGTTGACAAAAGAGAAGATATCTGATATTATAAGTAACAATACATATTCAAAGCTGTCCGCTTTGACACAATTAAATTACTGGAAAAAGGTTTAAAAGGGAAAACAATGGTGACCGAACAAATAATTAATGTCGTAAAAAGAGGAATAAGAGGAAAAGAACTTTTAAATATAGAAAAAATCCACGAGATGGTGGAGTATGCCTGTGAGGACATAAGTGGAGTATCTGCTTCACAAGTTGAGATGTCAAGTGGTTTGCAATTTTATGATGGCATTTCTACAGACGATATTCAACAAATTTTAATTAAGTCAGCGGCCGATTTAATCTCATTAGAATCACCCAATTATCAATTCGTAGCTGCCAGATTACTTTTATACGGACTAAGAAAACAAGTTATTGGAAAACTTTGGGATCATCCTCATTTTTATGAACATATAGAAAAATGTATTAACAAAGGAGTTTATGATAAAAAAATCCTAGTTAACTATGAGAAAAAAGATTTTGACAGAATGGAAAACTGGATTGTCCACGAAAGAGATTATACTTTTACTTATGCTGGATTAAGACAAGTAATAGACAAATACTTGGTACAAGATAGATCAAATGGAGATATTTACGAAACTCCACAGTTTATGTATATGATGATATCGGCTACCGTATTTGCTAAATATCCAAAGAGTAAGAGAATGACTTTTGTCAAAAAATATTATGACGCTATTTCACAATTCAAAATTAATATTCCTACTCCTGTTATGGCAGGTGTACGTACTCCTATCAAGCAGTATGCTAGTTGTGTTTTGGTTGATGTTGGTGATACTTTATCTAGTATTTTCTCCAGTGATATGGCTATTGGTTCATATGTTTCCCAAAGGGCAGGTATTGGAATCAATGCTGGTAGAATACGTGGTATCAATTCTAGGATTAGAGGTGGCGAAGTACAACATACAGGAGTTATTCCGTTCCTTAAAAAATTTGAGGCAACAGTTAAATGCTGTACTCAAAACGGAGTTAGGGGTGGTTCGGCTACTGTTCACTTCCCTATTTGGCACCAAGAAATAGCAGACATTATTGTACTTAAAAATAATAAAGGTAGTGAAGATAACCGAGTAAGAAAACTAGATTACTCAATTCAATTATCTAAATTATTCTATGAACGATTTATCAACAACGAAGATATAACTTTATTTTCTCCACACGAAGTACCTGAACTCTACGAAGCTTGGGGATCACCCGAGTTTGATGAACTATATAAAACGGCTGAAAGAAAAACATCAGTAAAAAAATCAAAAATACCAGCACAAGAGTTATTTGGTAGTATATTGAAAGAACGAGCAGAAACAGGCCGTATCTATATTATGAATATTGACCACTGTAATACTCACTCCTCATTTAAAGATAAAATTAGAATGTCAAACCTTTGTGTATCAGGAGATACTAGTATATCTATATTATCAGATAAAATAGGTGTAAAAGACATTGAAATTAAAGATTTAGAAACATATCTAAAAGAAGATGATACTATAAAGGTATATTCAAAAAATCTAAAAACCAATGAAACCGAGTTTAATAAGGTACTTGATTTTGGTAAGACAAGTGATAGTGCTGAAGTATTAAAGATTACAGACGAAGATACCAACAAATCAATCATATTAACACCGGAACATAGAGTTTATACTAAAAACCGTGGTTATATAATGGCTAAAGAATTAAAAGAGAACGATAAATTAGTAATAGAAGGAAAAAGAATATGGCTTTAAGAATAGAACATTTAAAAAACAAAATACCAGTTTATGATATAACTGTAGAGAAAAACCATAACTTTTTCGCTAATGGCGTATTAGTACACAATTGCCAGGAGATAACTTTACCAACCGATCCTATTCAACATATAGATGGTGATGGTGAGATTGCTTTATGTATTCTATCAGCAATTAATGTAGGAATCATAAATGAATTAGATGAATTAGAACCTTTATGTGATTTAGCAGTAAGAAGTTTAGATGAAATTATAGATCATCAAGATTATCCTGTTAAGGCCGCTGAAATATCTACCAAGGCACGAAGAAGTTTAGGTGTAGGATATATTGGGTTAGCACACTATCTTGCTAAAAAAGGATATTCATACGAACAGAAATTAGGTTGGAAACAAGTTGATAAATTAACAGAAGCTTTCCAATATTATCTATTAAGAGCAAGTAACCAATTATCTAAAGAAAAAGGTCCTTGTGAATACTTTAATAGAACAAAATATTCTGATGGTATCTTACCTATAGACACTTACAAAAAAGAAGTAAATGAGATTGTTGATCGTAAATTTACTTATGATTGGGAGTTATTAAGGAAAGAAATTAAAGAGTCTGGACTTAGACATAGCACACTCTCGGCTCAAATGCCATCTGAATCATCTAGTGTGGTTTCTAATGCTACAAACGGCATAGAACCGCCTAGAGGTTATTTAAGTGTTAAGAAATCTAAAAAAGGTCCACTAAAACAAGTTGTACCAGATTATAAAAAATTAAAAAGTTATTATACCCTACTATGGGATATGAAATCAAACGAGGGTTATATCAATATAGTAGCAGTAATGCAAAAGTATTTTGACCAGGCCATATCAGGCAATTGGTCATACAATCCAGAACATTTTGAAGACGGACAAGTACCTTTATCAGTAATGGCAAAAGACTTATTAACTACATATAAATTAGGTTGGAAGACTTCTTATTATCAAAACACGTATGATAGTAAGAAAGATGAAGACGAACCGGCACATCCTATTGATTATGATGTACCTGTAGATAAGCCAGAAGAAATAGAAGACGAAGAAAATTGTGAAGCTTGTAATATATGATTTTAATACAAACATTTTATAAATAGAACTTAATTACCATATTTATAGGGAGAAACGAGAGATGAAAAATAGTTTATTAATACACAAGCACCTTATTATTAGAGCTGAAGTTAACAACCCACCAAAAGATGTGGAATATTTAACACAGTGGATGAAAGATTTTATAAGTTTTATTGATATGAAAATAATGTTAGGACCATATGTAGCATATTGTGATAAAGAAGGCAATAGAGGCATAACAGCAGTATCCGTTATTGAAACAAGTCATATAGCGATGCACGTTTGGGATGAACTAGTACCTGCTATGATGCAATTAGATGTTTATAGCTGTGCGGAATTTGATCCTTATAAGATTGCTGAAAAACTAAAACAAGATTTTGATGTTGTTAAACTAGATTACAAATTTTTAAATAGAGAAACAGGACTAAAATCTATTCGCACTAAAAAAGGAAATATGTTTTCAATAGAAGAAAAAAACGAACAAATGGAATTATTAATAAAATAAGGAGTAATATATAATGGCAAACAAAAGAAATTTCAGTTTTTTTAAAGATAACGCTGAGCAAACACCTATCGAAGTTATAGAAGATAGAAGTTTTAAAAGAGCGGTTAAATCAATACAAGCTAAAGTTAAAGATAAAAGAGTGATAATTGAATATATAACCAAAAGAGGTAAACAGTTACGAGAGTATGTTTCTTTACCAATTGGAAGATTTAAGAAAATAGGAAAGGAAATGTATAACAGATAATGTCATTTTTATGTGCTAATTTACCACACGTAGAAGTTTTTGTAAAAAAAGAATATCTGTATGACCTTGAGAAAGGTCACGGAGAATTGGTTGAAGGTGTTTGGGTAACTGTTAAGTCTATACAAGGTAGAGCATTATACTTTGAAACTTATATACCAGAATATGGTGCAGTATATGACAAATTACCGTTATCAGCATTTGTATGGAAAAAAGACTTCGAAGGAGATTTAGATTTAGAAGAATTAGAATTATGGGATTGTTTCAGTTATGATATTACAGTTATTGAAAAAAGATTACTCAAAGGACAAAGATCAAAGTATTTTTCTCCAAGTAGAAAATGGCACGAAGGAATTTATATGTTTACAATAGATAGTTGTAATCCAGATAGTAATAGATTAAACACAACTTTTAGCGAGGTGCCAACACAACATAAATCTTTTAATATATTGAAATTAAACAATGGATACTTTGCAGCTCAACCAAATAATCGTATGCTGATATTAGATAAATCATATACACCTAAAACTTTAAAGTTTCCAGATTTTAAAGTATCATCCATTGAATATTCAGTGGAAGATAAAGATAAATCAACATTTGGTGATGAAACAGAATTTTTTTATGGAATTAATAATAGTGAAAAGGAGAAAGAGTAATGGCAAAAAGTGTATTTAACAAAACAAAGGGGATAGATTCAACCAAGCAGATGATGTTTTTTGGACCTGATTTAGCGGTTCAACGGTATGATGAGATGAAATATCCTATCTTTGATAAGTTAAATCAACAACAACTTGGTTACTTTTGGAGACCTGAAGAAATATCTTTACAGAAAGATAGAAACGATTATCAAAATTTAACTGAACAGCAGAAATTTATCTTTACATCTAATCTGAAATATCAAACAATGTTAGATAGTGTACAAGGTAGAGGGCCGTGTCTAGCATTTTTACCTTTTTGTTCTTTGCCTGAACTAGAGGGTTGTATTGTAACTTGGGATTTTATTGAAACTATACATAGTAGAAGTTACACATATGTTATTAAAAATCTATATGCTAATCCAGGAGAAGTTTTTGATACCATACTTGAGGATGAAAGAATTGAAAGAAGAGCAGCTAGTGTTACAAAAACCTATGATGATTTAATTAAAATGGGTTACCAATGGACACTCACACCTGATAAAGTTGATATGTATGAATTGAAGAAAAGATTATACCTTGCTATGATATCAGTTAATATATTAGAGGGTTTAAGATTTTATGTATCGTTTGCTTGTAGTTTTGCTTTTGGTGAACTTAAACTATTAGAAGGATCAGCAAAGATTATTTCGTTTATTGCTAGAGATGAAAGTCAACACTTGGCTATGTCACAAAGAATTATTAATAACTGGAAAGACCACGAGAACGATAAAGAAATGTTAAAGGTTATTAAAGATTCAGAAAAAGAAGTTTTAAAGATGTATGAAGAAGCCGTTGGTGAAGAAAAACGCTGGGCAACTTATCTATTTTCAAAAGGTTCAATGATTGGTTTATCAGAAAAATTGTTACACCAATTTGTTGAGTATATGGCAAATAGAAGAATGAAAGCTATACAATTAAATCCTATATATAATCAAAAAACAAATCCTTTACCTTGGGTAGACCATTGGTTGAATAGTAGATCAAGTCAAACTGCCCCACAAGAAACAGAAATTGAAAGTTATGTAATTGGTGGAATTAAACAAGACGTACAGAAAGACCAATTTAAAAAGTTTAAACTATAATGATAAATAAAAAGATAAAAGAAACATCTCACAAAAACTGTTCTTCCTGCGAAACTAAATATAGCGTTGAATGGTACATTAATATTCAGGACCTAGAACCTATGACCTGTCCATTCTGTGGTTATGCGGTTGAATTGGAGGATGATGAAGAACGAATTGAAGACATTGGCAGAGAAGAACACACCAACGAGGACGATAGTTGGAATTGATTATAGCTTAAACAGTCCTGCTGTTTGTGTTGCTAATAATGGTGGAACATCTTTCGGTGATTGTAATTTCTATTACTTAACAAGTAAAAAAAAATACGAAGGCATTATGATGGAGAATGTGATTGGTTATAGACTTAAAGAAAATAATGGACCTATTGAAAGATTTAAAAACTTATCCGATTGGGTGTTACATATCCTTGAAACACTACATAAAAAACAAGAAGAAAAAATTATTTTTATTGAAGGTTATTCTTATGGTTCAAAAGGCCGAGCAATATTTCAAATTGCTGAAAATGGGGGTATTCTTAAATATAGATTACAAAAAAGATACACTTGTAAAACAATAGTTCCAAGTGTTATTAAGAAGTTTGCTACAGGTAAAGGTAATGCTGATAAGCAGATGATGTATGATACCTTTAAAGCCACACAAGGCGTTAATTTGATGAAAGTATTTGACCAAGAAAAATTAAATAATCCAATAACTGATATTATTGACAGTTATTATATAATGAGGGCAGGATATGAAAATAGCATTTGTAACGACATTTAATAAAAAATTATACGATTATTATGCTCATAGATTTATGAGTACATACAATTGGCCATTTGATTTGTATGTATACCACGAGGGTTGGACTCCAAAAATAGACCCTAAAAACGACAATATAAAGTTTAGAGATATACACGAAACAAATCCAGAATTGTCGGAGTTTATCGAAAGAAATACCAAGAAGAATGTAGATAGTGTAGCTAAAAATGATTCTAGTAAGATTATTGAAGGAACTAATTATAGATTAGACGCAATTAGATTTTCTTATAAAATATTTGCTAAAACTCACTTAATGTTAACTTGTAACTATGATTACGTGTTTTGGATTGACGCTGATATTGTATTTAAAAAAACAATAACCGAAAAAGAAGTTATTAAGAAATTTTTACCTGAAGATCAATGTATATCATTTATTGACAGGCCGGATTACTATAGTGAATGTGGATTTGTAGGATATAATCTACGGATGGAGGCAACTAAAAGCTTTATATATAAATTAAGAGAACACTATACAAAAGACTTATTATTCCAAGAGAAAGAATGGCACGATAGTTATGTATGGGATTGTGTACGGAAGAAAAACTTACAAGGTTATTCTCAATACAATTTGGCACCGAAGCTTACAAAGCAAGGTAACCCTTGGCCAGATACTCCAATGAGTGAGTATGCTGACCATCTAAAAGGCAAAACAAGGAAAGACGCAGGAGTGATGTTAAAATGAGCAATAAAGCAGGTAAAATATGGGGTCAAACAGAATTGATCCACGCTAATGGAGTTTTAGAATTTCATAGAATAGAATACAAAGCAGGATATAAATGTTCTGAACACGAACACAAATTTAAATGGAACGGATTTTTTGTAGAGTCTGGAAAGATGATAGTTAGAGTTTGGCAAGACGATCAAGGCCTTGTTGACGAAACTATTTTAGGTCCAGGTGACTTTACACAGGTTAAACCAGGGAAGATTCATCAGTTTGAAGGTATAGAAGACGGCGTAGCATTTGAGTTATATTGGGCAGAGTTTAACCACAACGATATTAAACGTAGAACATCTGGAACTAAGATAAAAAATGATTAATATCCTGATAGGGTACGATAGTAAAGAGAAAGTGGCATTTAATGTATTAAGTTATAGTATATTAAAGAACTCAACTAAACCGGTAGCTATTACGCCAATATATTTACCAAACATTAAAGATGATTTTATAAGAGAACGAAATCAATTATCTTCTACTGAATTTTCTTTTAGTCGTTTTGTAATACCACATCTTATGAACTACCAAGGTTGGGCATTGTTTATGGATTGTGATATGTTGATGAAGGCTGATGTTTCTGAACTATGGCGCTTAAGAGATGACAAATATGCCGTACAGGTTTGTAAACACGATTATGTTCCAAAAACACAAACAAAGTTTTTAGGTCAGACACAAACAGCTTATCCTAAAAAGAATTGGTCCAGTTTTATGTTAATGAATTGTAAAAAATGTACACAGTTAACACCTGACTATGTAAATAAAGCTAGTGGTTTAGAACTACATCAATTCAAATGGTTAGAGAGTGATGAACTAATTGGTGAATTACCAATAGAGTGGAATTGGTTGGCTGATGAATATGAATATAAAAAAGATGTTAAGAATATTCATTACACCGAAGGTGGCCCTTATTTTAAAGATTATAAAAATACCGACTATGCTATTGATTGGTTTAATGACTATAAGGAAACTACTGCCATAGATTTATAATAATGAATACTATTGATATTTACAAAAAAACTACCTCCGGCACAGGTTTTAAATCTGATTTGTTAAGAGCATTTTATGATGGAGTTACTAAAATCAAAAACGAAAACTGGAAAGCCAAGGTGATTGATGATTTTGAACTATCAACTGATAACCCCGGCACACACGCTTTCTGTTTTAATTTTCAAAGAGAGATACAAAGACCTAAACCCGCTCTAGTATTGAGAAAAAAGATTATAGAAAAATACGAACCACCTAAAAAAATATGGTATTATGATAGTAATGTATTAGTATCATATGAAAAAGATAAACATCACGCTACAAATTCATATGTAAGAATTGCTTATGGTAATGTATATCCAGATAAAACAAATTATTTTAATAAGGATCCAAAACCTGATAGATGGAATACAATGAAAAGAAAATTAGGTATTGAGTTAAAAGATTATGATAAATCTGGCGATCAAATTTATATTTGTTGTAATAGAGGTAGTGGTGGGTATTCTGCTTTTGGAAAGAATGCTGCTCAATGGGCTATAGAAGTAACACAAGAACTAAGACTACACACTAAGAAACCAATTATTATTCGTTTACATAGTGGTAAAGGTTACCCTACATTTGATGAGGATATAAAAACATTATATGCCTTTAAAGATCAGGCTAAAGATGTTAAAGTACACTCTCCTGGTAATAATTATCCAGACCTATTGGAAGAAGTTAAAAAGAGTTATGCTGTTGTTGTATATACTTCATCATCCGGAGCACCAGCTGTGATAGAGGGTAAACCGTTGTTTGTTACCCACTCATCAAGTTATCTATATCCAATGAATGCTGGCCATTTATCAACTATAGAAAATCCTAATTTAGATTTAGATAGGGAAAAGTTTTTATGGGGATTAGGTGAAAGTCATTGGACATTACAAGACATAGAACAAGGATTATATTTCAAAAATTTCTTAGAGAAAGTTACAAATGTATAAACATAATAATAAGACAGTATGGCGTTGTGTTGATTGGGACAATGAAAAAGGACAAGAACGATTTGAAAAAGGTAAGAATAGACACGATCCGTACATTGTAAGTATGACAACCGGCACCAACGGTATTTATATGGGCAGTGAAAATTTAAATTTAGATGATGATGATCGTCCTTGTATATTTAGAGGTTTAGGTAAATCTCCTCTTATACACAAATGTATAGAAAAAGGTATTGATTATATGTACATTGATACAGGTTATTTTGGTAATGATAAAAGAAAACAGTATCACAGAATTTCTTTGAATAATTTACAGACATTAAACCACAGAAGTATTAAAGAAGTAAAAACATTGTTGATAAGTGGTATTGGAGAAAGAGAAGCTAGGGCTTATTTTAAAAGAGCGGATGACATATTCAATTCTGGACAGGCTTTTGAAAAATGGTATAGAAAAGGTGATATACAATATTTAGATACCGTTCCTTTAGAAAGTGTAGAGAGAGGAAAAACAATCTTAGTTGTACCTCCAAGCCAAAAAGTATTTAATCATTTTGGTGGTGACGCTATAGAATGGACAAACAAATTAATTGAGAATATTAAAAAGATTACAGATAGACCGATTGAGATAAGAGAAAAGGTCGGCAGATCAGAGAGATTAGACTTTTCTGTACAAGATCAATTAAGAACAGGAAAATATCATTGTATAGTAACTTTTAATAGTATTGCTTCAGTAGAAGCGGTTACTGTAGGAGTACCTGCCATTGTATTAGGACCCAACGCTGGTTCTTATTTAAGTGAAACTAAATTAGAAAACATAGACACGCCTTTCTTTCCAGATAGACAACAAATAATAGAACATATGTTTTATTTGAGTTGTTGTCAATTCACAGGAGAACAAATGCAAAGTATTATTACTAAAAGAACGATAGAAGTATTACAAGGAGATCAAACTCCAAGAGGATTAACTATATGATAAAGTTTTACGTACCAAAAGGTGTAACAAGAAGAGCGTCTGTTAGATTTAGAGCCACAGTTCCTTTAAAGGGTATGAGGGAAGAAGATGGTTTTATTGAGAAGGTAGAATATGCAAAACCGGGTGAACTTATTGTACTAGCTAAGAATACCAATATTCAGGATGTAAAATTTTTAATTAAAAATAAAATTAAATTTATATTTGACATATGTGACGACAAATGGAATAAAAATCCAGAACTATATAATTTTGCCTGTCAAAATGCCAATTTAGTAACAACAACTTGTGAATTATTACAAACTAAAATAAAAGAATATACAGGTAAAACTGCTTTTATTATACCCGATCCTACTGAAAGAGAAAGAGAAGAACCAAATTTTGATCCAAAAAAACATATCAAGTTTTCTTGGTTTGGAGGTCGTAAAAGTTTTTCACTATTTAATTGGGACAATGTAGTACAAGATATACGACAAGTAACAAACAATTTTTCAATACACGCTATTTGTAATAAACCAGAAAAAGCTTCTAAACGATTAACACATTTAATTGAAGCAAAAGTTATGAATATGTATAGTTGGGGATATGAAGAACAAGGTAAACTCGTAAGAGAAAGCGATATTGTTTTATTACCACTAGGACAAGATATGCCTTTAGTAAAAGTTAAAAGTCCTAATAGAGTTATTGACGCAATACAACAAGGTAAATATGTTATCACCAATAATGGTGTTGATAGTTATAAAGAGTTAAAAGATTATATACATATAGGTAATATAACAGAAGGCCTAAAATGGGCACTAAATAATAAAGACCAAGTTATTGAAAAAATAAAAAAAGGACAAGAGTATGTTCTTAAACATCATTCGCCCAAAATTATTGGTCAGAGGTGGATTGAAACGGAGAAGTTAGTATGAAAAGATTATTAATAACAGGCGGTGCTGGATTTATAGCACATCACACAATCAGATATTTACTACAAAATACAGATTGGGAAATTGTATCATTAGATAGATTAGATTATTCAGGTAATTTAAATAGAATATCAGATATGATGACCGAGTTTAAACCAGAAACTCAAAAAAGATTAAGAATAGTACACCA
>Ga0209702_10007686_pt1 | contig 13021 bp, 6 predicted proteins | sample FRY01_FD_187210 | JGI IMG/M metagenome (GOLD analysis project Ga0209702, IMG submission 187210) | Freshwater microbial communities from Lake Fryxell liftoff mats and glacier meltwater in Antarctica - FRY-01 (SPAdes) (version 2) | ecosystem: Environmental > Aquatic > Freshwater > Ice > Glacier... | reverse complement strand
CAAAGTCAACGGCGCGTCCCACGCCGGTTATTTTGCCGGAAATTCTGCCTGCCGCGCTCTACTTTTTGCAGGACGGGCAGATTCAGCGCCTGGAGAGCGACGGCGACACCCTCACCCAATTCACCCAGGAAACTGACCCGATCACCGACTTTGACGTGTCGCCCGTGGATGCCCGGCTGGTCTATGTCAGCGGCAACCGACTGATCGAAGCCAATCCCCAATACGGCACAGAAATTGTCAAGCTCGATGGCGGCCCGTTTGACGAGACCGATTCCGCTGCCTGGATAACCCAACGCATATCTTCGCCCTATTTCTCGCCAGATGGTTCGCAAATAACCTTTGGATTAAATGGCGTCAATCTGATCCCCGCGGGCGACGCCACTGAATATACGACGATTCTTGCCAGCGATCCCTATCCCGACCCCAACAATCCACCCCGTTCGCTTGTGCGATTCTACAATCCATTCCACTGGTCACCGGACGGCACAAAGCTGGCGGTCTTTATGTTCTATTGGCCAGAAGGCGGGGACATTGTGCTTCTCGATCTGGACACCACCTCTCTGATCGAAATTACCCGTGACGACCCGAATGCTACGATCTGCTGTCAATGGAGTTGGGGCGATGGCGGGTCTATTGGATTCATCACCAGCGGGGAGGTGTTTGGACCCGCCTACCTGACACCCGGATTGACACAAGTGGATACGACTGACGGAAAGGCTGTGCCACTGGTAATCGGTGTACCACTAACTGGCCCCAGCCCGGAAAACCCTATCCGGGGATTCCTGGAAGTCTTCCAACGGGATGACGGCACTCTGCTCAGCTTTGTCAGCTCAGCCCAGGCGTATGAGCAGCGCGCACCCTATATTCTGCAATCAGTCGCAGCAGACGGTTCACTGATAACCCCAATCGGGGAAAACAGTTTTTCCGCATTGGCCGAAGTTCTGTGGGCGAGTGATGGCAGCGGTGCTGCCGTTCGCACGTGGGGCGTGACACCAGAAGAACAGAATCAACTATTCTGGGTTTCCAGCGATGGGGAAGTTCAGCAATTGCCTGCCCGCGGCGAAAAGTTGCGCTGGGCACCGGTCATCAGCCGGGACAACCGGCAGGCCGCGGCCGAGAGCGAGCGGGCTGATTCCGCTTCGACAGAAACAGGCCGTGACACTCCGTCCAATCCCATACCCGCGGACGACGCCCCGCAACTGAGCGCGCAGATTACATTGAATCTGCGTTCCGGGCCAGGCACGCTCTACCCGGTGGTGGGCAGTCTGAACCCGGATGAATCCGTCGCGATTGCGGGCGTCTCGCCCGACCACACCTGGTGGCAGGTGGCTATCACCACCACGAACAGTGCCACAGCCTGGGTGATCGGCGATGCTAACTTTGTAACGACCCAAAATGTGGCCGATGTGGCCGTTGTGATTCCGCCGCCACCGCCCGCTTCGATTGGCCGCCTCTTTTTTCCGGGGCGCGATGTGAATGGGAATAGAGCCATTCTCGTCCAGGAATTGGCTGCCAATTCGACAACCCAATTAGTCGTCTCCAGTGCGTCCCAACCCAACCTTTCGGCGGATGGCACACTGTTGGCCGTGCACAGTGTGCGCAGCGATCTGCTGGGCATCGGCGCCTGGAATTCTGCTACAGCAGAGATGACCGGTTTGACCAGTCATCCCGAAGATACCCTGCCCACCTGGAGTCCCAACGGAGACGCTATCGTCTTTGCCAGCACCCGCCACGGAGACCGGCGCTGGCGGGTCTATGTGCAGCCGAATGCTTTTGGCGAACTCGTGCGCGAGATCGCCTTTGGCCTGGACCCGAATTGGCATCCGTCCGCGGATCGGATTGCCTATAAAGGCTGTGATGTCACCGGCGAAAGCTGCGGCATTTGGACAATGGACAGCCAGGGCGGGCAGCAGCAGCCCGTGACGAATGACAAATCGGATTCCCGTCCGGTCTGGTCGCCCACGGGACAAATTCTCGTCTTTATGAGCGAATCCAGAAATGGCAATTGGGAGCTCTACAGTGTGGATCCGGGCGGAAATGCAGTGACCCGCCTGACGAATAACCCGGCCAATGACGGCCTGCCTGTGGTCAGCCCCGACGGGCGACAGATCGCCTTTGTCAGCAATCGGGGCGGCGAATGGGGCGTCTGGGTGATGCCGATTGGCGGCGGCAGCCCGGAACGTCTGCTGCGCCTGGGCACAGACCTGCCCAATTGGCTGGAGCAGAGCATCGACTGGACGCGGTGATGCGGCGATTGGGGATCGGGGATTGGGCGATTTTGTCCCAGTCCCCAGTTTTTTGTTGACGCGACCCCATTTAGCGATTACAATACAAGAACGTTTGTTCCTTGCGGTGTCGGTACACGTCGTCAGTCGTCCGTTGTCAGTCGTCCGTTGTCAGTCGTCCGCTGTTAGTCAAATGCTGTCCGCCGTCTATTAAGTATACAAAAAGCAGGTGATCTGTGGCAACAAAGACAAAAACACGCTACGTTTGCTCGGACTGTGGCGGCGTACAGATGAAATGGATGGGCAAGTGCCCGGACTGCAACGAGTGGAATACCCTGGAGGAGATAACCGTCCAGGCCTCCGCCGCGGGCAGCGCCAACGGTAGCGGCTTTGTGGGCACGCCGGAGCCGATCTCCCTTCCTTCCATTCCCGCCGAGCCATCCCGGCGCGTTGTGCTGGGCAATGGGGAGTTGAATCGCGTGCTGGGCGGGGGGATTGTGCCCGGCGCGGGAATTCTGGTGGGTGGCGATCCGGGCATCGGCAAGAGCACACTGCTGTTGCAAATGGCCGCGGATGTGGCCGGGCAGGGGGGCAAAGTTCTCTACGTCAGCGCAGAGGAGAGCGCCTATCAGATTGGGCGGCGGGCCACCCGGCTGGGCATCACCGATGAGCGGCTCTTTATTCTGGCCGACACCATTTTGGAGCAAATTCTGGAGCGCATCAGCCAGATGCGACCGGCGCTGGTCATTGTCGATTCGATCCAGGCCATCCACAGCAGCGCCAACAGAAGCGCGGCGGGCACGGTCTCCCAGGTGCGGGATTGCACGGCCCATCTGCTGCGCCTGATCAAACAGGAGAATATCCCCCTCTTTCTCGTCGGTCACGTGACCAAAGAAGGGACGCTGGCCGGGCCGCGTGTTCTGGAGCATATGGTGGATGCCGTGCTGCAATTGGAGGGCGAACGCTTCCACGCCTACCGGCTTCTGCGCTCCATCAAAAACCGCTATGGCAGCACCAACGAAGTGGGTGTCTTTGAGATGAATGAGGATGGCATGACGGAAGTTGCCAATCCGTCCGAGCTTTTCCTGGCCGAGCGATTGCCCAATGCATCGGGCAGCGCCATCGCCGTGCCCATGGAGGGCAGCCGCCCCCTGCTGGTGGAGGTGCAGGCACTCGCCAGCGTCACTGCCTTTAGCCAGCCCCGGCGCACGGGCAACGGCGTGGACTTCAATCGGCTGCTGCTGGTGACGGCTGTGCTGAGCAAGCGTGTCGGGCTGAATCTGAGCAACCAGGACATCTTTGTCAATGTGATCGGCGGGATGAAAATCGGGGAACCGGCTGCGGATATGGCGATTGCCGCCGCGATTGCCAGCAGCTATCGCAATGTGCCTGTGGCTGCGGATATGGCAATTCTCGGCGAAGTCGGTCTGAGCGGGGAGCTACGCAGCGTGGGCCATCTGCCCCGCCGTCTGAGCGAAGCGGCCAAGTTGGGCTTCAAACGGGCGATTGTCCCCCGCACCGCCCTGCGCCGCAAAGGCGATGAATTTCCCAAAGGCATCGAGCCTATCGGCGTGCGTACACTGGGCGAGGCCCTGGACGCCGCGCTGGTCAAGTGAACGGGGGGTGTATCAAAAGCGGACGCAGATCAAGCAGATTGAAACAAAGATTTGCGCTGACTGCTCACATTGATTTGTGTAAAACCAGCGCAGATTGTACTGGTCAGCGCGAGAGTGAAATGGCGTTTTTAACGCAAAGTCGCCAAGATGCAGAGACGCAAAGGAAAGCGTTTCCTCTCTGCGGCTTTGCTCCTCTGCGGCTTTGCTCCTCTGCGACTTTGCGTTAAAAATTTCACGTTGTCTTTGACTACTACAAAATCAGCGCAGATCAATTCAAATCATAAAAATCTGCGTCCCTCTCTTTACGGCTGAACGGTTATCTTCTCGTTTTTGTCCGTGTATTTCGTGTCTTCTGTGGTTACAAAGCAGCAACCGCCGCTTTTTGGCTGGCGATAACATCCGCGTATTTGCCCCAAATCTCCACCATTCGTTCCCGGTTGGCGCCCACATCCCCATAGCCCATACGGGACGCCGAACGGTAGTGGATGAGACCCTCTGCTTCGTCAATGGCAAATTCCACATCGTCCACAAAGCCAACGAGTCGACTTTTGGCCTCGGCGTGGATATAGCCCGGTTCAACGGTGATGATTTCTATCCGATCCATCCCTTGCAAAACGGCAATAATCGCGTCCTGGGCCGCCTCCGGGGTGACATCTAACACAATTGGCTCCATACTCGCATAACCACTCTCGACCTGACTGGACACACAGTTGGATGAATCCGGGCAGGGGGCCAAACGGCCATCGGTCAGCCCCAGGCTGTCCGGGCGTGTTCCGCCACAACCAGCCAGTCCCAAAGTCGCCATGCACAGGGCCAACGACCACATCTTACGAAAATACACAATAGACTCCTCTACAAAATCCGTGGATTGAGAGAAGTTCGACTTCTGCGAGAAGTCGAACTTCTGAAGGTACGGCCCCTATTTCAGCCGTTCCGGTTTGCTGCTTGTCAATCAGTCCTTTATACTACAATAAGTGTCTCGATAGTTGTGTTTTGAAGGTTGTGCGGATTTGACAGGATTGCAGTCAAACAGGATGAGGCCGTTGCTTGGTAAATAAAGCCTCAAAGAGATGTTGAATTGATTATCCGGCATTGATGGCGTCATGTGCGTAGAGGCGTTCCTGGATTAGAAATTGTGTCTGCTGGCGAGCGGCTTCCCCGATGGATTTGATGGGAGACGAGTAACTGCTCAGGCATAGTCCATGCCAAATTGGGTGATTTTTGATAAATTTGTCCCACTTGAAGCCTGAAATTAGCCTGAATTCCTGTTGTTTGTCCCACCAAAATTTTACAAATTGCGACGTTATGGTTTCTTGTAAGGATTGGTGGGGCAAAACTTAGAATTTTGACAAAATGAGGCGTCAGAATCATAAAACGGATGGTTCTACCAGAGGTACAGATTGCGAAGCAAGCCAGAAAAATGAATTAACTCGGGGTTCGAGTCGAAACTCGAGCCGACCCAAACTGCCAGTTAATTCCACTACTGTTTTTTGTCGTCAAGTCTCACTCTGGTAGCGCCCCATTTCATGCAGATAGAAAGGTTCAGTTTTGTCAAAAGCCCAATCACCAGGTAACACCTTTATGCTCCGCTTTCATCTATTGGGTCAGCCTGAAATCCAGACTGGCGAGGAGAGTTTGTCTGGATTTATCAGTGCCAAAGCCCGTGCCCTTTTAATCTATCTGGTTATGTCTCCGGGACGGCAAAGTCGTGCAGCACTGGCGAATTTGTTTTGGAGTGAATTTACAGACGAGCAAGCCCGCAACAATTTGCGCACAACCCTCAGCAATCTCAATGGGCTGGTATCCAACTATCTGACCATCAGCCGGGATACGGTCACTTTCAATCGCAGACTTCCCTATTGGCTGGATGTGGAGATTGTACGCCAGGACTTTGAGAAGGAAACAGAGGGGAAAGACCTGGCCCGTTTAGGCGCTACAGCCGCCCTATACCGGGGCGGGCTGCTTGATGGATTCCACGTGCGCAATGCCCCTACATTTGAAGATTGGCTGCTTCTGCAACGGGAACAACTACACATAATCGCTCTACGCGGGTTGAGCGCGCTGGCCGACCGCTGTATTGCCGAGGGAGCCTATGAAATCGGCTTGACGTCCACCCGTCAGCTATTGGCTCTGGAACCCTGGCTGGAACAATCCCATCGCCAGCAGATGGTCCTGTTGGCCAGCAACGGCCAGCGTAGCGCGGCCCTGAGCCAATACGAAACGTGCCGATCTACCCTGGCCGCCGAGTTTGGCGTCGAACCGTTGGCAGAAACAAATGCACTCTACGAGCAAATAAAGGGGGGGGTGTTCGCCCCGTCCGCGCCTACCCAGACTCAGCTTCGCAATTGGGCAGGACGGCTGAATGGTGCGGCCAAGTCGCTGCTGTCAATTGCCCCCTCCCCTTCCCAACAGGCGTTCATCGATTGGGCCTCGATTCCTACCGCCCCCCATTTGCTTGGCCGAGAAGAAGAAAGCAAACAGCTAACCCAATGGCTTGTCGAAGATCGCGCCCGGTTGATCAGCGTCTATGGCTTGGGTGGACAGGGCAAGAGCGCGCTGATTGCCCATGTGGTGCGTTCACTCATCGGGGTATCTCCCCTGACCAATTCCCCGGTTCAAAAAGAAAAGAAAAAAAGCGAGAATATAAAAAATGCAGAGTTTCAGGCAGTCCTATGGCGCTCCTTGCGCGGCGCGCCTTCTCTGGACGAATTGCTCCGCTCCTGGATACTCTCTTTATCCCAAAATGAACCAGCCCCACCATCCAGCACAGATCAACTCATTACAACGCTCATCGACTATCTGCGTCAATGGCGTTGTTTGTTGATTTTGGACAATGTGGGCGGCATTCTACAGGGTGGCGGTCACGCTGGGCATATTGCGGAGGAGCGGAAGAACTACGAGGAGTTTTTCAAGCGGATTGCCAACAGCAACCACCAGAGTTGCCTGCTATTGATCAGCCGGGAATTGCCGGTCGCGGTGGAGGGGCTGACAAACGCGTCGGGGAGCAGCACGCGGAAATTGCTGCTCGGCCCCCTGAGCAATCAGACGTCTCAGGCTTGGCTGGCCGACAAAGGGGTAGAGGGTGAACAGGCTGTTCTGGAAGGGATAGCCGAACGCTTTTCGGGGAATCCATTGGCGCTCAGCGATGTCGAAAACGCTATTCAAACCCTATTTTTTGGCGATGGGGAAGCCTTTTTGGACAGCGAAATTCCCGCTTTTGGCGCTATTCGAGAGATTCTCGACGAGCAGTTCGCCCGGCTGGGGTCTGTCGAACAAGAGATGCTTACCGTCCTGGCTAACGCCCACCAACCTTTCCATTGGAGCGATCTGCGTGCGGCCCTCTCATCCAATGCGTCGCCCCGGGAGATAACCGAGGCCCAGCTTTCCCTTGTCCGTCGCGGCCTCATCCTTCAAGAAGCGACGGGCATCCGCCTCTCTAATCTGGTTTTGGGCTACGTCCTGGATCGGGCATAGCGGTTCTCTAAAAAGATCGCACCACCAACAGCAACCCCAATCCCGCGACAATTCCATAGAGCAGACGGTTGAAGCGCTGGCTTGGGATGCGCTGGTTCAACCAATGGCCCGCCACCACAGCAACGATTATCGGAACGATTGAGAACGCAAAGAGAAGAAAGACCTCCCGGTTCCATAGACCGCCAACCCCGTGGCCCAGGCTGATGGCAAAGCCGGAGGGCAGAAAGAATCCCTGTAATGTGGCCCGGAAGCGCACGGGCGACCAGCGGCGCAGCGCCCCATAAACGACTACAGGCGGCCCGTTTGTATTGTAGGCCGCGCCCAACGCACCGGCCAGCGCGCCAAAAAAATAGACCCATCTCTCGTTAGGCAGGTCTGGCAAGACAGGGCGCAGCAGCGCATAGAGGCCAAAGGCGACCAGCAGCAACCCCAGCCCACCCGTCACCACTTCCGCCGGGGCCACCCGGAGCAGCCAAATCCCCACAGGCATCCCCGCAAACGAAGCCACCACCAGCCGCCAGGCATCCCCGATCTCCACATCCCGCCAGCTACGCAGCAGAATCAGCGCGGACATAGCCGCGGCCATCAACCCAACCAGCGGCGTGGCGATACGAATACCGAGTAGAATTGTGAGCAGGGGCATGGCGATCAGCGCGTCGCCAAAGCCGACAAAAGAGCGGGCAAATGTGGAGAGAAAAGCGATGAGGAAAATGAGGGGAAGTGTCTGATCCATTGGAGAATTCAAAACTATGCTGTGGCCTACTCCGCGGCCACAGCTTTGGGAAGCCGTTGGCGGCTCTCGATATACTCCAGCGACTGGTGGCGGAAATAGGTATTGTAGAGTTCCGCGTAGTGACCGCCCTGGGCCATCAACTGCTCGTGGCTGCCTTCTTCGATAATCTCGCCCTGACGCAGGACCAGAATCCGATCAGCGGCGCGCACAGTGGAAAGGCGGTGGGCGATCACAATTGATGTGCGGTTGTGAAAGAGCAGGTCCAGCGTCTGTTGAATCTGGGCTTCGGTGAAGGGGTCCACACTGGCCGTGGCTTCGTCCAGAACAAAGATGGCCGGGTCGTGGGCCAGCATCCGCGCCAGCACAACCAACTGGCGCTGCCCCATACTCAGCCGTGCGCCCCGTTCGCCCACATCGGTTTGCAGACCGTCGGGCAGGGTTTCCAGCCAATCACCGCCCGCAATCTGCCGGGCAATCGTTGCCACTTCGGCGTCGCTCAGGGAGGGCTTGGCATAGCGGATATTGTCAGTCACAGTCCCGGCAAAAAGAAAGGGCGACTGGCTGACAATCCCCAAGTGGCGGCGGTAGCTCTTCAGGTCCAGGCTGCGGATGTCCTGGCCGTCGATGAGTAGTTGGCCGCCCTGAAATTCATAAAAACGCGTGACCAGTTTGGCAATGCTCGACTTGCCCGCGCCCGTATGCCCCACCAGGGCTACGCTCTCGCCGGCGCGGATGTGCAGGCTGAAATCGGGCAGCACCTGTTCTTTCTCGCTGTAGCGGAAGCTGACATTGCGAAATTCAATCTCGCCCCGCAACTTTTTAATGGGCCGATCGTCGGTCTGGTGAACCACCGGCGCGGCGTCGATCAAAGCGAAGATGCGTTCGGTTGCGCTCAGCCCAGCCTGGAACTGGCTCCAAAAAGCCGACAACTGGAGCATGGGAAACCAGAAACGGTCCAGGCTGTTGATAAAGAGATACCACGCACCCATTGTGATAATCGACTGGCTGACGCTGTAGCCGCCCGCATAGAGCAGAATCCCCGTGCCTACGCTGCTGAAAAAGGTGAGAACCGGAAAGACCCCCGCCAGCACAATCCCTCGCCAGGTGTTGATCGCATAGCTCTGGTTGTTGACCTCCTGAAACTCTTCGTAGATGCCCTGCTCCCGGCGAAAATTCTTGGCGACGTTAATGCCCGTCACCGCATCCTGAATGCTCACATTGACATTCGCCACCACCCGCTGACTCTGGCGTGTGATGCGCCGGGCAATGTCCCGAAAGAGATTGGAGACAATAAAAGCCACCGGAGCCAGGGCCAGCACCAGCAGGGCCAGCCGCCACTCGATGATCAGGAGAACGACAAGCAGCATCACCGAAAGCAGAAGCTGACTGAAGACATCCGTCACCAGCACAGAGACCCGGCCAAATTCGTCGCTATCGCTGGTGATGCGGCTGACGATACGCCCGGACTGGTATTTGTCATAGAAGCTCAAATCGTGGTTCATCGCCGCGGTGAAACCGTCCAGGCGCAGGGCCAGCACAATATCCCCGATGAGCATTGTGGTCAACAGACGGCGCGCCCAGTTGAATCCCCACGTCAACACGCCCAGCACCAGCAGCGCACCGGAAAGCAGAAGAATGGACGAACTGGCGAGGGCCTTGACGCCGCCAGCGCCGGTCATCAGTTCGATGCCCTGCGCTGCCAGCAACGGCGCGCCCGTTTGGGCCAGGGAAAAGAGCGTGACCAGCAGCACAATCACCCCAAAACGGCCCAGCCAGGGACGAAAGTAGCCGCCTAAGCGAACGACCAGTTCCCGGTTGGTATATTCCCGGTCATAGGCTTCGGCTTCCAGGCCAGCGCGGAAAAACCCCATACGGTTTCCTCGTTTCAGATCATTTCAGACAAAGTAGGTAAAGCGGTTCAGAGAAGTGTATCGTTGAAGGGTAAAAAGTGCAATGCACACTTACTCCCCATTACTCTCCCGCTACCAAACTCAGCACTGTCCAGCCGGCTTCTGGTGCGAATTCGTCGTCCAGCGTAGCGATATCCACCGTCTTGCCCTGGACAGCCATCAGCGGAATAAAGCCTTCAATATATTCAGCTTTCAGGTCTTCGTAGCTAAATTCCCTGGTGATCTTCGTGCGTTTAATCACCGCGTTGTCCCGGGCATTTTCGATCAGACTCCGATTGGTAGCCTCTGCGCTGAAAAGCAGGCGGCCCAGCGTACGCTGACCGGGAGCTTGGCTGCGGCCATTTTCCCCAAAGCGGCGGGGAACCAATTGATAGATACCCGCTGAGCCAAATTCGTCCTTGTAATGGCGACAGGCCAGCGCGTTGGCCTCGTCGTTGCTGGTCAGGGCCAACAGACGGCCAATGCCAGAAAGGGGCAGATGCTCCTCTGTATATTCAGAGAGTACGTTGCCGTAGAAGGCGTCCAATCCCGCCATTTTCGCCAGCCGCACATTCTCCGGGTCTGTGTCCACCAGGCGCACCACAAAGCCCGCTTCCTGAATTGCTTTGCCCAGCAGACGCCCAAAACGGTTGGCCCCTACCAGCAGAAAGCCTTGGGGTTCCGCTTCGGCCACGCCCAGCCGCCGGGCAAACCATTTGGCTGTGCTGCCTTGCAACACAACCGTTCCCACGATGACGAGAAAGACCAGCGGTTCCAAAATTCGAGCCTCGACAAAGCCCAACTCTTGCAGACGAAAGGTAAAGAAGGCGGTGATGGCTGCGGCCACAATGCCACGGGGCGCAATCCACGAGAGGAAAAGGCGCTCCTTACCCGTCAATTGACTGCCAATGGCGCTGACCTGAATGTTGATGGGGCGCAACACGAAAATCACCACAGCCAACAGCACCAGACTGCGCCAATCGAGCAGGGCCAATGTATCCAAATTGATACTGGCTGACAGGAGGATAAAGAGGCCGGAGATAAAAAGTGTGCTGAGCCGCTCTTTGAAATGCAGAATCTCGCGCAGTTGATGGAGATTGCTATTCGCCAAATAGACGCCCATGACTGTCACCGTTAACAGGCCGGATTCGGGTTCTACCGCGTCGGAGAGAGCAAAAAGACCGGCCACCAGCGCCAACACAACCAAATCTTGCAGGTTGTCGGGGACCAGATAGCGTTTCAGAATTTGGGAGGTAATGTAACCGCCGATCAATCCCAGGGCCAAGCCGATCAGAACAATCTCTAGAAAGGCCAGGACGGGATTGGCCGCGTGGCCTGCGCCGCCGCTCTCGGCCACAATAAAGTCAAAGACAAGCACAGCCAAAGAGGCACCCACGGGGTCGATGAGAATGCCTTCCCACATCAGCACGGAATAGATGCGCTGGTTGGGGCGCACATTGCGCAACAACGGTGCGATAACCGTTGGACCGGTGACGACAATCAACGCGCCAAAAAGGATTGCCAGCGTCCATTCCAGGTCCAGCAAATAGTGGGCTGCGACCGCGCCACCCAGCCAGGTGATGATTGCGCCGATTGTGACCAGATTACGCACGGTGCTGGCTACGGCCCGCACCTCGGAAAAGTTGAGGGTCAGCGCGCCCTCAAAAAGAATGACTGCCACCAGCAGGGAGACGACGGGAAAGAAGAGATCGCCCAGAAGCGCCCGCGGTTCGACGATATGAAGGACTGGCCCGACCAGAAAGCCACTGGCGAGCAAGGGCAGAATAGCGGGCACTTTCAGCCACCAGGCCAACCATTGGCACAAAATGCCCAAGACGACGATACCAGATAGCAAAAGAAGCAGATTCTGTTCCATACTATTTCCCAGATAAGAAGAGAATCACCCAATCATCAAATGGGCTTTTGATTGGGTGATTGAATAAAATATTGACATTGCCAGAGAACAGTATAACACAACTTTTTCTGCGCAAATGTTAATTTAATTCAAATGGCTTCAAGAAAGATATCTTGCCCAACACCTCTTCTCTCCCCCATCCCGGCATAGATTTTCTCATAGGCATCCAGAACAATCGGCCAGGCGTGGGCACGGACCCGGGCACAGCTTGCCGCGCTCATCCGCGGCCACCGTTCGGGTACACTGGACAGGTCATCGATCATCCGGGCGGCATCCCCGATATCCCCTGCCCGAAAGAGTCGGCCATTCTCGCCGTCTGTCACCAGCTCTGGCAGGGCCTGGGCGCGGGCAGCCAGCACAGGCCGACCACAGGCCATCGCTTCCAGGGTGGCGATGCTCAACAGTTCGGCATCGCTGGGCATGGCAAAAATATCGGCGCTGTTGAGCAATTCTCGTTTGTCGGCGTCTGAAATAAAACCCAGAAAATGCACCCGGCCATTTAATCCCAGTTCGTTCACCAAAGTTCGCAGGGCCGAAAGGGCAGCCCCGCGCCCCGCAATCGCCAAGTGGGAATCGGTAGAGGCAGATTGGGCAAAGCCGCGAATCAGCACATCCAGCCGTTTTTCGCGATCCACCCGCCCCACATACAAAAACAGAACCTTCGTGGGATGCAATCCAAAGCGGCGACGCACTGCTTGTGGGTCTACAGATGTGTCGAGATAAAACTTCTCCAGATCGACGCCACAGGATATCAGTTGCAAAGGACGGTGCAACCCCTCTTCTTTCAGAATACGCCCGGCTGTTTGGGATTGTACAGTCACCAGGTCCAGGGAGTTGTACAAGTGCAACATCCAGCGCCACAGCCCAATTCGGTAGAGGGATTGACCGGCATTCCATACGGGTAAGTACGGAGCCAGATTCTCTGGCATAAAGTGATTCGTGCCGAACACGGGTAGCCCGCGGCGCTGGGCAGCCCGCGCAACGCCCCAGGCGAGAGGATAATGGTCTTGGATGTGTACCACCTGGGGATCGAAGCGGTCGAATAGTTTCTCCACAACGGGCCGGGGCACGAATGGGACCACCGCATTTGGGTGCCAATGGGTAAGCCGCTGGGTGCGCGGGCGCACAATCTGCACACCGTTGACAAGGCTTTCTTCTGGCGGGCCGCT
>Ga0209702_10007684_pt1 | contig 13027 bp, 11 predicted proteins | sample FRY01_FD_187210 | JGI IMG/M metagenome (GOLD analysis project Ga0209702, IMG submission 187210) | Freshwater microbial communities from Lake Fryxell liftoff mats and glacier meltwater in Antarctica - FRY-01 (SPAdes) (version 2) | ecosystem: Environmental > Aquatic > Freshwater > Ice > Glacier... | reverse complement strand
ATGGACATCCGCTATGTCGTCACATCGCTGACCCAGGGTTCAGCCGAGCACATCTACGACACGCTCTACTGCGCACGAGGCCGCGCCGAAAACCTGATCAAGCTGCACAAGACGCAGCTTGCCAGTGACCGCACCTCGTGCCGCTCGGCCAACGCCAATCAGATGCGCCTGATCCTTCACACCGCCGCGTTCTGGCTCATGTGGCGCATCCAACAGGAAATCCCGAAGGCCGCCGCGCTCGCCACCGCCGAGTTCACAACGCTGCGACTGCGGTTGCTCAAGGTCGCCGCCCGCGTCATCGAGAACGCCTCACGCATCCGGGTTGCGTTCGCATCCGCCTGCCCCGATGCAGCCGTCTTTCGAACTATCGCCCTCGCGCTCAGGCCAGCTCCGACATAGCCGGCGCGGCCGTGCCGCAGAACGCCCTTACCCAGTCCATCAACCTCGCAAGCCCCTCGAACCACCGCGATGCGACAGTCGCAACGGCGTCGCTTGGCCTGCTCTGGCAGCAAGGACCAACAGGTGCTGGCCAGGGCCCGGCGCAACACTGTCATGAATAGGATGGGTTAAGCTATGGCTGGACCGAGCCTTCCAACTTGGGCGCGACATCACAACGCTCGCTGCCACGACAGTGAAAAACCGAAGGCGCAAGCTGTTGCGCGACCTCGATGCCATCCTCACCGCCGCCACTGACTGCGAACTGGCGCATGAGTTGCTCGGGCAAGTCCGGCGCGCGCGCGATCAGTTGCTCACGTTCTGCGACTACCCTGGAAAAGTCGATGCCACCAATAACGTGAGCGAGCGGGCGCTGAGGCCCAGTGTTATCCAGCGCAAAGGCACCAACGGCTATCGCGCGAAATGGGCTGCAGACGCCGAAGCCGACATGCGCACAACCGTCGACACCGCTCGACTGACAGGCGCCAACCCCTTCAAAACCATCCTCAGCGTCGTCTCCGCCTGATCCCGCAAGCAAGGGGGTGGGTAGTTACGCAGACGTCTGGCAGTCAAAATGGACCGTTCTTGCAGCTTGCTATATCTTGCTCGCCCGTTGGTTATTGAATTCAGACGCGCGCACCGAGCGACAGGAGTCGCTAGTTTCCGGGTGGTGCGAATACCCTTGGCAGGAATAGAATCTGAAGCCACCCGACCGAGAGCATGCACTGTGTCACCAAGTTGACTGGCTAGCCAACTTGACTAACTCCCGATCGCGAACACCCGATATTGGACACCGTCTGTTGTTTCTCGTCCCTCTGCTACGGCCAATGTTTCATTGAGCCATTCATATCGTGGATCACCGGTTTCAAATTGCAGTTGAGCATGGAACAAGGTGTCGCCAAATTCGGCATCCTTGCTGTTGGCAAGTGCTTGGGCGACCTTTTCATTGAACCGGTATAGCCCAATGTAGCTCACATGGATGAGGGCGCCGTCATCAGTTTCAAATGTTTTACGAACATCCAGCTTGGCTAGCCCGTCGATGCCTTTTACCAGCCAATCACCTCCACCGGGCAATATCTTGCCTTGCAGCCGTTCGCCTTCAAAGCGCCCCTCACCCACAATATAGGTGATGCGCTGGCCAAATTGCGTTGATCCGATATTTTGGACAGCGGAGATCTCATTGCGGAAGGTCAGCAGCGGAACTAATTTCACGCGGCAGTCTCCTGCAGGCTGCGGATGAGGCTGACGCACATCATGATGGCAATAATGAGCAGCGGTAGCGAGGCTACCAGTACGGCCGAAGTCATGACCTTTATCCCGCCATCAACTGCCATCAACGTAACCGGCAGAATGCCGAGGACTATAGCCCAAAATAGCCGATGCCAGCGGCCCGGATCTTCACCCGCAATCAATCGCCGGGTAGCGCTAGAAGCCAAGGCATAGGCCGCACTGTTATAGGTCGTGGCGATGAATATGATGCTGACAGCGGCGAATAGTATCTGTGCCGCAGCGCCGAACGGTAGTGCGCCAATGATAGCGGCGATGGCCTGCGCCGGGTCAACTTCCTTCATAATCTGCCGCACATTCACGATGCCATTCAGATCAAGAAAGAGGGCATAATTGCCAATAACGATGTAGAATATCCAAGCGCCAAGACTTCCGAACAGTGCCATCGACAAAATGAGCTGCCTTAGGGTGCGCCCGCGTGAAATACGGGTGACAAAAATCCCCACGAATGGTCCAAAGGCGATCCACCATGCCCAATAGAAAATTGTCCAGTCTTCCACAAAACCGGTACGATTAACGGTGTCGGTCCAAGTAACCATCCGGATCATATTCTGGAGCATGAAGCCAATCGACTCTGTTCCCATGCGCAGAATGAAAAGCGTTGGGCCCATCACGACGATGAAGGCCAGCAGCAAAAATGCAAGGATGACATTCAGGTCAGCCAATCTCTGAATGCCGCGCTCCAGCCCCAGAAAAACGGTGAAGGCAAAGATTGCGACGCAGCTTGCGACAATCGCAATGTCGAGTCCGTATGAACGCGGTAACCCGAGTGCATCACCCAATGTGGCCGAAATCATTGGAACTGCGAGCCCCATGGACGTGCCTGCTCCCGCCAACAAAGCGAGCATGAACATGGCATCGATGATCCGCGCCCAGAAATTATTTTCCAGGTCTTTTCCAAGCAAAGTCGAACATGCGGTGCTCAATCGCAAATAAGGAATTTTCTTCACATAATAGGGATAGGCAATGCATACTGTGGGGAGAGCATAAATCGTCCATGCAATTATACCCCAGTGGAAAAGCCCATAAGATGTGGCCCAAGCCAATGCTTCATCGCTGCCCGGTTTTGCACCAAAAGGCGGCGCATCTAAGTAGAAGGACCATTCAATCGTCGCCCAATACATCAGGCCAGCGCCGACTCCTGCACAGAACAGCATCGACACCCAGCTGAAGGTAGAAAATTCTGGTCTTTCATCGGCTTCGCCCAGTCGAATTGCGCCATGTTTACCAAAGGCAATCCAGCCGAGGAAAACGACTATCCCGATAACTGTCCATTGGTAGAACAGGCCAAAATTATGCGCTATCCAGTCATAGGTTGCGGGAATCTTTACACCTGCGACTTCGGGCCAGATGATTATCGGGACGCACACCAGAAGCACGAGGAAGAGCGCTGAGAGGAATATTCCGCGATCGATTTCCTGCTTCATTCTGCTTCTCCGGCAGGCGGCTCAGCGCCTTTTAACAACTGGCAAATATGCAGTGCTTCAGTAGGCATTGGAGCAATCTCGTCGCCAAGCTCAAACATTGTCGGCTTTTCAGGATCAATTTTTGGCCAGTGCTCCAGTCCCATTCCATTTGGGTCGCCCGACTTGGCAAAATTGGTCCAGTAACGAATCATTGCCGATGTTAATCGGCGGTCCGTATCTTCGCTGGGCAACCAATTATCCGCCGTATCAAAAGCGTAAGGAATCTCGGCGCCATGGTAGGCCAATATTGCATCTGAATGCTTTCGGGCGCGGGTAAAATAATAGAGGTAGCTTGGATGGCCATGTGATGAAGCGTTTGTTGCAAGCGCGGCCGCCGGACACATGAATTCGGCAGCGGTAATCATCCGGTCTGCCCGTGTTTTCATGTCCGGGTAGGAGTCGGTCAGATTGCTATCGATGGCTTTCTGGTTATTACCGCCATATTCCGCCAGCGCGTCGCGATAGGCTTCTGTAACGTCATCGGGCAAGTACATGCGCCATTCGTCGCGGTTGCTGCCAATCAGTAGCGGAACCTTATTAGCACCTGCTTTTAAGGATCTCAGATTAACTCCATCAGCGATTGGTGCGAAATAATGGTCGCCAACAAACTTTTTGCGCCCATCAACCCAGGAACGCCAGTCAAGCTTGCGCATGTCTTCAGCATTCTGGGCCCCAAGGGCCGAAGCCAGTTTGACGCCGACTGCTTCCGATTCAGAAAGGTTGCGACGGCCCCTTGGCCCTAATGAGCCGCTTTCGATGATGGACCGGACGAATAGACCTTTGGCACTCTCCATATCAATTAGCGCAGCGATGTCTCCGCCGCCTGCGGATTCACCAAATACTGTCACATTGCTCGCATCGCCGCCAAAGGCTGCAATATTATCGCTCACCCATCGAAGCGCTGCGATCTGGTCCATCAAGCCATAATGTCCTGATACCTTGGCAGGGTTCTCCGCACTTAGCGCAGGGTGGGCCATGAATCCCAAAGCGCCAAGCCGGTAATTGATGCTAACCATGACAACGCCGTTCGCCGCTAGATTATGCCCAAGATAATTGGGTTCAGATGCCCAGCCATTGACGTTCGACCCGCCATGTATCCAGACCATAACCGGTAACTTTGCGCTGGCTTCGGCTTTGGGAGTCCACACATTAAGGAACAGGCAATTTTCGGAGATATTTTCCAACGGCGCAATCTCCGAGCCGCTGCCGCCGAAACTCTTTGCTACATCGCGGTACCAGTCGGGGTTCCCCTGGTCCTGAGGGCAAGCCGCACCGAATTGTGTCGCATCTTGCAGTCCAGTCCGCAGTTTGTGGGGCTGTGGTTCCTTCCAGCGCAGCGCGCCAGTCGGTGCCGCCGCATAGGGCACGCCGCGAAACACAGCAATTTTGTCTGCAAGCATCTCGCCATTTAGCTCTTCCCGACCTGCCTGGACGACAGGAGGGGCATCCAACATAGGCTTACAGCTCGACAGAAGCGTTGCGGCAACAAACAACAGTCCTGCATTCGACCAACGAACCAGCTTGCCCCATCTAGCCATACCGAAATCTCCCCTCAGCTTGCTGAATTACAAGAAGCAGGTAGCGCGACAAGCGATGAATTACCCTAGAACATGAATATTTCTCATCTATGAGGAGTCGGGTTTACGCAACTTTCTCTCGCAACAAACCAATATCGGGGTCGGCTTCAATTTCCTCAACCAGCCACTGCCGGAATAGCTTTATTTTGCGTAACCGCGCGCGCCTTTCAGGATAAACCAGATACCAGTCTCCTTCGGTGGGAACCTCCATCCCCGGGAAGGGATTGACCAACAGGCCCGCAGTCAGATCTTCGCTCACATATGGGTGCATCGCCAAGGCCACACCCAGTCCGCGTACCGCCATCTTGAGAGCATGATCATAGCTGTCAAAGCTCAGACCAGACCCGGGATCCACTTTGTCTTGACCAGTCGCCGCCAACCATGTCGTCCAGTCCTTTTCAGAAGGATAGACCTGCAAAATCGTTTGTTGTGAAAGTGCCGACGGGTTGCCGAGCAAGTTGCTTTTTGCTAACAATGTCGGACTGCAAACCGGAAAAAGCTGAGAGCTGAACAAGTAGTCATATCGGATTTGCCCTGGCTCCGGATTGCCAATCATTATTGCCAGATCGGTGTCTTGTTCGGTAAAATCGACATCCCATTGAGACGTCGTCAACCGGACCTGAATTTCGGGATATTTGTCGTTGAACCGCTGCAGCCTCAGCATCAGCCAGCGGACCGCCAAGGTCGAATAAGTCTGGATGGTAAGCACGTCATCGCGCTGCAACCGCATCAACGCTCTGGCTCCCTCTGCAATATGATCAAAAGCTTCCTGCAAAAAGGGGAACAGGCTTTCACCGGCCGCTGTCAATTCGACCGACCGAGTGCGGCGATGGAAAAGATTGGTTGCCAGAATCTCTTCGAGATTTTTGATCTGATGAGAAATTGCAGATTGTGAAACATTGAGTTCCTCAGCCGCATACTTGAACGAGCCCGTGCGCGCTGCCGCTTCGAATGCCCTTAAAGCTGTCAATGGTGGCATTTGTCGAGACATGCTTTCCCTGCTCTATGGTTTAGTTTTTCTGATCCAAGCTGCCAAATTTCCATTCGTCAATAGCGCATCCGTTATGATAGCTGCAAATGTGAAAGTGGGCGATGACCCATTACGGGGAGGATTGAGTCTGTTGGTAAAGGAACAGAAAAAGGGGCCGGAAGAGTCGGATAATAATGATCTGCGCGCGATGGTTGCTCAATCGGCAGGTGGCCGGGAACTCTTCGCCGCGGCCGAGCATCTGATCGACGGACAGATTGGCGAGGCAGAGACCATTTGTCGCAAAGCTCTAAAGCGGGATCCGTTCAATGTGGATGCGATATGTATGCTCGGCGATATTGGTATCCGGATGGGCAAGCTGGCTGACGCGGAGAATTTGCTAAGTCGCTGCCTCGAACTCGCCCCTGATTTTCACCAGGCCCGCGGCCATTATGCAAATTTGTTGTTCAAGAAGCAGCATTATGACGCCGCGCTTTTTCAGCTTGACCTGCTTGCAAAGGCCTTACCAGCTCATCACGCCCATATGGTGCTGCGCGCAAACATTTACGTACGCGTTGGCCGCAATGACGACGCGTTGGAATTATATCGGGGTGTGGCGGCGGTCCAACCCGATTCCGTACCGTTGCAAATGAGCCTCGGGCATACGTTGAAAACCCTAGGCCATCAGGCAGAGGCTGTAGATGCCTACCGATTAGCTGCGCATCTCGACCCCAGTCATGGCGACGCCTTTTGGAGCCTAGCCAATCTTAAAACATATCGTTTTGATGATGCGGATATCAACGCAATGCGATTGGCTGCGGGGTCAGAGGAGATTGATCGCGAGAACTTCCTGCATCTCTGTTTTGCGCTTGGCAAAGCGCTGGAGGATCGTGGCGATTATGACGAAGCCTTTTTGCATTATCGCCGCGGAAATGCAGTGAGGCGGCGCTCGGTTCCCTACAATGCTGACGTCAATCACCAAGATATGCAGGCGTTGCAGGATTTTTTTACCGACGAACAGATAACCCGTTCGGCGGGCAGCGGCAATCCTGACCCCGCCCCGATCTTCATCCTTGGCCTGCCCCGTGCGGGTTCGACCCTGATTGAACAAATACTCGCAAGCCATTCGCTGGTCGAGGGAACGCAGGAGCTTCCAGATATCATTTCAATGGCCCGACGGCTGGCCGGAAATTCCAAAGGCGATGCCAATACGGCCTATCCGGATATTTTGGCAGAGATGTCGCCGTCACAGCTCCGTGCGCTTGGTGATGAATATCTGGAGCGAACACGCGTTCACAGAACCGGCACGCCTTATTTCATCGACAAGATGCCCAATAATTTTGCGCATATTGGGATGATCCACCTGATCCTACCGAACGCCACAATCATCGATGCGCGGCGCAATCCCATGGACTGCTGCTTCTCCAATTATAAGCAGCTGTTCGCGCAAGGTCAGAATTTCACCTATTCGCTAAGCGACATTGGACGCTATTACGTCGATTATCTTGCTCTGATGCGGCATTGGGACCGCGTGCTGCCGAGGCAGGTCATCCGCATAATCAACGAGGAGTTGATTGTTGATCCAGAGATACAAATTAGGCGTCTGCTGGACTCATGCGGGCTTCCATTTGAGCAAGCCTGCCTCGAATTTCACAAAAATAACCGAGCCGTACGAACCGCAAGCTCAGAACAAGTCCGCCAGCCGGTAAACGCAAGCGGAGTGGATCGTTGGCGCAAATTTGAGCTGCACCTTGAGCCACTTAAACTCCCTTTGGGTAGCGCTATGGACGAATATCGTAGATGATTAAAACTGCCTCTTATTGCCTCAAAGACTTCAGAAAGTGTCGATAGACAGCCATTTTTCATCAACACTCACAGGCCCTGTATCGTGATGGATGAAATTTTTTCAATCAATTTAGTTATTCGTACTTTGTCATCCAGCCGCGTGCCAGCCTAATAGGCAAGCATGAGAGACGTGAAGGCGGAAAAATCCGCCAAACCGGAAATGGGGAGGAAGTAATATGCAATCACAGCCAGATATGAATGCCGAAAAACTTGAAAGCAGGTTAAACGCAAGTGGTTCTACGCGATTGAAATCGCGCGGCGCCTCAATGATCGCCATTGCAGCCATGCTAACGATGGCAGCTGCTCCGACCTATGGCCAAGAGGCCGTGAATGACAAGCCTGGCTTGGATGTAATTGTTGTGACTGCCCAGAAACGTTCGGAAAACCTGCAGGATGTCCCGGTCAGTCTTCAAGTATTGAGCTCTGAGCAGCTTCAGCAACAACATGTTTCAAATTTTGAAGATTATGCCGCGCTTTTGCCCAGCGTATCCTTCTCCGGCCAAGGTCCGGGCAACTCGCAAGTATTCATGCGCGGGATATCATCGGGCGGTGACGGCAATAAATCGGGCACAAGCCCGAGCGTCGCCATATATCTGGACGACCAGCCAGTCACATCCATTGGCCGCATTCTCGACGTGCAAATGTATGATATTGCGAGGGTCGAATCTGCGGCAGGACCGCAAGGCACACTTTATGGAGCGGGTTCACAGGCGGGCACGTTGCGCATCATTACAAATGCCCCAAGCACTAGCGGGTTTGAAGGTGGTGTAGACCTTAGTCTGGCTACCACAAAAAAAGGCGACCCGAGTTATACAATCCAGGGCTTTGTCAACGTCCCTCTCGGTGACAATGCCGCCCTGCGGGTAGTAGGGTGGCGCACCCGAGATGGTGGATATATCGACAATGTCCCCTCAACCCTCACCTTTACCGCCCAGAATATCACCGTCGACAATGCAGCTTACGTAAAGGATGACTTTAACGTCGAGGAAAATACCGGCGCACGTGCGGCATTAAAGGTCGACCTGAATGACAATTGGAGTGCCACCGCCAGAGTTATGCACCAGCGTCAAAAGACGAACGGTGTCTGGGATCATGACCCCGAAGATATCGGTGATCTGCAGGTTGCACGTTTCTTTGATGACAGCGGTAAGGACGAATGGACACAGGCAGCATTAACGGTCGAAGGCGATCTTGGCGGCGTGCAATTGACCTACGCTGGATCCTATCTTGATCGCAAAGTGGAATATAATGTCGATTATTCTGCCTATTCAGAATATTCGGCATATATTCCTTATTACACCTGTTACAGCACAGGTGCCTTGGATTTTTCCACTTGCACCGATCCCAGACAACAGTTTGACAGCGATGATACCTACAAGGTCATGACGCACGAACTGCGACTACAAAACGATGAATCCAACCGTCTGCGCTTCATTGCTGGCATGTTTTACCAACGGGCAAAGCACGACTATCTGAATGTCTGGCATATTCCCTCGATACCTGCTTCGCGAAGTGTCAATGCCAATCCGCAATTGAGCGGCTATCCCGATGATGCCTATTTCATCACCGATCAGCTTCGCACGGAGACTGAAATTGCTGGCTTCGGCGAAGTGTCCTTCGACTTCACCGATACACTCACCGCAACCGTGGGTGCCCGTGCTTTCAAGACCGAAAGCAAATTGAATGGAGCCGTGGGAACGCTCTTCAGCGGAAGCCCACTAATTGATCTTGCCTCCAGCGAAACCGGCCAAGTGTACAAGGCTAATCTCAGCTACAAGCCAAATAGTGATCTGCTGTTCTATGCCACATTTTCGCAGGGCTTTCGGCCTGGCGGTAACAACCGCGCCTCGACGAGCAATATTCCTGGCGTCTATAAGTCAGACAAGATCGACAATTATGAAATTGGCTGGAAAACCACATTGGCGGGAGGGAATGTCCGTTGGAACGGCTCCATATTCAATATGGACTGGAAAAACATCCAGATCACCCGTTTCGATCCTGCAGAATCTTTCCTTGGATTGACCGCAAATGTCGGCAACGCCCGATCGCGGGGGGTCGAAACCGACCTGTCTATCCTGTTGAGCGAAGGATTTCAGATTAATGCGGCGGCGTCCTATATCGATGCCAAGATAGTCACCGATTATGTTCGCAACCTGTCTACCGGAAATGTCGATGCGCCCGCCGGGACGCGTCTGCCTGATGTTCCGAAATTCAAGCTCGCAATGAACGCGCGTTATGAATTCAATATCGGAAGCGCTGATGCATATTTGCAGGGGAGCCTTCAGCATACAGGGGCCCGGTTCAATGATCTGTTTGTTGCCCGGCGACAAGATCAGAAAGCTTATTCCACAGTCAATTTGTCGGCGGGCTTTGAACGCGATGGTTGGGGCGGTTCCATTTATGTAACCAACCTTACGGATACGCGTGCCGAGCTAAACCGGAATGCCACAACCTATGATGATCGGATTACGACCAACCGACCAAGAACAATTGGTGTAAGCGTTTTCAAGGATTTCTGACTTGAGAAGAAGATAGGGCGAAGCTTTGGCTTCGTCCTATTTGCAGACTGTCAACCTCGCACAATTAGGGTTTCAAATGAAACGCATGCGTGTCGCCATTTCCGCTGGAGCATCTGGCATCGGATTAGCTATTGCTGTTTCGTTCCTGGACGCGGGAGCGCAGGTCTATATATGCGATCTTGACGAAACAGCATTAGCAGATTGTCGACTTCGTTATCCTGGGATCATTGCCGTAAAGGTTGACGTTGGCAGCCCTGCTAACGTCGATGCGTTCTTCGATGAAATCTTGGCTGGCGGAGGTCACCTCGACCTTCTGGTCAATAACGCTGGTGTCGCCGGCCCAACTGCGCCACTCGAAAAAATCTCAATCGAGGATTGGCAGAATACGGTCAATATTGACCTCAATAGCTTCTTCTATTGTTCGCGCCGCGCAATTCCTATGATCCGCAAGTCGGACAACGGTGCTATTATCAACATCGCATCAAATGCGGCCTTCTTCGGATTCCCATTGCGCAGCCCATACGCAGCTAGCAAATGGGCCATCATCGGGCTCACCAAAACGATGGCAATGGAACTCGGCCCCGACGGAATTCGCGTCAATGCACTATGCCCCGGGAGCGTCGAAGGGCAGCGCATTGATAGCGTAATCGCGAAAGATGCAGATTGCCGGGGGATGACCAATCAAGAAGTTGCGGATGAGTATAAGAGTCAGAGCTCGTTGCGCACATTTGTAACCACTGACGACATAGTAGCCATGGTACAGTTTTTGTCATCACAGGCTGGGCGCAGGATTTCCGGACAAGCTATCGGAATAGATGGGCATACCGAAGGCTTGTCACTGAAAATGGGAGTTTGATATGAAGGCCGCATGGTATGAAAAAACTGGCGCAGCGCGCGATGTACTCATCATTGGTGAGCGCTCTGACCCAAAACCGGCTGCTGGCGAAGTGCGGGTGCGGATCCATGCGTCAGGGATCAACCCGTCTGACGTGAAAGCACGGGCCGGTGCGCGAGGGCCAATCCCCTTTCCCTATGTTATTCCGCATTCGGACGGAGCAGGCATAGTAGACAGCGTCGGCGAAGGCGTTGATCAGACGCGCATTGGCGAGCGTGTCTGGACATGGAATGCTGCCTGGAAACGTGCTGACGGCACATGCGCAGAATATGTATGCCTACCGGCGAGGCAAACGTTGACACTGCCCGACAACACGGATTTCGATGCTGGTGCCTGCATGGGGATCCCGGGCCTGACGGCAACCTATGGCGTGTTTTCCGATGGTGACGTTTCAGGCAAGACCATACTCGTAACTGGCGGAGCAGGAGCTGTAGGCCACTACGCCATCCAACTCGCCAAATGGGGCGGTGCAAAAGTCCTGACGACCGTCAGCGGAGCAGCAAAGGCCGAGCACGCGGCGGCGGCTGGCGCTGACGTCATTATCAACTATCGCGAACAGGATGTCGCGGAAACTGTGTTGGAAGCAACTGGCGGCGCTGGGGTGGACCGGATCGTAGAGGTCGAGTTCGGCGGCAACCTTGCAGCAAGCAATGCAATTATTCGTCCGGGCGGCACGATCGCCACCTATGGCTCAATGGCCGATCCCAATCCTGCGATCCCGTTTTACGAATTGATGTTCAAGAATGTGAACCTGCGGCTTTACCTTGTTTACCTGTTCTCAGAAGGGGTGCGAGCGTCTGCTGTCGGGCGCCTGACTGACGCTTTAGAAGCCGGCGCCTTACAGCATTCGTTCGCCAAATCCTTTCCGCTCGATGATATCATTGCTGCTCACGAGCTGGTCGAATCCGGGAAGGCGATCGGGAATGTCATCGTGACCATTTAGCGATCGTTCCAGAAAACGCGTGTCTCTAGAGCGTTTTCCTACCATTCTGGTTCATAGCCGCATGAGCTGAAGTAGTTGGCGCATTCGTCTGGCTGGAAGATGTCGACGAGCCTGCCGATCAGGTCCCACAGTCCGCTGACGGTTCGCTCGCTCGCCTTCCGCAGCATGGCCTTGAGGCGTGAGAACGCCTTCTCGATTGGATTGAAGTCGGGACTGTAGGGCGGAAGGAAGCGCAGGGTGGCCCCGGCCGCCTCGATCCGTTCTCGGACTGCGGCGCGCTTGTGGCTCGACAGATTGTCCATGATGACGATGTCGCCTGCTCGCAACTCCGGCACCAGCACCTGGGCCACGTAGGCCTCGAACCAGTCGCCGTTGATGGGACCATCGAGCACCATCGGCGCAACCATGCCGGTCATGCGAAGGCCGGCGACCAGTGTCGTGGTCTTGCGGTGACCATGCGGGAAGCCCATCCGCAGCCGTTCGCCCTTCTTGCAGCGGCCATGGCTGCGGGTCATATTCGTTGCCGTCCACGTCTCATCGATGAACACGAGACGCTCCGGCTCCAGATCGAGCTGCTCGTTGAACCAGTGCCGCCTCTGTTTCAGGACGTCGGGACGGTCCTGCTCGATCGCGTGACCAGTCTTTTTTTTCGTGTGATCCCGTGGCGATCGAAAAACCGCCACAAGGTCCCGATCCCGATGTTTATGCCGCGATCGGCAAGACCGGACTGGATCTCGGTGAGCGTGATGTCGCCTTGCTCCTCCAGCAGCGCCATGATCTTCTCGGCGTGGACGTCGGTCTTCGACGAGCGCTGGTCCCCGCCAGGCTTTCTGGCAACTGCGCGCCCATGCTCGCGCGCAAGCTGGTGCCAGCGGATCGCGCTCGAAACGCTCACTCCAAACCGCGCCGCAGCGCCGCGACGGCTCAGACCCCCGTCAATCGCCGCGACGACCCGATCACGCAAATCCTGCGATAGTGCTTTGGTCATCCATCCTGGCCTCCTCACCAGCACGGATCCTGAATCAGATATCTCGCGCCGTGGGAATCCTCATCGATTCAGACGCTGTGGAAAACGCTCTAAGCGCTACAACAA
>Ga0209702_10007683_pt1 | contig 13027 bp, 6 predicted proteins | sample FRY01_FD_187210 | JGI IMG/M metagenome (GOLD analysis project Ga0209702, IMG submission 187210) | Freshwater microbial communities from Lake Fryxell liftoff mats and glacier meltwater in Antarctica - FRY-01 (SPAdes) (version 2) | ecosystem: Environmental > Aquatic > Freshwater > Ice > Glacier... | reverse complement strand
GTGAAGCAGCCGAAGCCCGGATCTCGACACAAATGGCGGAAATCGCACGTCTCGAGGCGGCGAGCGCCATATTAACACACAATGCTGGTGTGGCACATGACGAAACGATGACACGATACCAGACCGAGATTCAAGATTTGCGCACACGGTGTGCGCTGGATGCACAAAACGCAAGACAGCAGCGCGAAAATATTGCGCATTTGGAAACAGAGCGCGCATCGGCAGCCGATATCTCCAGACAGGAGCGAGATCAATATGCCGCTACCTTGCGCGATGCCACAATAGCGCAGCAACAAGCCGATGACCGCATAGCGGCACAAACGGCGGAAATCACACGCCTTGAGGCGGTGAACGCAGCCTCCACTGCCAGTGTTGATGTAGAACGCAATAATCTCACGTTGCAACACGAAGACGAATTGCGACGTCTTCAATTTGAAAATCAAATCGAACGAGCGCAAACAAATGAGCTGAGACAATCATACGCTTTGGAGCTTTCACGTTTACAGGAAGCACACCTGGCCGCAGTGATTGCAGCAGGTGAAGCACCGCTTGCGACAGACGCGGCGGAGGTGGCAGCTGTGCATGCTCGTAGGATCAGCGTTCTGGAACAAGTGTGTCGAGCGCAGCTTGAACGCATTGCGAATCAAGAGCACCAACACCAAATCGATCTAGACGCCCATATTGCAGAAGCCACAGCGGAGCACGCCGTTGCGTTGCGCGCACATGAAACCCGCGCAGAAGAAAGCTTGATCTTGGCTGCGAGACACGCTTCAGAGCAAGCTTTACAGCGACAGCTGGAGTTTGACACAGAAATGGCCACTGTGCTCCAGAACAATTTTGACCATGTCGACACCCAAAACCGGAGGTATGAGCAAGAGAGCGCTGAAAACGCTCAGCGCATGCAAAATCAACAAGATGCATTTGTTCAAGACGGCATGCACCGTGAACAGGAGCTTCTTCTCACCACTGCCAATCGGATCCTTGCAGTCTCGTTGCTCCGGGATACAATGGGCGAAATGCTGCGCGAACCACGCGTGCCGTCCAATGTTATTGGCGGGGTAAACTTACAATTCTGTTTGAAGTCGATGGCAGATCACCCAGGCACCGTTCCTGCAATCCTCACTAGCAATTTTTTCTTTACGCAGCCCGGGTCGCAGCACTTTGTCACCGAAGCGACACGACAGGACGAACAAACGCTCTACTACAGCATGACACATGCTTTGGAGGTGTTGTTACGGGGCGCGTTTGCGGCGCGTGAGAGGGTACGGCACGCACTGCCACCAGGAATTAATATGCAGATCGACTTGCATCTTGCCATTCTCTGGATACTGCTGTCGGTTGAAATGGAGCCGGGGGAAATGATGTGTACGGATCCCGACAATCGCCGGCAATATGGCCGGCAGTGGATATTTTTCTGCCAAGAAATGTGCGACGGCTTCATGGCACGGACGATCCAGCGCCTTCATGAAAACAGCGTTAATTGTATGTACCGCATATTGACAAAGGACGCACGCTACAGAATGCCCAGTGACAGCGACTACATTGCCCTGGCTCCGAGTTTTGAAAACAGTACCCCTTCCAAAAAGAGAAACGCTCTCATCATCATGCAGCGAATTTTGTGTCTAATTCTCGGCAAAGTTCTGCCAGGAGAGTGAGTGTTTATGGCAGCACACAGGGGACATTTTCTATTTCTGGCAACATTTCTTTATAAATGTAAATCGTGTTTCGACTGATCTGTGTCTGTGGCTGTTGGCATTCACGAGCGATGGATATGCATGGACTTGCTCTGCACGCACACGTTGCACGACTCATGCCCGCGGGGCTCACGACCAGTGCGAGTCACACCGTGCCCCTGTTCGAACTGTGTATGCATGCCGGCCGCAGCCTAGAGCCAGATCTCAGTACCATTGGTCTTCAAGCACCATCACAGCAAGCGGTACCTTGCACGCACGCACACAATTGCGTCGAGGTGCGGCAATTGAGCTTTCGAATACCAAAGCCACAATACATGACGCGCTTTTTACCTTACACGGAGAGCGCACACGTGCTCAGCCTGCGGAAACGAAACCTGAGCATGGATGAAGCCGAGGGCTTTGTCGCAAACGACCACAACAATCGATCCCTCAGCATCCAGACGTCGGTGAATGCAGCGTTTTTCCTGCATGACCGATGCAGTGTGTGCGCGGGTGAGATGGATACCGGGAAAAAGGCACACACATGCGCCTTTTTTTGTACAGCAGCGTGTCAGCTGGAAAACAGCATGGCGACCAAAACTGCCGTCGCATACGTGGAATTCAACCTACTTGCCTCGACACGCGAATGCCCCCCATCCAGCGTGCCGTGCGTATCGGTGCACGTGCTGTCGCCTTCCCGGCTGGTGTCTGCCTGTTTCACTGTGATTGATGCGCTGCAGATTCTTCTGTGTAGCGCGCTGGGTGCCGGAACAATTGCTGCCGTAGAATCTGCTGCGACGCCAGTGCCGTGCCCGACATTTTTGCTGAGGGGCATGCTACGCGTCGACGTTACGTGTTTGCATGCTGTAGTTGATTTCTACATGAAATGTGCAGTACCAGGTTGTATACCTATGCGAAAAAGAGCGGCCATGCAACGAGTGCTTCTTGCTGTCGGGGAGTATGTGCTGCGGACTAGTGTGGCCAAGCCGATGATTGTTCCTTTTGTGCCCAACAGCGATGACATGATGGATACCACGCGCCATTGTGTGTGGGTTCCGATGCGGGGAATCGTGCAGACACTTCAGAAGAGCCGCATCCGACCGCTGTCCGTGTGTGAGGTAGGTATCGGCTTGGTGCACTCGTCCGCAGCGTCGAAAGAACTGGCCCGTCGCGACTTTTTGCGATTCATGTCTGCGTTTTCGGCCGATGGCGACGAGATGCGCAGTGCTCTCTGCGAGTGGAATGTGGCGCACAAGGAGACCTTGCTCGGCCGCGGCATACAGAAATACAGCGCCAAGGCAGGGGCAGAGTCCGGAGCGCGTAATGACAAACTTGATGCTTTCCTGTATGCCGTCCGTTGTTTTTTCCACACCAATCAGCAGACATTTTTCCGTGACGAGTTGCAGATGGAAGACCTAGAGTCCTTGCGACATTTGCAGCGAATGGAGCTCGAGTTGCGTTTTGTGCATCTCCTCTTCAAAAAGGGGGTGTCGCGGACACCTGTTTTGTTTGACCAAAAGGACGTGTGCGACGTCATCTCTCTGCTTCTATGACATGGTACATGCACTAGCTGCGGCTGCGGTGGTTGCTGGATGGCGTCGTGTCTCGGAATGTCGTTGCGCATGTTGTCTATGATTATTAATGAATGGTCAATACCAATTTTCACATTCCGTGCCCAATATTTGTTATGTAGGCAGTATGTTTTGAGTCTGGCGTATCGAGTAAGAAAATGCCACGGTCAAACTCGTGATGATCGAACTAGGGTCTATTGTTGCCAGTAACAAACAAACCGCGTGTGGATGCGACTCGGAGTTTCGAGGACGGCCAACATAGAAGTCGGGAGTGGTGCGGACTGCATATATATATAAATATATATATATATGTACGAGGGCAGCCGCGTCGTGAAAGTGCGTTCGCATGTCGAGGGAAGAGACGCCGGACAATGGCAGTCTCGCAGCAGTGGCATCAGTGTATCCCGCACCCCCACAAAACACACAGACACCGCAGGCACCGCTGCGGTATGGTGCACCTCACGGTGCGGGCGACACCCCGCTAGGTCTCGAGCAGGGCGAGAGCTTTGTGTTGCTGTTAATATTCTACGAGGTGTTGCACGAAGAAATCGGACGATTCGATATTTTGGCGCGCATGGTGTCAACGTACGAGAAATGGACGGGCAAGGGAAAACATCGTCATGTCGGCATCAGTCTCGGCGTGCGAAAAAACACACAGCAGATCGCCGTGCTGCCGTATGATCTGAGCTGCTGGAACTCGCGACTGTCTGGCATCGGCTGTATCAGCTCGGACAGCTCGGTACGAATGCCAGTGCATGATAGAGCCGCAGCGGGCCTGCGGGGAAACTGTATTTCGGCCAGCGACGCATTGTACATTGACATTGACGTCGGTACAGTGGATCAGATTCTGCAAAACTACCAGCTCGGCAGTGGCGCATATGTGTGGAATAGGCTGCCCATGATTGGCATACGATACCCGACGATCTGGACCATCATTCGCGACCACGTCTTGTACCTGCTCTTCTACTGCCGTACCCCTGTCATATTACCACTGGTGGACAAAGAAATCGACGCGATGAATCGGGAGGTCCAGTGTGCACAGTATGTCCTTATGCTACTGGTGTATATGCTGAAAGCAAACAAGGTTGACGGCGCCACAGAGAAGCACAAAAATTCCATCTACGGTCTCGTGTACCGCAAAGCATCACTGCATCCACACACCCTGTGGGAGGTGCTGGCTTGCACGGGCGTATTTGCGAGCGTCGGCACAAAGTGTGCAGTGAACATGTTGCAACAGTTTACTCGCACACAAAACACTCGTGACCACTCCGGCAAGCTCGCCGACATTCAACTCGCGAACCCATATTACACGTATGCCCTCAACGAGATTCTGGTCTGGGAATTCAAGCATACACATCTGTTCCCATGAGAATGTGGCCTTACCACACAACTCTGTTGCTTGTTTTCGGAGCACCAATGCACGATTGCAACTTGCAATTTTTTTGCCGCTTCCAATACAGGAATAATCCGACTTGAAACGCAAGATCCAAAGTTGTGCACTTGTCCACACATTGAACATATAAAATGCACTGCTACACACTTCAAGCTACTACTTACGGAGCGCCGAGCGGCGCGATACCGCTATATTTTTTTTTCAGCGGCCTGTGTCTGTAACAGCAGTTTCACGGCAATGCCCGTGTCTTGCGGGCACGTTGCGTTGTTGAGCATGTCCATCAGCACTGAGTTGCAGATGAGCATGCGCACTGTGGCTTCGCGCGGGGCGATACAGGACATGACATGTCGCACAATGGCGTCATCCGTGTGGACTTGTGGGTGGACACCGGTGGGAACCAAACGATCGTGTGGTTTGTCTGCTTGTCGTTGGTGCAGGTTGGCGACAAACGACGAAATCTCCTGAATCATGCTGCTTAGAGTATGGTCTTTGGTCAGTTTGACGACGTACTCGGTGAGGAGCTTGCTTTCCTCGGGTCCCAAGCGGCAGCAAATGTCGCACTTTTTTGAGAGACTCGTGGCCACATCGGTGGTGTTGACCACTTCATCGTCATTCTGCATTGTCGAGAGTGGAACAGCAGGCAAGCGCGGGTACGCGCGTTTATATACCACGCACAATAAAATTCTACTTCTTGCAACGGCGCTCGAATATGCGTAGCGCAGGAACATCGCCCTGCCGTACGAGAAAAGAGGCCGCAAATGACCATCTTTAATGGCGACCACCACAGTGCACGCGTCAAGTTTCCATCGTGTTGCTCAGTAGCGGGCTGTGCTGGTATTCTTGTTGTGGCACAAAGTTTCCGTCAGAATCTCTCGCTTCAATAGTTTTGTAGGCCTGCACGAGTGCACACGGCGAACAAAAGTACGATGACAAGCAGTTGCGGCAACAGTTCTCATTTGCATTAATATGAGACCGTGTAGCGCATACCAAACAGCACCCGAAGCCCAAAAAATCCACCAGCGCGTACAAGAGGAAATTGCCGAAGAAGCTGCTGGATTTGTCGCCCTTGTGTTGTATCATGGCGAAGGTATAGCAAGGCAAGATGCAAGACATACATGCGTCCGCAGAGGTACTACCCTCTTCGACGGTACACCAACTGCAGCAAAAGTTGCCACCTTTCCATTCCCGAACTTCTGACATCCCAAATATGTTCCGAGTACACGCACAGCTGACTTTATATACATCTGCCAGGTGGTGTCTCTGCACAAAATGTGATGCCGCCTGGCCTAGTGCTGTGTGTGGTGTATTTATCGCGTATGTATGCCAATGCTGTTTGGGCCGTGGATTCTTTCGGCAAATACATTCACGAGTGGTCAAACGCTAAATATTTCACAGCCCGAAAAAATGAAGTACTATATAAATACGCTGGCTTGTTGAATTTTTACAGAGCGTTTCTATTCATGCACGGCGACAAAACGCACCGTGCTTACAAACATCGGCCTTGGACTCAATGTGTGTTTTGCCTATCGCGGTACTTTTCAACACTCGTGTTGTTGTACATGAGTACACACGCGAATGTGCACGTGTGCGCCAACGAGTACGCGCGACCGGCGCTTGTGGACTCCTCGACTTGTGCAAACGTAGTGTCATTTCTCGCTGGTTCAGAGCTTCCGAATAACCGTAATGTAATCATTCTGAACGAGCCACAGAATGTGAATGCCCAAGGTGAAGGTGCGTGCACGATTAGTCGTGTGTATCTTGACGCAACATTCTCCAAAGACGAGCCCAGCACTTATTTTGAACGACTGGACCGCGATTGTTTGGAAATTGAACCCCCGCTGGATGATATGTCACTTTACGATTGTATGTTTGGCATATGGGACAGAATACATGAGGTGTCCACAAATAATCAACAAATGATGGTGGCTTCTTGCGATCTTCCAACGCGGTCCGACGTGATGTCGGGCGTGTCTGTCATACCATTGAGACCAGTTCTGGATTTTTTGTTGCTCGATACCACAATTTCCGTCATTGAAATTGTTGAGTGTGCAATGAGTTTTTGTCTACTGGTTCTCAATACAGAGAATTGCATAAGTTCCAAGTACAATGAAAGGGACGTATTGCCATCGACTGTAGGGAATCAAAACATACTAGATGGCATCACGATGTCCATGGTAGGATTGCCAGCCGTGCAGATGAAGATGCAATTTGATGTGACTGCTACCCAAACGAGAAACTCAGTGGTGAACCACGTCGCAATGACGGAATCTCAGTACACCTGGAATGCAACATGTCACAATTTACAAGGTTTAATGTGCTCTCAAACAGAAGCCGATGCCCTTGCACTCAAATTGATGACAGGTACCAAATTCATGCTGAATCTGGCAGACTCGTCCCTGGTCTTCAATGGTGTTTCGCAAACGTCTTTGAGTGAGAACAACTTTCAAATTTCGTTTAGTACTTGGACTTCACCTGATATCAACCCGGTTTTATGGCAGAATCATGTGCATGGAAATCGGGCGTGTCCAAAAAACAGCATGTCTTCGTTGTTGGCATACACACACTATGCTTCCAAGTTTGTAGTCATGCGAATTACGTGTGTAGTTTGTGCGATCAATACATATTACACAGAAGTGATAACTCCTGCTCGCACTGTCACAAGTACTTTGAATTTGTCAATTTCCGCGTCTACAATGGCCTCCTCCGTGAACAATGACACTGTCTACAAACAATTTGTAGTCGTCGGACTCGAGGGTCCTGTGGCAGTGGGCACAACTCTATCGCTGACAATGACACAAGGAGAAGAAATTTATGGGGAGGGCACGTTTGCGAAGCGAATGTCTATCACACGAGTGACACTGCAAAACGGAGACGACGTGCAAATGACATCCAATGATGCAAATACAGTCAAAGAAACAATCACAATACTCATAAATGCAGACTTGTCTGGTCAGCTGTTGCTTGTGCATGTTCAAGAACAGAATTTCACGTCTGCCTCTGAATTACATTTGCCGGCCATGATTTTTGTCGATGGACCTGAAATCAAACAGCAATGTATCACGTGTCCGCACGGGAAATTTTCTGGGATATATGCCGCAACTTCGCCAAATGAATGCAGAGATACCTCTTTTACAAAAACTGTCAGCACACTACACGCAGCTGGGGTTGTAGTTCAATCCCATATACGACACAGGGCCTCAAAAAGTGAGTTAAGCAATACGCCGCACACTGCAAAGCGCCGTCTCAACACACTCCCTACAGACAATTTGTCACCAGACAACAATAACCCAACGCAAAACGAGTATACGAAACCTCGCAAGACTCCATATGACCGGCATGGCTTCATACCGCCTCGCATGCCGCCTGGCTTCAGACCCCCTCGCATGCCACCTAGATTCCCACCGCCTCGTATGCCACCTCGATTCCCGCCTCGCCTGCCGCCTGGGTTCATACCGCCTGTTATGCCGCCTGTATTCAAACCGCCTGTTATGCCGCCTGGATTCCCACCGCCTGGATACATACCGCCTGTCATGCCACCTGGATTCCAACCACCTCGCATGCCACCTGGATTCCAACCACCAGGCATGCCGCCTGGATTCCAACCACCAGGCATGCCGCCATATGTTGGGCCTGGATTCCCACCGCCTCGTTTTCCGCCATATTACTGGCCTGAATTCCCACCGCCTCGTATTCCGCCATTTGAAAGGCCTAAATTCCCACCGCCTTCAACACCACCACCAAGTTGGATACCGATTCGACCGAATGCATCTGTACCTATTGGACCGAATCAACCTATTCAATCTATTGGAAATGATCGACCTGTTCGAATAATTCAACCAATTCGACTTCCAATTGTACCAATTTCTACCATTCTGCGTCCTGCGACTGGACCGATTGAAACTCCTAAACCTCCTACGATTCAACCAAATGAATCTCATGAACCACCTCAGATTCAACCGATTCATTCTGGCACACCTCCTACGAATTACGGGAACCCGCAGTTGGGCTATTATACAATGAATATTAAACGAAATTCTGCTGACAGCTACAATCATTTGGAGATGCGAAACCATGGCACTCAAGACAAGCTCCGTGTTCTAACCGCAGACACACGTCTGCAAACAAATCCTCTTGTAAATGACGCCGTATCGTTGCGTACGGACAAATCAACCCTTCCTGTTTCAGATGAAGCATCAAACGTTGACGATGCACAAGAATATGACAACTTGTTGGATGACATGTCCTTTATGACGTTTGTGACTGTGAAGCACCGTTCCATTAAGGTGCTGGAAATCCAAGATGCGAATATTGGCTCACCTTCGTTTTATGAGTTTGAATTGATAGTTTTCTTAGACACCGACGACTCTGAGTTTGTTGATGCAAACGCGCTTTCGATCCTGACACAAATATTACGTCTCCACTCCATGGCGCGCCCGATTCGCACCAAACACGTGACTTGGCTGTCAACAAACTTTACACATCCACACGACATACCGTTCCCGACAGACACCCTCATCGTAATTCACTGGGATTCGTCACATCCGTTTTATATTACGGGCAGGGGACCACATTCAGATGACGTGCCAATATGGCGTGGAGCACTTCCCATCGGATTGCACATTGATTTTGACAGCACGAAAAACACTACCACCTTTATGGTGCCAAAGAATTATGCTCCGTCACTGTACTACTATTGTTGGAATCATGAATCCATGGGAGTGAATCCAATTTTGCTCGTGAATCCTGGTGTTTTTGTAGATGATATGCAACTGACAGTGATCACACCCTCCGTTGTCATGCGTTCCGAAGGACCCCTCCGTTTGTACGGCAAAGGTGTATACGCAGTGCAAGAAAATTTTAATGCCAGTGAGTTCAATCGACAAATAATTGTCTCTGTGGAACCTGAGCAGCACGATGATGACATTGACGAGATGATTCGGGAAATGATAGATTCTGTCATCATTTTCACACCTGAAAACTTGCCGACATTGCTTGACACTTCATCGTGTCTGGATATTGCAGGTGTCCTAAAGGCATCGCGTTTGAAAGACCGTGCTACTACGTTGGTAATGCAAGCAAATGTTACAAGTGAAGAATGTGGATGTATTTTGAGTCACATATATTTAGATGTTGAATTCCTGCAATCACAGTATGCGTCGAGTGAGAGTGCATACGCAATGTATTTGACCGAATTGCGCAACAATATCACAAATGAAGTCGTGCACCACCTCTGGACGATGGCCATGGACGAATTACCCAAATATGGCAAACATACACAACTGGCAGTACTCTCGTGCGCTAATACAGCCACTTCAGACACCTTCCTACATATTGACACAGATTTCTCATTCGCATTGAAAGAGAATGCTGTTGGTGTAAACATCACAACATTACATTGTATTGCTGCCTTCTGTATGGTAGTGATTCATACCGATGATTGTATGAGCACCAAACACGTACATTTTGTTTCACCAATGGTAGCAAACAACATGCTACGACCCAGTCAATTGTTGAAACATACCCTAGCAGCCAGCAATGTTCTAGTGCAGGCCATGGACGTCGGAGGTACGGAACTGCTTAATTTTTCTCACTTCAATGGGTTCCCTGTGCTGCACGCGCTGAGGTCGACAATTTCATTTTTGTGTTCCAACATTGACCAAACACCCTGCAGCACTGACAGAGGATTGGGTATCATGCACATGATGGCAGGCAGCTATGAACTGACATCTTTGCAAATGAACCATTTTACTACTGAAAAGAGCATCATGTTTACTGAGCCGCCGTATACTACTGTGACGGAATGGGGAACGTTATTCACGGCATCTCAGATGGATTTCACGATGGTTGGAATAAGTCCAACGGTCCAACGATATTTGCAAGGTAACGTGAGATGCCCTAAAAATATGATTTTTACTGCAAACACAGACACATTGCAGTATGAGGGCGCGTCCGTCAAAGTCGCCTGTATGTTTTGCGGTCTGAACACGTATTACAGCCCAAAGCCGACAAGTCCGACGATCGTTGTCAACACGACACGAACAATGTACATCCGAAAGTTTCAGAGCACACCGTGGGACCAGTCGAATCCTGATATCATAACCGAATATGAGATGCAGCACGCCAGGGGCACACCCATATCGTATTTTCTGACAGAAGGGGACGGCAGCCTTGTCAGTAGTCTCGAACAAATGCACGGTGAAGAATGCATGGTGGACATTGGCACAATGCTCCTTCTGACCTTAGCAGACACCAACATGACTTCAATTGTCCTACGTTTGACATGCGAAAAAGTGGTTCTTCCAGTCGAAATTGTGAATGTCAATTCGGTTTCTTTCTACGTCACAAAGGAGTTTGCAGGGAAGGCTATTTTCGTTCAGGTGACGGATGCAACAAAGTCGGAAGACATGTCTGTACCGGCCGTGTTTTTCCCACGAGCGGTGCAAGAGGAAAGTGAGTGTGTGGCGTGTCCCGCTGGAAAATTCGGAGGATCAATGGGGGCATCCGACATCAATTCTTGTAAGAATTCTGTTGTTGTCGAACCCGAGCACACACCAGCAGATGTCGCGGAACCCGATGTTGCCCACCATGCCGACGACTTGCAAGCACGTCGAAGCTTGTACGCCCAAGACATAGTATCATTACCGTTGCTGACATATTTCGAGATCGACGGGCAAGTTGTACTAGTATACGAGATTGACCGCAGCCAGCGGCAAGAAGAGACGTCCGACTTTGCTATTGTGGCATTCATAGGAAACGTGAACAGTTCGCACCTCAAGGCACATATTGTCGACGTCGAGGTTCACATCTTGCGTCTTTACTATGCGCTGTCTCCTTTGTTGGTTAACGCCACATTCAATGTGACCCGAGTGCATATTAGAGAAAGAGATGAACTTTACATGTCCAGCCCTGTCATTCTTACAATGGAAGGAACTTATGCTTTGGCCAGAAATGTTGACACAGAGAGTGCGTTTGTGGTGACTATGGCTATTTCACTTCCGTTCACTCTCGCAGAATTTGATGTAAGCAAACAGGTCGTTTTGAAGCGTACTGTAGCCAATGTAGCAGGTGTGAGCCTCGCGGACGTGACGATCGCAAGTATTTCAAGTATTCCTGCGAATGCACAACGGCGCTTGTTTGCATCAGCGCTCCGTATTGATATGCGTATCAATGCTGCCAACTCAAACGCGGCTGCTCAATTGGCAGCGACATTGTCTAACCCATCTACATTGAATACTGCGCTCGCTTCGGCTGGTCTGCCTGCGGCGACAATGCTTGTTGCTCCCGCAATCGTGCAGACAAACTCCAATACCTCCACGACGGTGTCAGTTGCAGCAGTCGTGCGGTTGAACATATTGCGAAATATGGTGGAAAATATAAGTACCCCAGTCTTGATTGCAGCTGCGATCGGGGCAGCAGCCTTTGTTATTATGATCCCCGTAATCATCAAATGCAGGGGATCGAAACATAAGGACTCCGATGTCTTTACACAACATGAGCACATGTTACTCACACAAAATCCTCAACAAGAGTTTGCAAATATACATCACACACCCATGTCACAGATACAGCAGGGCAGATACTACTCAATCCATGATCAAAGTGGTGACGGCACCTGGCACCCACAAGGATGATACGACGCATTGATGCCATGTGTGTCACTTGATCGTTTGAGGTCCAACTTTATTATAAAATTAAAATTATGATTCTTTTTGCGGTCTAGTGTACGCCTGCAAAAATGTTGCAAGCGACCTTTCAGCAACACAGCATCATCTTTTCGTGGTTGGAGCGTGTGTTGTGTCGTTTGCTAGAGCTTGACTCCGCACATGCTGCCGTGAACGTGAATTTCACGGATATGCGACGGGATGCGGCTGTCTTGCGACAGTTCCCCCACGCATTATTGGGACACATCTCGATGCTTACCGGGCTGCTAAGTGCTCAAAACGAAGCCCTTATGCCGGAGGTATTGCCAACCTCGCCAAGAGTGATGCTGGGAACATGACATTTGGTCTGAGAGACGAAACCTATATAATCACGACCCTACACAAAATACCAGACCAACCGTGGGGTGCAATGCAGGCCGAGCAGGACAATGTTCTGTTGCACGAGTATTGGTACCTGTTTGTGCAGCAGCGCGTGGAGGTCGAACATCAGCTCACTGATGTTCCAGAGGGGCATGTTGTGGTGTTTCATACTTGCCCCGAAAAAACCGACCCTGTGGATTTCCACAGAATTACTGTTGCGTATCACGGCAAAATATCGCAATTTTACCAGCTGTGCAAGAGCACCACAGAATGGAAGGAACTGTGGGCAGACTGGCTGTTTCATAGGGGCAAGCTACCAAGCATCGCCCTCTGCAATAACACAAGATACGAGGCAATATACAGTTCCTT
>Ga0209702_10007681_pt1 | contig 13033 bp, 26 predicted proteins | sample FRY01_FD_187210 | JGI IMG/M metagenome (GOLD analysis project Ga0209702, IMG submission 187210) | Freshwater microbial communities from Lake Fryxell liftoff mats and glacier meltwater in Antarctica - FRY-01 (SPAdes) (version 2) | ecosystem: Environmental > Aquatic > Freshwater > Ice > Glacier... | reverse complement strand
GATTAGACACCGAAACCTTTTACGGTAATGCAGCGGGTCAAGTCTGCAAAAGGACTTCCTACAATAACAACATCCGCGGAACTTATGCAGGAATAGGCTATGAATACAACGAAGCCGAGGACATTTTTATTACGCCACAGCCTTATCCATCTTGGATTAGGACGGGTTCATTATGGGAAGCACCAATTCCAATGCCTACAGATGGCACAATGTATTCTTGGAACGAAGATGAACTAAATTGGCAACTAGAACCAACAGAATAAATCTTACCCCTGAGTATGGGTCATAACTGCTCAACTATTATTTTACAACTTAAGGATGTGCTATGGACCATAAAACGCAACACCTCCTAATTGATGAGGCGATTGCTTTAGCCACTGGACCAACGGGTCCTGCTGGTCCTGCTGGTGTGCTTTATGTATTACGATTCTAAATGCTCACCGACCTAGTACCGCTAGTCAGAGATATAGACGATATGGTAGACGCAATAGAAGATTCAATTATTTACTAAGGAGATGTAATGGCTCGTGACATAACCGAAGGCAGAGCCGAACGCGCTATTGCCGTTGACCTTGGTATTGTTTCTAACAATGCTACTTGGATTAATACTGCAGAATCATATGATGTTGCAGTAGGCGGGCAGGCATTTGTCTATGCAATCAGTGATGAACGCCCATATATTAGGCAAACTGCTCCATACAAAAAGGATCAGTTTGACAATAACTCAGAGCCAGGTGAGCAGTCGCTCACTGGTTGGTGGATTCGCAGTCAATCATCTTTTCATAATGGTGCAGGTATTAGATTCTATGATCCATCTGCTGGTGAAACTGTTGCTAACCGCTTTACAGATAGCCTAAACGTTGATGTCTGGACTAAGGGGCAGGTTACTTTACTCAAAGAGACTGCCAACTTAACTGGTGTTACTACTGGTATCTATAAGTTAAAGTCTATAATGAACAGCACAACCCATAAACTTCTTGCTTGGGTTGTAGGTGCTACCACGCTTACAGATTACATACCAGCAGGAACTGCCGTGGTCTATTCGGCTACTGGCAGAGGCAATGTTATTGATGTTACAACTGACGGTACTACTGTATTTGTAGCAGATTCTACTCGGATTATGACAGGTACTATCAGCGATACTGCTGCAATGACTCAATACTACCTAACAGGTAGCGCAAAGGTAGTAATCGAATGGGTCAAACAAAGGCTCGTAGGATGTATCGGTGCGAGCGTTTACGAGTTAACCGCTGCCAAAGGTGCTTCCGTTGCCCTACCTACTGCCCTCTACACCCACCCTAACGCTGGTTGGGAATGGACAAGTATTACAGAAGGTGGCTCAGCCATCTATACTGCTGGCTATGCTGGTGGTATCTCTGCTATCTATAAGTTTACCCTTGACACTAGTGGTGTGATGCCAGTGCTTACATCTGGAGTTATTGCAGCACGTCTTCCATATGGTGAAGTAGCACACAGGATTGAAGAGTATTTAGGGTATCTAATTATTGGCACATCTAAGGGTGTGCGAGTAGCAAAGATTTCAGACCGAGATGGTTCATTGATTTATGGTCCGTTGATTATTGAAACAACTAGCCCAGTATTAGATTTTGCTTTCCGCGATAGATTTGTATATGTTGCAAATACTGTAGCAACGTTTGCAGGATTATATCGGATTGATTTAAGCGCTGAGATAGAACCATTAAAGTTTGCTTATGCTACAGATGCACACTTAACTGACGTTGTTGGTCACGCAACAAGCGTAGATTTTGTAGGTAATACAAACCAGATAGCCTTTACTACATCTGGTAGTAATGGAATTGCTATCCAATCTACAAGTGTACTGGCTAATACTGGCTCACTTACTACTGGTTATATTAGATATGGAACACTAGAACCAAAGAACTTTAAGCGCCTTATAGGGCGTGGTGTATTTACAGCAGGAAGTTTGACCCTAAATACAGTTACATCAGATGGCACAGTCTTTAATCATATTGATTATAATTCTGGTGTACCCTCAATTGAAGTCACAACTTCTAGCCCACCAACTGCTCAAGAATTTGTAGCCTATAAGTTTGATTTTGCCAGAGATGCAACAGTCACATCTACTGGTCCAATCTTTAAGGGCTATCAGGCTAAAGCACTTATTGCCACACCTAGACTACGAATTATTAAGTTCCCTGTTTTTTGTTTTGATACAGAAACAGATAAGTACAATGTACTTTCTGGCTATGAAGGCAGAGCACTTGATAGAATCAGAGCGTTAGAAGCAGTAGAAACAAACGGTGATGTCATAACTTGGCAGGATCTAAGTACTGGAGAAGCAGCACAAGCAGTCATTGAACAGATATCATTTACTCGCATGAGTCCACCTGATAAACGTTTTGATGGTTTTGGTGGAATTATAGATATAGTGATAAGGACTGTGTAATGAATATACAAGACTGGGCTGCGTTATCAGCAGCAGTAGCCACAATTTCTGGAACTTTGGCGTTAGGTATTAAGTGGATGGTTAAACACTATTTGTATGAGTTAAAACCTAATGGTGGTAGTTCAGTTAAAGATCAAGTCAATAGACTTGAAGAAAGAATAGATCAAATATTTATATTACTTTCAGAAAAGGAGTAAGCGTGTCACTCATAGCAAAGAGAGCAATGCCTGCTACAATTGCTGTACTTAGACAGGCAACAGCCTTGCGCCCTAAGCGCAAGAAGGCAAGTGACGGGCTGCTACCATCTGCAGCACACATATCTCAGAGTCCTAACTCAGATCATAATACTGGATTTGCAGTAGATTTAACACATGATCCAAAAAATGGCATTGATTGTGTTGAACTATTTATTAAATTACAAGACGATAAGCGTGTAAAGTATCTGATATTTCAGGAGCGCATCTGGTCACAGGCTAAGGGAGTTACTGCATACACTGGTTCTAATCCACATAATAAACACTTGCATATTTCTGTCAAAGACAATTACGGTTATGACAAGTCTTCATGGTTTCCATGGATGGGCAAGGCTAAGATTGCAAATAAAATTGTTTCCAAAGTAAAACCCCTACCAAAGAAGGAGTACAAATGAAGAAACTACTAACACTAAAGCGAGTAGCGATGCTCAAGAGTTATGCTCGCCATATCGCTGCTGCTGGTATCACGGTAGCCCTGCTACTTCTAACTGATATGGCTCCACAGTATGCAGTCCTAATCGGTGCAGTTGCTGGTCCTGCAGTTAAGTGGGCTGATAAGCAGGAACACGATTTTGGGCTTATATCTGATGCACCAGAGACCGATAACGTCTAACTAGAGTACCCCATACAGGGGCTAGCAGCCCCATAGAGACTAGAAGCCCCCAGTTACCTAGATTATCCTAGGTGCTGGGGGTCTTTTTCTATTTCTAGGAGTAACTTAAGTATAACGGTATAGATTTAATCCCTAATTGTTCTCTTGTTTTTCTGCGTTGAGACTCTGTTGTACCACCCCAGAAGCCTGATACTTCATGCTTAAGTGCATAGTCAAGGCACTGTTTCTGTACCTCACAACTACCACACACGCGCTTGAGCGCTATCACTTCAGTGTATGCACCACTGCCGTCTGCCGTAAAGAAAGCCTCAGGATCTGCACTTCTACAATTAGGTGTGCCGTTCCATTCAGGGTAGTTCATCTATCCTCCAGTTGAGTAGAAGCCCATGCCATTAAACTTAATGGCTGGTGCTGACCATATACGAGTCATAGTTCCATTACAAGTTGTACACATAGTTGGTATGTTTTCATTTGTTTCTACGATTGATGTACATACATTACATTTATAATCATATAGTGGCATTATCTTTTGGCTACCACTTTAATCGCAGTCTTCCCAATCCATAGGTGTAGGTGCAGTTGTAATTGTACCACACTCTTTACACTTTTGTGATAGATCATACCAACCAACCTCTCTTGTTTCTTCATCCCACATTACTGTTATCTCAAACATTAAACAACCACATATACAGGCAAATGCTGGTATGCCTCTAAGGTCATTCACTGGTTTCTGTTTCAACTTGATCTCGGTCTAGGTATGGTTTCCACCCACCTAGATTTTTGATTAAAGAATTGATTGCTCGCTGCACTTTCATACGTGCACCATCTGGTGTGCTATCCATATCTTTAGATAGGGTAGCCCAGTCAGGTGAGTCTATGCTAAAACGTAAACGTAATATGTTTTGTTTTGCATCTGACAATCTGTAGTAGGCTGATGCTATATCTGAGCGCAATGCAAGCCAGTTGTTACCGTCAGAAATTTCTCCACCGTTAAACTTAGAGTTAAGATCTTGGATACTCTGAGGTATTGTATAGGTTTCACTAATGATAGAAGTTAAGAAAGCCTCTACAACTGAGCCATCATAATAGTATAAATCGGACGAATCGTATCCAATCTTTCTTGCTTTCTCTCGTTCACAATACTTAAGTGCTGCATTACGTAGTGATTTAGCAATGAGTTTATCTTTATCTTTGTTCTCTAACTCGTACCATTCTTTTAGTTTACGTGGGTGTGCTACGAACCAGACCCATAGTTCTTGTGCAATGTCATACTTCTCCAACATGTTGTACTTGTTATAGTACTCGGATGCTAACTGCTGAACCATGTCGTTATAATCTGTAATGTAATCAATCAAGGCAGCATTACCTGCCCGTTGATGATCGGTACTGCGTAAGGTGTTACCTTGTTGTTATGTTCTACTAAGATGCCAATGCCTTGATGCCAGTTGGCACTGCCTGATGTTAGGTATGTAGCCTGTTTTATATCCATCATATGCCCCACTTCTAATCCCCATATGGTATTAGTTTTACCATAGAACCCTGATGTTTCATGTTGCAGACCTACGCGGTGCGTGTGTCCACATACTACCGACTTACCTAATCGTTTACCTAAGTTTAAAGCAGTAGCCCCAGGCGCACGATTGAGTGCACCTTCATCACCGTGTGCCATTACCCAACCAGGCAGTAACTCATGCATACGGTGTAAGTAATTGATACCTAACTTTTCATAGCCAAGTAGTTCTTCAATCTCTAAAGATTTTAAACTACTAAATGCTGGTGCATACTTACGTATGTAAGTATCAATACGATCAGTATGATTAGAACGTTGAATATAAAATGGTTTGTTTTTACCTAATGCTTTGCGGTACTCACTCATGATTTCGTTTGTACTGTCAATGCCTTGCTGTAGTGTACCTGCATATTCACCAGCCATGCCTTTATTCCAACGGCTTGGTTCGGGTGCATCTAATTCATCACCTACACACCAGAGTTCGTCTGGTTTGTACTCGGCAATGAAATCTAAGGTTGCATCTACTGCTTTATTGTCTTGATATGGTATCTGTAAGTCACTGAGAACGACTACTCGTTTCATCTATGTCTCCATTTGGAATGCCAGCCCACTGATTGCGCTGAACAAGTAGTCCTATGATTGCATAGTTAGCCATGTCTATGAGTGTATCTTCGATACTTTCGTAGTTCGGCGTGTCGCCTGTATCTATAAGGTTGTTGAGCCGTGCTAACTTGTCATACATACGTACACGTAGTCCATTCATAGCACCACCTGGTGCTCCTGCTATGTTCATTGGACCATAATCCTCATGCTTTCTGTAAAGGATTGTAAGTAATTCTATTGTAATTGCTTTAGCGTCTTCAAGATTTTTCATTTAATATCTCCTTAAGTACTTTGTCCATGTCTTGTTTGGCTTTATCTACTACAAGTTCTTCCCACATTTGATCGGCATTACCATCATGAGATGCAATTAAAATTGCAGCCATAGATATAACTAGACTTCTTGCTTCTTTGGGATCTTCATTTATGCATTCATATATGTCATAGAGTACCTGCATAACATCCATACTCCGTGTATCTGACACGGGTATGCATATTGAGTACTGTAGTTTTTCTACATGTTTCCAAAAACTGTCATCCATTGGCAATGCATTCGTTGATTCTTCCATTTATCCAGTCACTTCCGTTCTTGATTATCATGCTGTTTACATCTTCACCATCAGGCATACTGATGATGTTTACATTGCCTAACTCACGTGCGATCTTCTTGCCGAACTCTAATCCAGGTGCGTCACCGTCTGCTAGGACTATGACTGTATCGAAATCATCTAACAATTTACCATAATGTTTCTTCCAATTGTTAGCACCAGGAATACCTACTGTTGGATGTGCAGTTTTAACTGACATCATAATACAATCAAACTCACCTTCGGTTACACATATGTATTTGTCTGCGGTAAACAAGGCTTGAGTATTAAACATGGTAGTTTCAGCACCAACTAGACCCATATACTTAGCATCATGTGTGCCTGTTAGATCACGGAATCTAATATCAACCACGCCTGACGGCGTGATATAAGGAATAGCAAGCCTACCTTTGTATGGCTCATGCCCTGGAAGTGGGTCTTCTACCACTCCCAAGTGAAATACTTTTGCCTCTTCTACCGAGAGATGACGGCTTGATAGATAGTCTGTCGCGCTTGCTATCGCTCTGCTGTACCGAGTAGTTGCCTGCAGTAAGAACTGTCTCTGCGAATTGTTTAGCCTCATGGAAATTAACACCTTCCTTGTACATTATTAGGGAATAAGTATCGCCTTTGACACCACACCCGTGGCAGACAAAGGCGTTTTTGTCAAAATTTATTGCTGCTGATGCGTGTGAATCTATATGAAAGCAACACTTCATCTTACGCCAGCCGTTACCTTTTGCTGGTATTTCTGCACCTATGTAGTGAAGATACTCTTCAATGCTTGGCTTCTCCAAGTGCTCTCCTTAGTAGATCTACCCATACATGTGCAGGCATAGTGCAATACCAATCGCTTGGGTTCCCCTTCCCTTTGCGCTTGTGCCACACTACGCCTGTCCACGCCTTGTCGTTAGCCATCTCGACTATCAACTCTTCTGTCCACCCTGCTAAGTTCATCTTAGCGTGGTTTTTTATTTCAATAGTACATCCAGGTATACCTGAGATGTCACCTTTATCTAATGTAGCACCAGCCAATCGCCTATCTACGTATGGAAACCATTGCTTAAGGTACTTAACTACATCTCGCTCTGCTCCTGAGCCTTTGGCTTTGGCTGCGCTACTCATCCTATTGCATCCTGTCGGTAGTCTTGGAACACATCTTCAAGATACATAGAAGCAGGTTCAAAGACCAGCGATATGTATGTGTTACCTGTTGGGTCTGCTTTACCATAGCGATTCTTAACTGGGGCTATGCATAAGTATGTATCCTGCCCCTGCATCATTTGACCTACAGTTAATACCATTGCTGGTATTTGTGCTACTTTTCCCTGTAAGGCTGATCGTGGCTGACATGGATAACCTAGTGCACTCTCTTGTGTATGATGTAGCACAAGTACGGCTGCGTTAGTATCACGTGCAAGATACTTCAACTCTTTCATAACTGCACGCATACCTGCGAACTCTTCGTGTCCGTCTATTGCTATGTCCATTAGGTTATCTATTACTATAAGTGTTGGACTTCTACCCCACATAGTTTCAAATGCAGATACTTCTTCATCTAAATCTCTGAGTGTAGGGCTAGGTTCAAATGACCAGTACATATTTCCATACTCACGAAGCAATGCTTCGGCTGTGTCTGGCTGTGTCTTCAACATATGTTCGGCTTGTGATTGGGGCATTTTTGCTCGGAGTGCAAGCAAACGCATAGCCATTGTATGTGCATTAGTATCGGCAGAAAAATATAGTGTCGGTTGTTTTAGTCTTGCTGCAATATGTAATGCAATACTTGACTTACCAGCACCAGGGGTGCCAGCAATTACAGTTACCTCTGCACGCCTAAGAATAATACCTTCTCGTTGGAAGGCTTGGAAAGGTGGTGGCAATGGTTCGCCACCTACCTCTGCCTTGCCTACACTACGGCGTAGAGTTTTCATTTATGCTTTTGTTTGATCGGCTACGAATGTAGCGAACTCTGCTGAGCCTGCCTTGACGTATTGTGTTGTACATTTACTTGGGTCTCCTTGTTTAGCAGAACAGAAGTAACCTTTGTATGGACCAAACTTACCAGTCATACCATAGATACGTGTCATGCTACCGTGTGGACACATGCGTGAACCTGCTGTGCTTGCAACTGGTGGTGCTATAGGTGCAGCAGTTGCCCATGATTCAGCAACAACTGTACCGCCTAGTGCTTGCGCTGCATATCCTACTGCTGGTGCAACAGGTGTTGCTGCTGGTGTAGGTACGCTAAAAGCAGTACCACGCACTGCTTTTTCGACTTCATCTACTGCTTCTGCAATCTGAAAGATGTTAGATGTGAGTGCAGTGAACTCATCAGGTGTGGATGCACGCAAAGTTATTTGCGTACCTCCTGTTGTCTTGAGGTTGATGCTGATTGGTGCTTCGCTATGTGTCATGCTGTCTCCTTGATAGGGGTGGATATGTTTTTCTTATCTCTATGCGTTCTTACTTTCATTGCTAACTGTATACCCTTCCAGCCATGGACTAAATCAACGAAATGTAATGTGCATTTACCACTGCCCGCTGGCATATGCACAATGATACCTCTCTCTGTGTTGATGTCTCCCCAACTACCGCGGGTTGCCGTAGCAGGATCATACGGCAAGCCGTGGGCATACACTGCTAACTGCATAGCAATCTTATTGGGGTAGGAAATACTACCAGTCTTTAGATCAGAGATAAATTTCTCTCCTTTGTATTCAACTATACGATCAGGTGTACCTGCAATTTTAAACTTATCTAACACGCAGAACTGTTCTATGTTTACGTTAGTAAAGTCTTTAGTTGCATCAGCGTATGCTTGTATGTCTGCAACATAATCATCTGGTATGACACCAAGGTCTTCACCTCTATCTAACTTCTCAGTCAGTGTATGTAATGCAGTACCAATTGTTGCTGCTGATGTAGCACCTGCTGCTTGCATTGCATCTTCAACTAACTTGTCCATCTCTAATTTGTTTTCTCTTACTGCTGATGCAGCCAGTAATAGATCGGGGCGCAGTGTTAATCCTGTTGCAGCCATGCGTAACTTCCATGCTACTAATGCAGTGCCGTCATCTAGGCTACCTGCAACTGTAGTTGTGCGTGTGTACGGTACAGGTTTACCACCTTTAGGTGGCACAACCATTGGTCTACCGTATCTATCTCTAGGTATAATTAGTTCTGACATGTATCTCCTTGTTAGACTAGGGCAGATGGGACAAGGAGAGAGCCGAAACCCACCTGCCTCTAGCGATTATGTGTTTGTATCTAGCCCGCAATGTGGGCATGGTTTTACTTTCTGTACGTACACTTCATGTTCTATCTTATCGGTAAACATTATATCCATGTACACCTTACACCCGTTACGGATACGGGTAGTACGTAGTATAGCACCTGATTTATGTAGCACTGACAACACGCCACTTGCCGTGCCGTGGTGTATGCCAAGCAAATCGCTTAACTCTTTCCAAGTTAAGCCGTGCTTCTCTGCTTTCTTTAATATGTATAACGCTTTTTGTTGGTTGTTATATTCTTTACCAGTACGCACGTTATGCATTGCTCTTTCTTTACTGGTGTTAGTACCTGACCAACCTGCCGTGCCATTGTATGGTACGTATGCGCTACTCATCTTCCTCTACATCATCTACATCAATTTTATCTACACTTATAGTACCACCAGATATGCTTACATCAATCTCATCTGCTATACATTCTGCTGCTTCATCATCATCTTCTGCTGTGAATCCTGTAACATAAGCAGTGATTCTAACAGTTGCTTTATAGTCTCTTCGGAGTTTGTCGCATTCAATTGATTCGAGTAAGTCATTGATCTCGTTTCTTGTTGCAATGAATGTCTCACCATCCCATTTACCTTCACTGAAGAAGTCACGTACTTTACGCTTAGTTGCATGTACTTTATTCCAACCTTCCATATCTTTAGTGATGGTTTCATTCATCCGTACATTGTCTGCAATAAAGTTTACCACTTCTGTTTCAGTATAAGTTACAGTGTTGCCGTTCATTACTACATTAATTGTATTCATAATTTCCTCTCGTTGTTTGATGAGCAGTTTATACATGTGCTCAGATGTTGTTGGCGGTACCGACTACGGCACTCTTACTCGGGTATCATTGCGAGCCAACTATGTCAGTTACGCTGGTTAGACAGACGTCAACCTACATTGTAAGCGCAAGCGTTAGCGCCTTGTCTTTGACACGATCATTGCGTCCACTGATGGTGGCAACGGCACGCCGTTCCGAGCCACCAGAAGCGTAATGGTCAGCGTGTTCGATCACTGCCTGCCATACACCAAATGCTGTACCTCTGATGTTCTCTTGTGTCTGTGACTGGCTATATATATTCCATGCGGAATCACGACCAGCCAATGCTATAGTGCGTTGGCGCTTCTCGCCTTGTGAGAGTAGGTGCTCAGGTGTTTCTTCAACTGTAGTTGGCAATGCCCATACAGACTTGAAGATGTTCTTAACATCACGCTCATTAACCTTACGTTCTAATAGGTTACTTGCTACTGCTTCGTACTCAGCAATAGAACTGTAAGTTAGTTGTGTGATGTTACGAATGTCAGATACTGATAACTTAGAGTTAGTAGTATGTTTCATAACATAAGTAAAGGCATTTGTATTTTTACCTTTAATGATACGGTTGATCTGATTAGAGCAGAACAAGCGTTCGATAATAGGACGGATGCGCACTGCGCATGAACCGTCATGTGATGACTGCACTAATAGGAATGCAGCGTGTGGGTCATTGGCTACCTGTACACCTGCTGGTAATTCCATTACCATCCAGATGTTAGAGCCACCATTGTATTCACCTGCTGCTGTATACCGTGCATCACCTGAATCAACAAGCGTATCTAATGCAGAGAATACTTCCATGTTTTGTACGATCTTGTACTTGTCACCGACTACACCTATGACTGACTCTCCATCTTCAGTACGCTTAACTACTGCTTGACGGCGAGGAATATCTAACTTCTGAGTTAGAGTTTCATATGGTGATACAACTGTCTTGCGTTCAGTAAACATACTAGATAGTTCAACTGTCCAATCAAGTCCAGCCTGGTGTGCTGCTTCTGATGCAGACCCTGCGTTTACCGCAGTGCCTGCCTGTACCCATGCTTCCTTACGCACACGTTCTGTTGATGCGTTTAGGTATGCTTCAGTTAGTGCCATTGCTCTCTCTTTCCGATAGTTGTGTGCCTATCCAGCGAATCATTTTGAATCCGCTGAATCCTATTGTATCTTGCAGTAAAGCCAAAGCCATATCATCATCTGATGCTTCGACTTCTATCTCTGATTGTATAATGTAATACGATTTCATGTCAATACCAACCGTGCTTTCTCCAGTGTGACCATGCGATAGAGGGCTTGCTATACCTGTGTTGGATATACACCAGCCCCCTCTCAATCTGAAGAGGGGCTGGTGTCCCGTGCTTGGTGTTCAGTACTTGTGCTACACCGTATGCGCTTGAGTCAGGGTTGTCTGCTTCATGATTCCATGCTGACTCTTTACCCCATAGTTTAAGCAGTGATCTATACTCTGCTCGTCCCCATTGTGGATATTCTATAGCCATGTAGCCACGTGTATATACTTTAGACATGTACTTAGTCCAGTACTTAGGAGTAACATAAACAATTTGCAGTGTTATTGCATCTTGTTGTATGTTTTTTACGTAGCCTTTGATAGGTATGCCTATCATGCTAGCGAATGCAAGCATACTTGCTACGACTGTTGCTTGATATCGTTTTATATTAATGTTTAGTCCTCATACATTTCATCATGCATTCGATCAGCATTCTTATCTTCCCAGCATTCACATGTGTGTATGAAGTTACTACAGTCATCACAAGTATCTCCTTTTCCTATAGCAATGTCATCATCTTGTCTTGGTTCAGTCATTTTCTGTTCCAATCTACCGTCTCATTGTCAAGCCATGATACAAAGAAATAGAAGCCGTGTTCATCTACCATTTCATTGTACCAGTCTGGTCGTTTGACACCATAGGCTAGGTTGTTAGACTTACGGAAATCTAAATCATAACCGTCCCATCTGTCCCACCTCAGGGCTACTTCATACTCTTCATCTTTATGGATGATGTTTATGAATCGAGTCCATGCATCTGACTCTTCGCTGCTTACTCCTTTGATTGTTACATCTTTAGGTTCTATATCATCACTCATCTGCTATACCTGCATCAGTAGCGTCACCTGCTGGTGGTATGTAGTTGTTTGGTGCTAGTTCAATGTTGGTTTGATTCGCTGATGAAAGTATAGTGCCGAACTCTTTGCCGTAGATATCTGTCATCTTTTTGATTGCTAGTTTACTAATTCTTTCTTCGTCATCACTGTCTATCATCTCTACTGTTGTTACTACTATGCAGTAGTCAAGTACATAACAAACGTCATACGTTTTCATAACTCTCCTCTATATCACCGCAGAAATCGCAAGTCAAGTCAGGCTCGCTTACTTCAATCTGCACATCTTTATCAATAGGGCAGGGGACCTCAGTAACAAAATAACCAATCCTATTAACAAAAGACCAGCCATTCCATATATAAGACCCACCGTCATCACCATCTCCATATGTCCAGATATGAGTAGGGTTAGTTTTCTTTACAAACTCAACTTCAGCACCATAAGTTTCAAACATATAGCCGTCAAATGAACTATTTGTATCTATATTATTAACAATTGGTTTATACAGATCAAACCAGTCATCATGACTAATCTTAACAAACTTATTCATTTCCTTTTACCCTCTCCCACTGACAAAATGTGACGGGAAGCAATGATCTGCCCTTTGATTTCATTAATTAATTCATGCTTGTATTCTAAAGTATCCCTATACTTATCATAGAACTTTTCATAGTCTTGTTCTAAACTAAGGATATGTAGTTTAATATATTCAATTAGTTCTATCATTCAAACATCCCCTCTGATTGCATACCCTCAATCATATCTTTAGCCTTCCACACAGAGTTATATAAAAAGGGTTCATGAATCAATCCCTTTAA
>Ga0209702_10007679_pt1 | contig 13041 bp, 11 predicted proteins | sample FRY01_FD_187210 | JGI IMG/M metagenome (GOLD analysis project Ga0209702, IMG submission 187210) | Freshwater microbial communities from Lake Fryxell liftoff mats and glacier meltwater in Antarctica - FRY-01 (SPAdes) (version 2) | ecosystem: Environmental > Aquatic > Freshwater > Ice > Glacier... | reverse complement strand
CCCCACATCCAGTACGTTGTTTCCACAGCATTCCTCTCTCCTACTTGCGTTGGTTTAACGCTACCTCGTAGGCCAGTCATTTCCCCGCCTTTTTTCTTTTCCCCTTTTTTTCGTGCTTGTTTGTGTGTGTTCCAACCTAATGCTGACGTGCCCGCTTGATTTTTTTGTTTCTTACTTTTTTTCCCCCGGGCATCATGACTTGTTGTGGTCCTCGAAGGTTATTTTAAGAGCTACTCCCACGGGGTTGTTCTGAAATTTGTTTGTACCCGTGTTATTGATTGGAGTAACTGCATCCACCGGCCAACTCATTATTAGAAGGATACGGTGGGTCAGGATCGAATATTAGCGTTCAGTTCCAATAACCTGTAGTGGAAAGTTCAATGCTACACGAATTAGGCTTTTGATTTAGGTGTCCATACGCATTGCAACCTGTCCTCACATCTGGCTACAGATTTGTGCCACACCGCCCACGTAATTTCTGCAAGATCCATACTGGCGCTGAAACCTATCAAAACGCGCTATCTTGAAATTGTTCCTCACCCAACTCACAATCCATCCGTTCACGTTGCCCGTTACATAGGTGTGGGAGGGCCACACCCGCAATTGCTGCAGAAAACAGCCAAACTGCGCTCCAAACGTGGGCGTGTTTGCTCAAGTGAATTAGTTGAGCCCAAGCAACTGTCGCAGTAGCCTCTCACCTTCGGTATCAGATGCGATGACTCTGACGATAGAAGAAATGAGCACCATTTGAGCCACGAGTGTCTGGGGCTGAAAGGCGTCCTTATTACCTGTATCCATTACGGTAAATGACGTTGTAAATGCTTGCCGATGTTTGGCATCAATCTGATTTGCGATCTCTTCCAGACGTTGTCGAACCGTGGGAACATCGGCTGCTATCCCCCAAAAAAACATCAAGGCCTGCGCGATTCCGTCCTCCGTCGTCTCCGGCCCGGTTATCAAGTCTGAAATTCTTTCTTGGTCTCCTGGGCGGATTCAAGTAGACATCGCAACGATTTCGGCGAGTTTTTCTTGGGGCATCATATAGTTGAGGGTTTTTCGGGGTCGTCCGTTGAGGCTTTGTTGGATTGTTGCGAGGTCTCTGGCTGAGTGCTGGGAGAGGTCCGTTCCTTTGGGTAAATATTGGCGCAGCAGCCCGTTGGTGTTCTCGTTGCTCCCGCGTTGCCAGGGCGAGTGGGGGTCACAAAAATAGATGGGAATGTTGGTCGCCATCGTGAATTCAAGGTGCTTGGCCATTTCACTTCCTTGATCCCAGGTGATGCTACGCATCAATTCTGTAGGCAGGGTGGCGATGGCTTTTCGCATGGCTTCTTCAACCGCTACAGCGCCGTGATTGTTGGGGAGATGTAACAGGAGAACGAATCGTGTGGTTCGTTCAACCAGAGTCCCTACCGCGCTGGCACCTGCCTTACCAATGATGAGGTCACCTTCCCAATGCCCGGGTATGGCCCGGTCCTCTACCTCGGGTGGACGCTCGCTGATCATGGTCATGTTCGCGACCGGACCCGATCGCGTATTGGTGCCGTGCGTGCGACGAGTGGTACGCCCAGATCGCAGGCACCTAGTGAGTTCGCGGCGAAGTTCCCCACGGCCTTGAACGAATAGCGACTGGTAGATCGTTTCGTGGCTCACGCGCATGCCCAGGTCATGGGGATAGTCCATCATGAGCCTGGCGCTTATTTCTTCCGGAGACCACAACTGCTTTAACCATTGCGTCACCTTGTCACACAGCGGACCGTAATCAAGTTTCGATGGTTTAGGTCGCAGGGTTGCAGCGCGGGCTCGCAGGTGAGCGGGCCACACACGATACGCATTCTGGCCACCGTTGGCTTTGACTTCACGCGTCACCGTGGAGGGTTGCCGGCCCAGTTGCCGGGCAATCGCACTCATCGATTCGCCCCGATGCAACCCCAACAAAATCTCCTCACGTTCATCAGCAGTGAGGTGGCCCTGCCGTGGTGTCCAGGACTCAGCTTTCACCACGCGAGACTGCTTGCCTGCAAGCATGACATCGATACCGGAATGACTACACCCGACTTCTTTGGCGATGTCGCGAAGGCTCATTCCTTTCGCCCGTAATCGGTAAGCTAAACCGCGTTGGAAAACGGTTAAATGCGCAGTCATGCGTATCTCCTTCAGTTAGTAGCGTCATCTATCATGACTCACCAACCGTTGCGCTGACTCCTTGAACCCAAGGTGAGGTTCACCCCAAAAAGTAGACACCTGTCTTGCAAGGTTTAGTCCTTGCCGGAAGGATGTTGTTATGTCTAGTCGTCGGAAGTTTTCGACAGAGTTCAAGGTTGAGGCTGCTCACCGGGTGATTGATTCTGGTCGCCCTGTTGCGCAGGTTGCTCGTGAGCTCACCGTTAGTGAGCTCTCATTAGGTCGCTGGGTTCGTGATGAACGGGCCCGGATAGAAGCTGCGAAAGGAACCGAGTTGGAACCGTTAACTGGTGCGGAGAGAGCTGAACTTCTTCGGTTACGCAAACTTGTTGTCGAGCAGGAAAAGGACATCCTTTTCTTGGGAAAATCAGCGGCGTACTTCGCCAGCAATCCACCAAAGCGGAGCGGTTTGCTTTGATGGAAGCGGAGTGCGCGAATTTTGAAATCACTCGCATGGCCCGGCTACTGGGTGTTTCCCCGGCGGGGTATTACCGCTGGAAGAAGGCAGCTAAACGTGTCGAACTCACACCCCTGCAGCAGCGTAGAGCGTTTCTGGCGGAGCGGATTTTGTTTCATCATGCAGAGTCCGGTGGTACCTATGGCGCGCCGAGGATTGTTGCGGATTTGCGGGATGAAAACATTTTCGTTACTGAGAAGACCGTGGCAAAAGTGATGGTAGAGCTAGGGATTGCCGGTATCAGTCCACGGGCGTTCGTGGTGAAAACAACGATCGCGGACCATGAGGCAGTGTTCCCACCGGATCGGGTGAACAGGCAATTCGATCAGGGTCGGCTTAACGCCGTCTGGACAAGTGACATTACGTATCTGCGTTGCGGTGAGAGCGTCGCGTATTTGTGCGCGATCCGTGATGAGCATTCTGGTCGGGTTGTTGGATACGCTGTCGCTGATCACATGCGTGATGAACTTGTGGTTGCTGCTTTACGTATGGCGTTCTTCACCAGGGCCTGTCAGACGCGCGGAATCGTGTTCCACACGGACCGTGGATCTCAATTCACGGCAAAATCCGTTGTCAAGCAATGCGCACTCATGGGCCTACTCAGATCAATGGGTGCAACTGGTTGCGCCTATGACCATGCGAGCGCGGAATCGTTTTGGAGTATTTTCAAACACGAATATTTTTACCGTCACGCGTTCACATCCCTGGATGAATTACGGGCAGGAATCGACCGGTTCATGCACCGCTACAACACGAAACGTAGGTATTCAAAGATCGGTTACAAAACACCCATCGCCTACGAGTTAGAGTTCCACCAAAGCGCGGCACAAGCCGCATAAACCCGTGTCTACAAAACGGGGGGAACCTCATCCATTTTTCGCCGCCTCGTACAGAAGTGTGGCTGCGAATAAACCCTCATTGATTCTTTTGGTGGATTTTTTGTTAAACATTTGACCTTAACCTCCTTTGCATTTGATTCCCAAGCTACTTTTGGGCTCGTGATTTCTGCTAAAACAGAAACGAATATGGCTGCATGGCATTCTTGAGTTCATCTCGTTTTGCGGCTTCCTGTCCCACATGGCAGCTTTTCAGGTCTTGAACTAATTTGGTAATGTGCTCAGCTGCGTTTGCATCGAGATATGGGATAACGAGTTGTTCAGCTTTCTGAGCTAGTTCAGCCGACTGGGGATCAAGTTCACTATTGGAGTTTGTTAACGAGGGTGATAGTGTCCCGGAGTTGACTGCGTTACGGGCTTTCTGTGCAACTTTGGCCATCTGCTTTTTGTCTGTGGCCATGCCATAGGAGACGTCGTCTTGCAGAATCACGTGACCCGTTGCTTGATCTACGGCCGTCACTGTCAAAATGCCGGATACGTCGTATGCATATGTGAGGTCAAAGCCTCTTTGTCCATCTGAGATAGGTAAGGACACTTCCCACTCCTTCAAAGTCACGAAGTCACCCGTTTGTGGATCCCCTTCCACCACATCAATATTTACGGCTGTTTGAGACTCACTCACGGGGAAATAAGTGCTTGTAGCCTTAGCTGGAAGCTTGTGACTCTTGGGTATTATCTCGGAGAAGCCAATTTCTCCTCTGGAACTGTCAACAGCGAATGTTCCCAAAGAGTGTTCGGTAGAGACAAAAAACTCGTTTTCACTATTTTCGCCAGTTAAAATTGCTGCCGCGATGGCAGCCCCTTCAGCGATGGCCGTAAGTGGATTAACATCTGGGTCAGCGTTTGTTCCCACCAAGTCTTGTACGAAATTGCGAACAGCTGGAATCATTGAGGTTCCGCCTACTAAAACGAGGGCATCAATACTGCCTGGACCCACGTTCAGTTCCCTTAGGCATCTTTCAATCGGTGCGGCGGACTCCTGAATAAGCGGCTCGACAATTTCTTCGAAGCGACGTCGTGTAACAGTGTGTGAGGATCCATCCGGCATCCGTACACTCGCCGACTCGTTGCTCGAAAGGTGAATCTTGGCTCTCTCAACTTCGAGTCGAAAACTACGCTTCTGAGCCGTGCTCCATTCAGATTTTATTCCAGTCGTGTCTGTTATTGCTTTGCTCAGTCGGGCATCGAAATCTAGACCTCCCGACCGGGCTATTCCGGACGAAGCTTGTTCTATGAAGACACCCTCTACTGCTTCAAGCACTGTCACGTCCAATGTTCCACCACCCCAGTCAAATATTAAGTAGCGCCGGGCATCTGGATGTGTCCGAGCGTAAGCCATCGCAGCGGCAGTTGGTTCATTAATCAGGCTGAGGACTTCAAATCCACCCATGCCCGCGCAAATTTTGGTGCGATGCCGTGCCCGCCCTTTAGAGTTTGCCGGAACAGTGATCACTGCCTGCCTAGCTGTGATCCCGGTTCGTGACTGCGTTCGTCTGAGAATTTCTGCAAACAAAAGAGTTGCGGCCTCTTCAACAGCAACTGAACTTCCGTTGTCCCCAAATGCAGAGTCTTCTTGGCTCGCGAATAATCTTTTAATTGCATCAAAACGATTGCCTGAAAATTCGGTGCCGCTCTTAGCTTCCCAGCCAAATGTTAAGCGACCGTCTTCATCGGTCGCAAAAACCGATGGAATGACTTTGGAAAACCCGTATGGAGCCCATTCTGCCGGGACATCATCAAGTTCTAAAACTTCGACTTCCCCATTATTGAACGCAGCGGCCACGCAATTAGTCGTGCCAAAATCTATTCCAATTACCGTCATGATTCATTGCCCTCTCCGCGTTCTTTATGAGTATCTGATGCGGTGATAACTTCTTGTTCCAGATCGTGTTCCAAAACCCCTGTGTCAGTCACAGCGATCGACGCATCGTCTTCTTGGTTGAAGTCCTCATCAACTCTCGAATCAGTTGAACGTGTAACTTGTGGATATTTTCGGATATAGCCCTTTTGCAGAATGTCTGTTTTACCATCGTTAATTCGCATCCATGCTGATCTCTCGTGTGCAGTTTCTCCCACCTCGACGAAAACCTGATCAAGATTCTGACCTACTGCCGCCTGCGCTTCTTCAAACCGGATTTCGCGAACATTCAGCGTGCTAAGAAGATCACCCAATTGACGCCTTAGTGTTTCGGGCGTTGCCCCTTCATCAATCGCATTTGCCAGACTGACAAGATTTTGTTGGTGAATTGTTGATGCACTTGCACCATTCATTATTCCTTTACGCAACGCCTCGTAAGCATCCGCAGCGCGTGAACTATCCGGATATTGGGTGATGATAGCCACATCGAGCCTTTCAAGCTGGCGCTCGATTTCAGCCAATCTTTCCAAAGTGTGCTTCTTTGTTCTCATTAAATACTTCCTAATATGTCGTTTGACATTTGTTGGACTGTTCGTTGGTTTTTTGCAAGATCGGTCACGAAAGTTGACATCTGTTCATCTAAGGCGGGGAGGAGTCGCAATTTTTCCAATTGTCCATTGACCTGGATTGACCAATTACGCAATTCAGTTGCCATTTGACGAGCTTCAGGCTTGTTGAGTCGCCGCTTCGTGCTCCAGCGCTGGGACATAGCGTGGACTGTCGTCAAGGGATTGAAAAACTGCTCTAGCTCCTCCATCCTGGGCCGCAGATATGCCAATGTGTATAGCGTCGACGCTTTCATCAGCATGTCATCTAAAAACTCCCGCAGATCAGGATCCTGGAGCGTCGCATTAAAACGTAAAACATCAATCAGCCAATCGGCGAAGATATCTTTTGGCTCCCCACCATTTTCTCGCATGTATAGACAGATTTCACGAACAGCCAGCACACGTAAAAGCGCATTATTCATAGAATCGCATGGCAAACCGCTTTCAACCAAATTCATCGAAAAAGTCACGACCCAGAGTGCAGACCCCTCTTCCATCATCGACTCAATCATTTCACTGATGAAATTCGATCTTGCTTGAGCTATTTGGGCATCTGCGCTTCGAGCATTTTTCGTCAGAAAACTAATGAACTCCTCCACGCCTTCCGCTCGGGCACTAATCATTCCCGTCACTTCCGTATGAAAATTTGGGGAACTATCCCAGTTACTCTGCTTTGAGATCCATTCACTGTCTTGTCGGGCGAGAAACATTCCCAGCATTGAAAAAGTATTAACTGAGAGATCTTGCCTTACAGCCATTCTAAACGAATCGCGAATGCGAATTGGTAGTTCAAATTCGGAGTCGTTTTCCCAACTGGACCACATTTTGAGAACAAAAAATATCGCGCTTTGTCTATCCTCAGCGCTTTCGGCGGAATCGAGCCAATATGTGCTTTGGTTTGCGGCCAATTCAGGATCAACGCGCAAGGCCAAGATGCCTAAGTTCTGTTGGAGTGAAAAATTCCATTCTCCCTCAGCAGCCTTTTTGAGGGCTGCGATACCAGCATCTACATCTCCTGAAAGCGCCAGGCCCGCAGCCATAACATTGAGCGCTTCATCTCGAATTGATTCAGTCTCAGTCTTTAGTAGAGTCTGTTTCGATAACGCAATTGCCTCAAACCATTTCCATTCAAGCAAACAATTAATGGACTCCAAAAGAATCGCAAACGCTTCTTCGTCTCCCTCATTCACTCGAACATCTGATGCAAATAATAATTCGTTCGCGGGGACTTTGAATTCAAATCTAATTTCGTCTTCCGCGTGACCTTGAATTTGCGAAAGTGCCGCCGTCAAATCACTCACTTCAAATGGGGCGTCTGGCATGGATTTTGAACGCCGAGCGGCTTTAGCAAAAAATACCGTCGCATCATCTGGAGCAGCCGTGCTCCACATGCCGAGAACGAGTCGGGGAGCATTCTCAAGCGAAAGCACAAGAAAAACCTAACCTGCAATGAATTAGGGTGTCAAAGAACCGTAGGTTGGCAAATCGCCTCACAAAGCCAACATCGATTTTGTTGCAGCTTCCATGAGGTAAATCACTTATCTGGAATAATTTGTAACGTGCAACACTGCTGTACATATTGAAACCCCCGAATTCTAACTGTCGGTTAAGTTTAGCAAGGGTCAAATTGGTTGGATACCCGTTTCAGAAAAATAATGATTCGAGTCAAAGCAAGTAAGCCCTCTTCTCAGCGGGTAATCCAAGCCTTAGTCCGCTCCATGGCATCTGTTGTACAGGCGGATGATGCTCTTCTCCCTTAGAAATCAACGAGAAAACTACCGATAGAAAGGTACTTAAAGCCTCGAAGCTACTGGAAGGACCCCCCTTATTCTGTCCAGGTGATGTAAACCTCCACAACGGGTCATGTCACCTCGTACGCCTGTTCATTCACTTTCAAAGCTTTCTTCTTTATCTTCATCTATTGCTAATCCTTGCTGGTCAAGGTAGTCGCGGCGCAGGTCACTCATGCTGATCATATTTTCTTCGTCTACCAGCCAAAACCACCATCCCGCTTCAGATTGTGTTTTTGTCACGGCCTTGGCAACGCCACTAAGCGATGAGTACGCCTTGTCTCCAATGTAGAGGCGCCCATCTGCAGCTATTTCACATGTTTTCCCCCGATAGCCGTTCACTCGTGCATAGAGTGTTTGCCCGACGCTCACCAGGTCGCTGTTGAGTAAGTCCAGAACGTTGACCTTGTTGGCTACGCGTTTGCGTTCATTAGTAACTACGCCGATGTGACCTTGTGGGACTGGCCAAATGTGCGTGATGTCCGCGATCATCGTCTCCGTTCTCTCACGAATGATCGTTTCATTCCAGTCTTTTTCACCCAGTCGTTTTATTTCAGCAGTAAGTAGCGTGGTGGTTTTGGAATCAAACTGTTCCCGTTTCCCAAGTTTTCCAGCTTTACCCAGCCACGGGTCGTTGGAGACTCCTGCGTTAAGTGACTGTGTAAGTAAGGTCAAGTTGCCTAACATGTTGATGTGTTCTGAGCGGATGATTTCCATTTCTGGTGTTTCCACCGGCCAGTTCGTCATCCATTTTTGTGGCATAACATGTTCGATATTGCACTTCCCGCGGATGATCGGTGCCTCGTGGTGGGCATTCTTAGAAGGGTACCCGCGTTTATAGTCTTCAATGGCTTCCAGCACTACTCGTAGTCTGGCGCGAGAAAGATTTGTGTAAATCGGAGCGCCTTCTAATGATCTGCGCAGTTCGGCATCCCCTGGCCAGTACCCAGGTTCTGAAGTTTGTTCTCGGAGGAAATTTTCTACATTGTCACCAGCGTTAGCCCGTGATCGAGCTGCAATAGTTTGGAGAAGGTCAACAGCTAGCCTGTTTGTTCCTTGACTTGGTGCTCTCACGAGCATCCTGCGTATCAACCAACTCTCAATTGTGCTAATTGCTTTGTTTATCTGCTCGATGTCAATTTTTTCTTGAGCTTCGTCGAGTAACCAAATGATGACTGGTTTGAAGATCTCTGATTGCAGGGCATTGATGCGGTAGAAAAATGTTTCTTCCACCGTAAGGACTGCTGTCGGGTTTTGTGCTTGTTCGGTGAGTCTGCGATAAATAATGGCGTTGTTCTTAATGTTGTCCAGAGTCTCGAGAACTGGCGTGTCACTATCGAGAATGTGGCGTTTGAACGAGCCAAACACTTCGCGAGCGGTGACGTCTGCCTGGAGTTGACTGGTCAACCATTGGGTGAGGAAGAGTGAGCTGCGGGTGTAGAGCACACGTCCGCTGGAGACTTCAGTTTCCCAAAAAGGGGTTTCGAATCGTTCCCATTTTTCGTGATAAATCTTTTCCTGCTCAATCGGTGAAACTTCGAGTCGTTGAAAAACAAAATTCTTGATGAGATCTGCTGCGCTTAACGGGGTTCCCCGGGCGTTAAGTGTTTCGAATATTTCTTGGGCATCTTCATTGACGTCTAATTCAATAACCACGATTTGTAGGCGGCGGGAGATCCCTTGCACCAATGCGTTTGCATACTCGTGTGCTCTATCCCCCGCCTCATCAAGATATTCATTACAACTGGTACGGAAATAATGGTGGGCTTGCGCCATTTTCGAGCCCGAGTGTTGAAGTGTCATTTCGTCATCTACTACTGCGGAGATTACTTCCGCGAATGCGGCTCTGTCCCGGTTGGTGGGCCACACTTTAAATTCGTCGTTAGGACTGGATCCGTGACGATTTCGCACCAGGTCGTTGAGTTGATCTGCCAGACTCTCGAATCCTCGTAGTTTGAGGGAGTCGTGGGCAGCGTCGATGAGTAGTTGAAGTGTTGTGAGTCGTTGTTGGCCGTCAATAATGGCCCGGGTGGTGAGTTGGCCAATGTCTGCGTGTTCTTGCTGAATGACCACGGCGCCCAGGAAGTGTGTCGTGGTGCCATCCCCTGCAACGATTCGATCTGCAAGTCGAGTGACGTCATCCCACAGTGGTTGCCACTGTAATTCCAATGACCACACGTACGGACGTTGAAATAGTGGAACGATGAGTCGTTGGGGCAGAAAGAAAATATCTTGAGCTGACTTCACCTGTGTGTGCACGCACTCCCCCTATTTCGTCAAGCCAAGGCTACCCCTCATCCCTGTGGGGGCCGCCTGCCCACCTTTCGGATTAACCTCCCCGTTCTTCGCATTCCTCACGAGTTATTTACTACTGTTTATTGACGCGTAAATAACCGACGCCTCACCGCCAAAGATTCCACCAGTAGAAACAACAGCAGCCGACAACCGGGCACGCTTTACTGGGGCGTAAAAATATGGGATGAAACAGTCACCGCTCCTACTCACCCATATGATTTTGAAGGGTGATCAATGTGGGGAATATCTTGGAATTTTGGACATGTGGAGCATCTCACTTTCCGATGTGTGCGCGCCAAATTTCAATACAGCTCGACACAGGCCGCGAAGTTCGCTGAAAGATTGACGAACGACGCGCACTCGTTGTTTATGCGTTCATCCGAGCCAAGACGCAAGGTCAACCTGTGGGGTGCTGTCACGCCACCAAACCATGCCAGGCAGGTAGACAGGGCCATTGGCTGTAGCTTCTGCTGCGGCTTTACTCCCGGCTTTATTGATGTAACCGACTTGAGAACTTGCATCTCGGGCATCGTTAAGTGGCGCGTACACGGGATGTAGACCAGAGGAGTCTGCCGGGGCAATGATGAAGAACCCTGGTGAGGCGTTCATCTGGCGAGAAATGCGCATTATGTGGGCCTTGAACTTATTTTCGTCCTTGACTTCGAAGTCGACACGGCCTGCACGGGGCAAATCCTTAGGGGGCTGGTTAAATGGGATACAGGGGCGTTGGGGTGAAGCGAGGTCTAGGGAAGCGGCTCCCCCTGATTTCCAATCAATGGGTTCGATGCGCGCGTCCACGATTCCGTGACGCTTGCTGCGTTCGAGGGCGTTGAAGGCTGAGGCGTAAGCGTTTGAATCCGCCGGAGATAAAGAGCCAACTTGTGCACCTCCATACCAGACGTTGACTCTTTCGGTCTTGTCACGCCGAAGTTCAACTGTGACTTCATGACCCACGCGTGCAATCTTGGGCTGAGTCGATCGGATCTTGCCAGCCCATGTTGGGTCCGCATCAAAAGTGACTCCACTGCCACCTCTGAGCACCCAACCAACCGTCGTGCTGCTGCCCGACGCTGTAACTATTGGTTTTGTTTCGTTCTTTGGCTTTCGATTGAACAATCCCATGATTACATTCCCCTTTGCGATTATGCTGATGACAATGTGACGACGTGTAGGCCCTCATTGGTTATTTCAAGGCTATCTGCCGCCCCTGACATTTCCCTCTGTTTTTCTCAAACCCTTCCCATTTCTCGCATTCTTTACGCCTTATTTCCCTGTTTCTCGCAATCGTTGCGGGTATGCTTTCCTTAGCAGCGTTTTTCGTAGCGGTCGCGAGTTACTTGCTGGATTCGCGTTTTTGATGCGAATTACATGCGTGTCACTCCCTGTTTTCCCTCACGAAACCGACAGACTTCATCCATGGCGCGCCCCATGGATCCTCGTTCACGCTCGGCTGCTGCCCGCCTGCTCGATGTTCCTGAGGCGACACTGCGTTCCCTTGAGTCCCGAAAAATCGTTGAACCTGTCTCCGAGTGGGGTCCCACCGATGTGGCGTGGGCGAAAGCCGCCACCACCCTGGGTGTGGACGCCGCCACTCTCCCCCCAGTCCCCAAACGGGTCACATCCGATGCGTGGCTGATTCTGCCCAATGGTTCTGGTCGTGGATCCGTCGTTGTCCCAGCTAGTGACATAGCCGAGGTAATCGCGGGCTTTAGTAGTGCAACCGGCGGCGCTGCACCCGTGATCTGCCTACCGGTGGGCGCATGGGCGCACGAACTCGGGGCGTTATGGGTGTCGTAGCAATCCGGGTGGGCACAATGCCCGGATTCACCGAGCTCGCCCTGGACGCGCCCCTGGCGCAACTATTGGGTACGGAGAATTTTGGCGCCCTGTTGCGCTTGTGCCATTTGGCCCAGCCCAGTGGTGATGTCCCCGGGTCATGGGTCTTCGCCCACAATCAAGTTGAACTCGCCGAATATTTGGGGTGCTCAAAAAATAAGGCCGCCACGATCTTGCGACTCCTGTGTGAGTCGGGGGCGTTGGCTCGTGATCGCGGTATCCGTTTGGGTCGCTCGATGGGCGCGACGACGGACAGGTATTTCATTACCGCCATCCCAGGACTCACCTCACCGGATACTGCCACTCCCCCGAAACTTCCGCCCGATAACTTTCCACGGGATCGTTCACCACAACCAGTAACTGAACTTTCATCTCCCTCTTTATCAAAGTTGAAAAATACAACCGTGAAAACAACACCTGTGAAAACCGAACCCGAACTGGCCCCTGTCGCCTCACACACCAGTGATGGTTCAGTGCCGGATTTGGGCCATCTAATTAATGTAATAAATAAAGATTTATTAGATGAGGAAATACAACAACCTAAAACCCACCAATTGTTGAAAACGGCTTTGGCGCGGATTGGGTGGGATCGGGACCTCCCCCAACATCCCGACCCTCTACGGGTGGCCCAAGTAGCGACCTGGCTGGCGAGCAATAGTGTCATGGAAAACCGCGCCGGGTATTTGAACACGATCCTGCGTAACGGTGATCTGGAAACTTTCGCCCAGTCCAAAGGACTTGTCGGCAACACTCGCGTAAATCTTGACCGCCCAGGTTTCACCAGCGCGCAGTACGTGCAACTACGTACCCAATTCCCGCAGTGGGAAGAACACGTACAACAAACTGCGGCCCTTCTGGCCACCGAGCGTGGTGTGCCGGTGCGGATGGCGTTGCTATGCGAAGTCGCAGCAACCATCAAACTACCTGAGCAAGTGGATACCCAAGTGATAACAGGTGAGGTGGGGGCATGACCAATAGTGAGCGTGCATTCGTCGGTGGAGTAATCCTCTCCCCCGCCATCACCGACACGTTCAGCGAAACCGTGCCCACGCACGCGTTCACTGATTTGCGGTTGGGCAGCATGTACGAGGCGACCCTTGCGGTGTATCACCGCAGCCCC
>Ga0209702_10007678_pt1 | contig 13041 bp, 12 predicted proteins | sample FRY01_FD_187210 | JGI IMG/M metagenome (GOLD analysis project Ga0209702, IMG submission 187210) | Freshwater microbial communities from Lake Fryxell liftoff mats and glacier meltwater in Antarctica - FRY-01 (SPAdes) (version 2) | ecosystem: Environmental > Aquatic > Freshwater > Ice > Glacier... | reverse complement strand
CAAGATCGGCGGCCCAAACATCTGATTTTGTTGGGTTTGGGTGATGGGCGACCAGCAAACGCTGCGCAGCGCATCAAATGCCATGTGTCTGAAATTGTTGCGTTAGTTTCGAATCAGACTCTAAGATTACCCTAAGGCCCAAGCCGACAAGAGGCCGCGCCCATCGTGGCGCTTCTTTGCATTCCATCGCGGCGGAATTTTGTCAGGTTTTGACACGCTGAGGACTTTGGCAGGCTTCACTTTTGGTAGACTACGACCGTTCGCGGAATGATTGCACACCGGGATATTAATCCTGTAAGCTGAGAGAGGGGCGCAAGCCACTTTCTATGTTCTGAAAAGGTAACCATAGTCCGGTCGTCGCCAACGCAATATGGTCAGAAGTATGAAGTTGAATTTCCTTGTCGAAGGTTTTGTTTCAATCTGGGAGCGCGGAAGAAAGCATCTTCCCAGAACAATTGGCTTTATCGAAGGGGTTGTTGTTCTTGCCATAGCTCTTTTTTTTATCTGGTTGCTCCTGCTTAGATTCGATTACCTTCTAACCCACCCATACGAATAGGTGATTAAGCAGAAGCCACCATCGCGCGCGCGAGGGAATTGCGGCTTTCCTGAACGCAGGAAACAAAGCCTGTCAAAAGGCAGTTGATGGCGGGATGGGGTAAGAATTTGGCACGACCCAAGCGGGAAAGACAGGCCCGCATTTCTGCAAGGTGGGGGATATTATGGGGGATGAATTTTTCAAAATATAAAAAAACACTGCGTTTTCAAGTGGATAGAATAGTGTTTTGGCGGAGAGACAGTCCGCATAAATGATGTATCCTCATGTATCCATGGGTATCAGGCTTCCCGTTAACGCACTGCAAAACATGCAAAAACTACTTTTCAGCGCCTCTGGGTGTCTCTGGAAGACTCTTGACAGCCCATCAAATTTAGGGGCTGATTAGGGGCCAGATCAATCACGCCACCTAACGGAGACACCGCAATGCCCAACGCAAACAAGCCCACCGTCACTACGCCAGCCGCCCCTGTTGGCCTCACAATCACCATGGAAGCGATGAACCTCCCCCAACTGTTCGATTTGATTGAGCAGTTTGCCGCCTCAGGCGATCCTGACCGGATCGTTGCAATTCGTTTGGACGAAGTTAATTTCTGCGCCCAATTGGATATCGCCGCGCGTCCCGCTTGTTCTGACACAATGCACTAAGCGGAGACCGGACCATGTCAAAAGGCCTTAATCGCCTGACCGTAGTTGAAATCAAGGCCGCGAAACCCGGCACCGCCCTCAATGATGGGGGCGGTTTGCTTTATCGCGCCACGGCGCAGGGTGTCGGCAAGTTTGCTTTCAAATTCACCAGCCCGGACTTGGACTATCGCGCAGCGCAGGCCGCAAAGGGAAGTAAGTCTATTCAGCGCGAAATGGGCTTGGGAGCCTACCCCACAAAAACGTCTCTCCCTGCCGCGCGCTTAAAGGCGGCGGCGGCGCGCGACCTGATCGCAAAGAAACTGGACCCGATTGAGGAAGAACGCCGCGCCGAGGAAGAAACCCAGCACCGGGCGGCACAGTTGACCCAAGCGGCCACCGTCAAGGCTATGACGTTTGGGCGCTATGCGGACGAACACTTCCTGCCCTTTGCCATACCGGGGTTCACGAACAATGCACACATCCAGCAATGGAAGGCGACATTCAAAACCCACGCCAAACGCATGCGCAACAAACCCTTAGCGGAAATCACCCGCGAGGACGTGTTAGGTGTCCTCAAACCGATCTGGACCGACAAAGTTGTCACCGCCTCACGAAGCCGGGAACGCATTGAACGGCTTTTTTCCCATGCAATCCAGAACGGACACTATAAAGGCGATAACCCTGCATCATGGCAGCAATTCAATGCGACCCTGCCCACGCCGCGTAAGGCACCACGGCACCACGCATCTATCCCTCTTTCCCAGATTGCAGAATTTGTAAGCACGATCCGCGCCAAACAGTCCGACAGCATGGCGGCACTGATGATCGAGTGGATCATCTTGGCGGCTTGCCGGACAGGCGAGGCGCGCTTTGCTGTCTGGGGTGAAATTGATCTAGAGGAACGGATTTGGACTATCCCGGCAGAGCGCATGAAGATGCGCCGGGGGCATGTTGTGCCAATCACTGACCGCATGGTGGAGGTTCTGACAGAAGCAAAAAAGCGACGCGCCCAAGAAGCCATCCCTTCGGATATTATTTTCGTTGGCGGAACGGGGAAAGCACTGTCCGAAATGGCAGCTTTGATGTTGATGCGAGGTATGGAGGCGTACAAGGGGTTTACCGTTCACGGCTTCCGGGCCACGTTTAAGGGGTGGGCTGGGACCAAAACCGAGTTTGCGCGCGAACTGATCGAAGAACAATTGGCGCACCAATTGGGGGCCGTGGAGCGCGCTTACATGCGCGAGTCAGCCTATGAGCGCCGCAGGGCGATGATGGAAGAGTGGGCCAGTGTTTGCGCAGGCGAAACTAAAGGCAAGGGCGCGGGCAACGTCGTGGCCCTTCATGCAAATATGAGCAGGGTGCAATCTTGACCCGCCTAACTCTTGCAGAAATTTTGTCCGGTACTCGTGATCGGGTGAACCCGTCCGATTTGCAAGCCGGACTTACCGCCCTGTTGGATGAAGCCGAGAAAAACAACGGAAATCTTGATCCCGTTCGGTTCTGGACCTTGGTGGCACAGCTTGCACAGGGGCGCGGCATAGCCGAAGCCCTTGAACATGACGCCGCAAACATGTTGGCGGAAAAAACCATTGCCGACAAAAACCCCGCAAGCATTTGGGTCCGCTTTCAATGGGCCATGTTGTTCAAACTTATGCAAAAACTCGACGCATTTAAGGAAGATTTGCTGCCGCGTGACTTTAGCGTCGCTGCGTTTCTTGGTGCGTCCCTGAACTTTGTTGAAGGGGGGCGGAGGCATGTGGATTTGTTGGGCGTGGGCAGTAGCAGGGCCTCGCAGCAGGCTTCTGCCCGCGCAGCAAAAGCAATGCTGGTCAAAGAAGTCTTCCGAAGAATGGCGCGGGACAAGTGTTCCGAGGAAGTAGCGCTACGGGCGGTTATGCCACTTGATGGACGATTGAGCGCGCCGAAAACACAGCACAATGAAGGGTTTTGGCGGACGTGGGCCGGAAAAGGCGGTTGGAGGGATCAAGCCGCCGCCTATTTGGGCGTCTCCGTTGAACAATTGCGCCTCCAAGCGAGTGAAGAAGTGTCTCAACTTCCAATGCTGCCCCATGCTCACCCAACCGCAGCGCAATTGGCACTTTGGTGGGCATTGGCAAACGACCCGCGCTAGGCGGTGAAAGAAATCCGTTTCCTCCACCAGTGAGTGCGCCCCACAGTCCCAGTATGTCTCCCAGCATGCTTGATACGCTGATGGAGGTCATATGAATTTCTTACCCGAACGATTGATGCCTATGCCGGAAGTAAATCGGACAACAAGAATGTCTCGCGCCGAAGTTTATCGGCGGATGAAACGGCCATTGTCCGAGGGGGGCTTTCCCCAGCCAGTAAAGTTGGGTCGCGCTTCCGCTTGGCCAGAAAGCGAAGTGCTTGCGTGGGTTGAAGCCCGCAAAGCCGAGCGCAACGCCGCCTGAAACCCTCACCCAATAACGAAAAGACCGTTCACGCCCCCACGGCGCAAACGGTCCCAGATAGGAAATACTGTGCAACATAATCTTAACAAAAACGCTGCTGGCGCGCAACCTGCCTGTTCTGTCAAAACGGCAAATAACAGCAAAACCTCCCCATTTAACACAAAGACTTGGGCGGGCTTGAACGAGTATGTGACGGCGATTTACGGGGAGGCGTTGGCAAAGGGGGTGGTCTGGACGACGGGCATGGCGTCCGTGGAAGGGGCGAACGCCGCTTGGTTTGGGGCCGCTGGTTTAGCCCATTTGGAAGCCAAGTTTCCGTGGTTGGGCGCGGACTTGTATGCGTGTATTGGGGTGATGAGGCCGGGGGCTTCGGCCCGTGGCAATCGGAACGTGGTGGCGCAACCGTTGCTTATCGTGGACGACATTGGCACGAAGATCGACCGGGGGGCTTGGAACCTTTTGTTTGCGATGGGGTTCCCGCTGCCGACAGCTAGGATCGAGACTTCGCCGGGGAACGAGACTTGGATTTGGGCCTTGGCCGGGGACGCGACTGATCCGGCCCGGTGGGTGGACTTGGCGGTGATCCGGGCTTGGCTGGTGGACATGAAGCTGACTGACGACGTGATGGACGCGGCGCGGTATATCAGGCTTCCTGGGGGTCACAATTCAAAGGCCAAATACAAGACTGGTGGAGGAAGTGGAGTTTCTCCACCAGTGACTTTGGTGGACTGGCAGGAGTGTCGGCCTTCGATGGGTGGCGCGCGCGTGGACTTGGACGCGGTGGGGGTTGCGTTGTTGGGTGTGGCCCGGTGGGCGGCGCGGGAGTTTCCGGCGACGGCTGCGGGGCGTTCCCAAGCATCTTCGGCGGTCTTGGGGAACATGACCGGGTTGGTCAGGTCTGCGGACTTGGCTGCGGGGAATGATGCGCTTATGACGTTGGCGGCGGTGATCGGGATGAACCCGGTCCAGATCAGGCTTGGAGTGGTCGAAGCGCGGTGTCCAAATATCGCGGCGCACGGCGACCGTGCTGACACGGGGTTTGCCTTCTTGGGCGACGGCCTGATGCACTGTAACCATGCCTCTTGTCAGGAATTATCGACGCGCGAGTTTCGGGGGATGATGGAAGCCGAGTTCGAGCGGCAGGCTGCGGCGGCCCCGGGTGGGCTTCTGGAAGGTTCGGCATCGGCTTCGGGTTTCATGGCCCGGCAAGTGTTTTCCGGTGCCGACGCGGGCAATCAGGTTTTGGCGGGTGGCGTCGTCGCGGGGGTTGCATCGGTGGCGCAAGGCATGGCCGTCGCATCGGCGGCGGCGGCTGCTGCGCGGACCACCCAGAATATCGCCACATTTTTGGCCCAACCGTTTGCCCCGGTCGGGCCTTGGGTCGCTGCGCAAATCCCGCCACGGCGCTGGCTTTATGGAACAAGCGCAATCTCGGGGTATATCACGTTGAATATTGCGCCGGGCGGGGCAGGAAAAACGGCCTTGGCTACATCGCGAGCGGTCGCCATGGCGTCCGGCAAGACATTGTTGCCGGGGGAAAGCCCGATCCGCCCTTTGCGCGTTTGGATGCACAACGCCGAGGACGATCTGACGGAAGGGCAACGCCGTTTGGCCGCGACGTTACAGCACTATGGAATGACCCACGCAGACCTAAACGGAAATCTGTTTATGACCAGCGGGCGCGACTTCAAATTCCAACTGGCCCGCATGGGCAGGGACGGCCCCGAAATCGTGCCTGATATTGTGGACGCAATTGTGGAACGGGCCAAAAGGGAACGGCTGGACGTGATTATGCTGGACCCGTTGGGCGCATTACACACTCTGCCTGAAAACTCGAACGAGGCCGCCAATCTTTTGTTCGACGCTTTGCGTGAAATTGCCCACCGCGCGGAAGTGGCGGTGATCGTCCTTCACCATACGGGAAAAGCCGCCGCCACGGACATGGACAGCGCCGGGGCTGGCGCATCGCGCGGCGCAAGCGCCTTTGTGGACGCCGCGCGCGTGGTTCAGCAAATTGTCAGAATGACCGTGAAGGAAATGAATGACTTTCGATTGACCGAGGAGGAAAGGAGCGACCTTTTTAGAGTTGAGAATGGAAAGGCCAACCTTGCCCGCCGCGCGGGCGGGCGATGGGTCCGAATGGCAGACGTAGCGTTGGATAACGGTGCAGGGCTTTGGCCTCTTGGGGACCGCGTTGGCGTGGCCGAACGCTGGACGCCGCCCACGCCACAGGCAGGCACCGGGGCCGACCTTGCCCGTGTGCAAGCCGCGCTGCATGCATCGCCGCTTCCAGCCCGTGCGAACGCAAAATCGTTGGATTGGATCGGCTATTTGATCGCCCGAATTGTAGGGCTTGATGTTGGTGCGCCCGGAACGCTCAAGGACGACCTAACCCCCGCGCAGCAGGTGGCGCGGGGAAAAGTGTCGGACATGATCGACGGGTGGATCAAAGACGGCGGGTTGGTGAGGAAGCCTCACAAATTCCCCGGAACCAAAGGGGCCAAGCCCCACGACGCTATTTTTGTTGGGACGCCCGCAATCTTGACGGACACAGACAGCGCCGAAAGCAACGAAAACTACTACGTTGTTGAGGAAAATGAATGACACCCCGCAGGGGCAAAAACGGGCTTCCGCAGGTTGCCGCAGGTCAACCTGCGGCGACTTGCGGCAACCTGACGCAAAACCCTTCCGAGTGGGGTGTTCCCCCCTCTATGGGGAACCCCTCCGCAGGTAGTGTTTACACTATAGGGAAAATGACCACCTGCGGGGGAAAAACGCCTGTTTTTTGGCGCGTCGTCCTTTGCCGGAAAAACAAGCTGACGACCTGCGGGAATCACCCCCAAAACGCCCATTTTTCGTCCCCATTAGTCAGAATACAACCCGCGGATTTTTCCCGCATTGGAACCCAACCCGGACGCCTCGTCCCGGTCCAACCAAACGAAACTGATTTGTTATTTCCTTTACGGACGCCAAGCGCGTTCACCAACGGAAAAGCCGCGCCCCGGCGGGAAACCTTCGGCAAACGGACAGCCTCGCGGCGCTGTCCACTGACGAACCCAAACGCGCCTCGTCAGCGCAATGGACGAACCCCGAGTGTCGCAACGTCCGGCGCGCACATCACGGAAGGGGCCTAGCCCCCCGTAAAAATCAAATTCCGATACTTAGGGGACAAAATGTCCAATACCAACCAACACCGCTATCGCGGCCCGCTTCCAAACATCACCTCCATGTACCCTGCCGAATTGGCTCTGCCGTCGGACGCGCATTGGCTGCGGGACAATCCCGAAGCCGTGGCGCGCATCCGTGTCTTTCGGGACGACACCCGCCGCGAGAAGCGTGTCCTGATGTTTGGCGTCCGCCTTCACTCCCCCGGCGCACCTGACGGCTTCACGGTCGCCTATGTGGAAGCCCATTCGGCCCACCTGACTTCGGACGCACTGTCCGCATGGCAGGCCATGCCGACGATCCTGAACGCAAACCAACTCGCCCTGTCCGTTCTTGCGGCGGACGCCGAAGCCGACGGCGGCCACGCTTTGACCGCTTTGCAGTTTTTGGTCCTGCCCGATCTGTCGGAAATCCCTGTCCAATGGCGCGACCGTTTCCGCCCGCAAGCCGATGGAACCCAATCGACCGCCGCGCCCCCAGAACAGGAATGGCAAAATGCGGCCTATGGGCGGGAGTACAAACGTAACCCGGCCCACGTCTATGGCATCGCCTTTCGGTTTCCCCCCGAACAGTACGAGGGCTTTGACCAGGACACGGACCTGGAGTGGTTGCGCAAGCACCCGGAACGGGTCGGGCGCGTCCGCGTCCTCAAACACGGTGGGCCGCAGGACAAAACCCTGTTGATGGTCGTCCGGATCGCGGACGCGGACGTCCCGGACGGCTGGACGGCGGGCTACTACATCGCGGACAAGGCCAATCTTGGCAACGGAGGCGGACACGGGGCGCATCCAGCCTTTGCGGCATGGCGGGCGAAACCAACCTCTGCCAACGAAGACGCGGCAATCATGGATATCCTCTGGCGGGACGCGAAGCGCGTCGGTGGCGCGGCAGAGGTTATTTGGCGACATATGGTGCTGCCCGTAGGATACGGCCAAGCCGGGCAATCCAACCAAACGGCGGTGGCGGCGGAATAGTCGCCCACGCCGGGCGGGGACTGCCCAGCGCGCGCCTCTAGGCCCGCATGAGGGCCATTGCCCAACCATCCCAACGCCTTCGGGCGTTGGGATCATCCGGGGCGTCCACAATGGCCTTCAAGGCCCGCAGAAAGGCCAGCCTGTCGGCGTCACCCGCAAGCGCCCTAAACATGGCCTGTACTTCGGGCGCGGCAGCCCAATAAACCGCCATAAGCGCCGCCATATCGTCCGCCGTATCTGGTCGCACCCTTGGCCGCCCCAAAGGCTTGGGCGCTGCCCCCCGTGCCGGGTTTACCTGCTTGATCCTGTCCGGCAAGCCGCGCCTAGAAGGCTCACCAGAGGGCGGCGCTGTCCAGACCCTCACACCGGGCCGGAATTGCCCCGCAGACGCGTCCAGCGCCCGCGTTGGGGCCACCACACCCAAGGACGCGGCAAACGCCTCTCCCCCGCTGCGCAAAGCGGCTTTCAACGTCCGGCCTTCTTTGGTGCGCTTATCTAACCCACCCAACCGGACCCAGACCATTGCCGCCTCTGCGTCCGTGATTTGTTTGGGCAAACCCACCCGGACGGCCCGCGTCCACGCCGCGTCCGCCGTCCGGTCCACTTGCGTCCGCTGGTAGCGCCAGCGCAACCAATCGGCCTGTGCCGGGTAAAGCCCGCCCACGTCCACGCCCAGCGCCCGCGCCGCGTCCCAAAACGCCCCTTCATGTGCGCCCAAATCAATCGTTTGGCCCGGCAGGGACGGGTTTTTCTTCCAGCCGTTTGTCAGGTGGTTGCGCGCGCGGCGGGCCTCTGCGCGGGCAAATTCTGCCGGGCTGGTCTTTCCGGTTTGCATCTGGCGCAGTTGCGCGTCCCGATGCGCCCGTGCCGCGTCCGCCCCGCAATGGCGCAGACAACGGCCCTTGCCTTCGCTAATGGGTATTTGTGTGCAAACCTGCCCCGTCCGCGTCCGCACCCCGCATCTGGCCGACATAGGCCCGCCCCGTTGGTGGGTTTTCGCCGCCGCAAGGAAGTTTTCGCGCTGCGTTTCAGACTTGAAGCCGGGCGGTCGTTGCATGGAGTGACCCTCGATAAATGACAAAGCAGGCATGTGTGGTAACATGATACCACAAAACGTCAGACCACGAAACTCCTTGAAAAGCGACGCCACTCCGGCTGATATCTTAGGACACGGGTTTTTTTTGGAAACTGGGGGCAAAAGCAATGTTCATGGCTATGGGGATGGGTGCGTTTATAGGGTGGATAATCCCCAAAATTATCGTGTCGTATTGGCGGCGCTGGTGGGTCGCGATCCTTGCCGTTCTTTTGGCGCTGGTAGTTCTCTTTTTTGTTGGCATTTCGTTAAGCGCCTTGGAAACGGGAACGTCTTTAGACAGGAAAGGCAGCATAATTTCAGGGGTTTTGCTGGGCGGCATTGTGGCGGCTGTTTGGACGGCCATCAAAACTGTTAGAACCAAGCCCTCTCCGCCTTCGATGAAAGGCACAAAACGCGATTGGGGTGATGGGGGGTCTTACAAATAGCCCCGGCAACAGCGCAAAAATTGCCTACATCGTGCAAAGTTTGAGGCGCTATGTCCGCGCCGTCCAGTCCTACGCCCCGTCCGCGTCCGTCATAGACAAAACACCGGACGCCAAAGGAACGCCGGACGCGCAATCAAAACCGCCGCAGCCGTTTGGCGCGGGTGCCGGGGTCTATAGCCCCAGAAGTTTCTTCCCGGCTTTGACCATCGACGGTTCGTTGTTTTTCTCTCCGGCTTCGATCATTGCTTCGCCCATCAGCCGCGCTTTCAAAGAGGGATGGCTGGCTACGGGCTTAGGGTCTGCCGCTGGCGTTTCGGGTTTCATAAAAAGTTTCCTTTGCAACTTTGAGGGGTAAGGGTTCCCACCGGGGCTATTTGGATTTTTGCGCTGCCTCTGCCGCCGCGCGGGTTTGGTTCAGGCGGAACAGGCGGGACAGGATTTCGTCTTCGGTCAGCTTGCCCCCGCGCCAATCATCGCCCCAGCCGTAGGCTTCGGCCACGGCTTCATCCAAGGCTTTGTGTGCGTGTTGCAGCCATGCGGGACGGGCGTTGTAAAGGTTGGTCAAAGTGCGTTTTTTCAACTCTGCCGCCGCTACGTCGTCTTTGGGCAACAGGCGGTCGGGGTAGCCCGGCACCACCTCTGGCACCCGATTGACCAGATCGGCGGGGTTCAACCAGTTTTCCCGCAATTCATTCAGCCGGGCGGCGGCGGCGGCAATGGCAACCGCGCGCGGGTCGGCGGCGTAATCGGCGGCGGGGATGTTGGGGGTCAACCCTTCGGGGAAAGGGAAGGTTTCAAAGGTGGTGGATGGGGTATAGCGAGGATCATTTCCTACACCAAGAAATGTTCCCATCCGCAGCGACCAAAGTTCATGGAAGCGGGAATGGAGGATACCAAAGGTGGTGTCGTCATTGCGCGCGATGGCGACGCAAAGGTTTTCTGGAATTTGAATTTCGGGGAGCCAAACGAAATTTCGATATTTTGCTACCATAGCGGTCACGAGCATTCGATCTATGCCCTTAACGGCTGCTCTTAGCCCCGGCCTATTCTCACCATAAATCCACCATTTTTCCCGATGACCCTGCCTCCGTAAATTCTCGCGTGTCGGCTTCACCTCCCTCTCGACCTGTGCAAAAGGCGCTTCGTAAAGCATTGCTTTTTCCAAAGCTATGTCGCCAAAGTCGATAATCCAAGTATCGGAAGATCGCCGTGTGAGATCAATTCCGTTCGACCATTTCCTAACGACATCAGAGTTGCTTCGCCCGTTTGGATTTGTTGGCATTGCCAAAAGGCGTTCGGCTTCGCCGCGCTCAACTGTAAATGGGCCGTTTCTCTGTGTGCCGATGAATGAAATACCTTTGTTTGATTTAAGACGATCCGCCTTAGAGGCTGATCCAAAACTAATCACGCAAAATCAATGTTTTGCGTTTAACCAAAGCATCGAAATGCCATCATGGCAGACAAGATCGGCGGCCCAAACATCTGATTTTGTTGGGTTTGGGTGATGGGCGACCAGCAAACGCTGCGCAGCGCATCAAATGCCATGTGTCTGAAATTGTTGCGTTAGTTTCGAATCAGACTCTTAGATAAGTCAGCCGTAGTAATAGAGGTTAAATCCGAAAAGATTTTGGACACAGGTAAACCTTCCAACCGGTCCGCTTCACCCGTCGCCCCATCAAAACACACCATCGACACTCGCACCGCCGCGCCGTCCACGGTCCACGCTTCATCGGCCCAAGCCTCAAATATCCGCCCGCCGTCCACAATCGGCTTCAAAACTTCTCGGTTTGCCCCGCCCCGGATGGAGTTGGTGGCAACCAGCCCGGCACGGGCCAATTCGCCTGCCTTCATCGCTTGCCACGCGCGCACGAACCAATAGGCCACAAGGTCCACCCCGCCCGGCGCGTCCGCATAGGCTTTGCGCAGCGCCACAGTGTAATCCTCCCCCAATTCGCGGATCATCTTTTTGTTGCCTAAAAACGGTGGGTTGCCGACCACCACGTCCGCACGGGGCCAGTCTGCCCGCGTCCCGTCCGCGTTCAACACGGCATCGCGGTTCTGGATTGTGTCCAGCGTCCGCAGGATCGGGTTTTTCGCCGCCTCAAAGCCGTTGCGGCGCATCCATTGGATTTCGCCAATCCAAACCGACACGCGGGCGAGTTCGGCGGCGTAAGGGTTCAACTCGATCCCCAGCACCGCTTCCGGCCCGATAGAGGGGAAGGCACGGGGCAGGCCCAGCGCTTCGGCCTCCAAATTCGCGCGGTGTTCGATGTTTTTCAGTTCTAGCAACGCGATATAAAGGAAGTTGCCCGAACCGCAGGCCGGGTCCAGCACCCGAAACGCTTTCAGGCGTTCGATAAAGCCTTTGTGCAGCGCGCCCGCGTCGCGGTGGGCCTTTGTATTGGCCGCAAGGTCTTTTCCCCGCAGCAGCTTTTCGCGGCTGGCTTTGGGCGCGCGGTCCAGCAAGTCCGCAATCGCGGTGCGGACTGCGCCCCATTCGGCAAGTAGCGGTTGCACAATTACCGGACCAACGATTTGCATGATCTTGTCGCGGTCGGTGTAATGTGCGCCAAGCTGGCTGCGCTTGTCCGGGTCAAGCCCGCGTTCAAACAGGGTGCCAAGGATAGACGGGTCAATATCGGACCAATCAAGGCTGGCGGCACGGATCAAATCGTCTAGGTCTTCCCACGTCAGGGGCAGCGTGGCGTCACTGTCAAACAGCCCGCCGTTGAACCATTCCACGGGTTCAAACCCGACCATCCCACCGGACTTCATGGCGCTGAACAGGGTTTGGGCGTGTTGGGCAAAGGTTTCGGGTTTGGGCCGGGCGGCCTTTATCATCCGTTCAAACATCTTGCCGGGCAGAAGGTTGGTATCTTCGGCAAACATGCAAAACACCAGCCGATTGACGAAATGCGCGACCTGTTCGGGGTCATGCCCCCGGCTGCGCAGGCGTTGGGCAAGGGTGGCAAAGCGTTGGGCCGCTTCTTCGGTCAGGACTTGCCGGGTTTTGGCGGGTTTCAGGCGTTCGGGTTCGGTAAAGCAATGGCGCAGCAGATCGCGGGTGGTGGCGTCCGTAAGGTCCATCAATTCGATGGTGTGGACCTTCTGGACGGTGTTGGTCCAGTTCGTGTGGATGCGGATGCGGTCCATATCCGATACGATCAGCAGCGGCGGGTTTTCCAGCGCGATGGAGTATTGCCGCAACTGGTCAAAGGCGCGGTCGAGGTCTTTGCGCTTGCCCTTATATTCCCATGCAAAGCAATCCTTGCGCCACACATCGGCCCAACCATCGCCGCCGGAGGTTTTGGACGCGCCTTTCTCAAAGGTGAACCATTCGCCCTTCGGGTCGGCTGTCACCGGGTCAGGAATTTCCAGCAGGCGGCACAGATCAAGGAAATGACTGTGGGACGCGGTGCGCTCTTTCAGGTCAACATTGCGCCACTTGTCGATAAAGTCCTGTGGTGTCATTTGCTGGCCCTGATTGCTTGGCATGCATGTAAGCACTGGAAGGTGTTTGATGCCAAGGGGGAAGTGCCGGGGCTGGCAATGTTTGCGTTGCCCCCGTGCCTTGCATTGCCTGCTTTGTCCAAAAGTTGAGAAAATGCGCCATTTTGTGTGGACTGCCTAAAGAGGATACAGCCGCGCCGCCGGGGGAGGCCGGGGGGCTGGGGTGGCGTCCGGGTCCGGCCACGTCCGGCACGGCGGGCCTGCCTGTGTCCACGTCCATGTCCACGTCCGGGAGGACGCCACGTCTTGCCCTGTCCAC
>Ga0209702_10007677_pt1 | contig 13041 bp, 5 predicted proteins | sample FRY01_FD_187210 | JGI IMG/M metagenome (GOLD analysis project Ga0209702, IMG submission 187210) | Freshwater microbial communities from Lake Fryxell liftoff mats and glacier meltwater in Antarctica - FRY-01 (SPAdes) (version 2) | ecosystem: Environmental > Aquatic > Freshwater > Ice > Glacier... | reverse complement strand
CTTGGTCGAAAAAGAAAGTTACCGTCATCATAAAATCACAAACCCTTTAATCGATAAAATTCCTGAAAACAAAAATAAAATTATATTCGGTTTAGACCTTTCACACCATCAACGAAACATCAATTGGAACAAAGTAGCCAATAATCCTCCACATTTCATTATTTTCAAAACTACCGAAGGGAGTTCGCATACCGATTCAAAACACAAACAACATCTCAAAAAGGCGAGAGAAAAAAACATTTTAGTTGGCGGCTACCATTTCTTCAGCTACCAATCAACGGGTAAGAAACAAGCAAAGCATTTTTTAAAACACCTTGAACTTAAAAAAGGAGATCTCATTCCTGTTTTGGATGTCGAATTTAGCAAGACGATGAATTCCGATAATTGGATAAAAGAAAATATTGAAGCGTTTATCACCACCATGGAAGAAGAAATTGGAGTAAAACCAATTATTTATTGCGAAATAGCCTATTACAACCGATTTTTAAAATCAAAATATGGAGATGAAAATCATTTATGGCTTAGTGATTTCAGAACCAAACCAGAAAACCAATTTGTCCTTTGGCAAAAAACAGATAAATACAAACAATCAGGTATCTCCGGAACAGTTGATTACAATATTTTTAATGGTACTAAAGCTGATTTACATACGATATGTTATTAATAGTATCTGAAAATTACAATTAATATTATTTACTTTATAAAATAAATAGTGTGACAATGAAAGAAGACGATTAATTATCAAAAAAGAAAAATTTTATTATCGGGTCTTAAATCTTTTAAATTAAGTTCAACGTAAACATAAAATTATAAATACTTGCATGTTTTTTTTAAAATAAATAGGTGAAGAAATGAAGAAACTCATACTACATATTCCACACGCATCAACAAATATTCCCTTGATAGATGGTTATAGTGTTGCTGAAGATTTTTTAAAGTCAGAAATACTAAAACTAACAGACTGGTATACCGATGATTTATTTAGAAATAAAATTGACGAAGCAATCATTGCTCCTTTCTCCAGAATATTTTGTGATGTTGAACGTTTTTCAGATGATAACAAAGAAGTTATGGCAAAATTTGGCATGGGTGTTCTTTACGAAAAAGCCGATACCGGAGAAGCTATTAGAAAAGTTTCGTTAGAATTAAGAAATAAAATTATACAAGAATATTATTGGAAACATCATAACAATTTAACGCTCGCAGTAAATAACCAATTAGATAAATTTGGGAAAGCTTTGATTATTGATTGTCATTCTTTTCCAAACATTCCAATTATCAGAAGCTTAGACCAAACTCCAAATCGTCCAGATTTTAATATTGGAACAGATAGTTTTCATACCCCACAAAATTTAATAGAAGCATCAACAGCGTTTTTCAGACAAAAAGGATATACTTTAGGTATTGATTGGCCTTATAGTGGAACGATTGTCTCAATGGAACACTACAATAAAAACAAAAAAGTTAATAGTATAATGCTCGAAATAAACAGAAAACTATAGGGGAGTTCTATAATTTAAAACTTCCATTATAAACTTGACTTCTACCAAGCCAATATCTTCTGTTTGTGAAGTTTGCAAATTGTGGAACGCCAACTTCTTGATTGTCAATTTTGTTGGCATTAAGAAATAATTCATTTCCTGTTGGAGTTGCAGAATTGTTTCTTGAACTCAGAATTCCAATTTGGCTGTAATTTATTCCAGTTCCGTTTTGATTTATACCGTAACCTCTTTCTGCTACTGGAGTTGCTGTTCCATTAGTATTTGTACTTCCATGGCAATAACTTATTACTTCATTGTCAAATCGTACAGTAAATAAGGCTCCAAAACCAAAACCTGTTCCGTCTTTGTCGTAAGGATTAGTTGTTGTACTTTGAGCACAAAATAAATCAACACTTCCTGCAGCTGTGTTTATAATTGCAGGTGTATCATTCATAACAACTATAAATTGTTCAAACGATGAAAATCCGCCAGTTCCATTTAATTCTGATCTATTTGAAAGCCCAGTGTAGTCTAAATTTCCATCAGTGGCAGGATTATTATTAAATGAAACTACTGGATTAAAATTGATATTGTTCGTACTATTATTTTTATATTTCGGTCTGTTGTTTAAACTTGCATTAGTGGCGTCTATAACATTTGCATCGTTTCCTTTACCAACATCTTGCCACGAATCTACATTAGTATTATCTGCTTGTATTCCTGTACCAGTAACCATATCAGCTTTTAACCAAGTGTCAAGTCCGTTTGTAATTCCACCAGGGCCATTTGAGATTGTATTGAATGTTGTACCACTTATTGAGATATTGTCCACATAAATAAACTGATCATTAGTGCTAATATTAGTTATAAATTGAAATTGAGAAGTTGCTGAAAATGATCCACCATAATCTGAAGAAAATAAAGTGCCATATAATGCATGGTAGTTTACACCATTGATATCTTTTGGCGAACCAGATGTTCCAATTGTGTATGTTCTTACTGTTTGCCATGATGATGATGTGTTACTTCTATACTGTAATAAAATTGTTCTACCCGCAGAAACACTAGTGTGTTTAACAAAAAATTTCACGTCAATTTTATCATAGATAGATGCATCTATTAATGAAGATGCATTTATAGTAAGTGTTTGGTTAGTGCCATTGTCAAAGCGAACAGAGTTTGAACCTTCATAAGGCGATGTTGTTGATCTAGTTACATTTCCACCACCAGAAACCCAAATACCATAATTGGTATTAAAATTTTCAGAACTTAGTACTGTTTGCGAAAAAGAAGTAATTGAAAACAATAGCAATAAACATATTGTGTGAATTTTTAATCCATCAAAGTTAAAGAGGTATGTTTTTAAAAGAGTATTTTTTTTCATGGCTTTACGATAAAAGGGATGAATAGCTGTTTTTAATATTTTAATATTTTAATTGGAACGTTTTCTATTTAAATCAAATTTCAAAAAAACCTAAATAATTGTTATACAGGTTAATTCAGATTTCAAAAATAGAAAATATATTTAGGATAACATAATTTTTTATCGTTTAAAAGCATTATTAGTCGTTAAAATACACAAAATAACAATATATGTAAGAAATAAATTATATAAAATAGTTTTTTATCGCGATTGAGTAACAAAAAATTATGTTTAAAGCATAAGAAAGGTAAACACTAACTAAAATTCTTATATAATTCGTATAAGATTTTTTAATTTCCGTAGTTTGGTTAAAGCAAAAAAATCTCTACAAATCAAAAAACGGTGAAGAGATTTTTAGTATTAAAAAATCCTATTGCAATTGCATTATAATTGCATAACACATTCTTTTCTTTGTAATGTAGGAAACCTCTCAAACAATAGAGCAACATAATTTAGACGCTTTCAGTGTACCAAATTGCAAGAATAAATAAGTGTGTTCGCACGTTTCGAGTGATCCCGCTTTTAGGTGGGATTGTATCGAAAAGCCTTAACAATAGGGTTCTCGATTTATAGTATTATCCGCTTCGTATACCAATAAAATAATGAGCACACAGATTAAAACAGATTGTAGCTGATTAGCATAGATAAAATTAATGCAATCCGTTTTTATCCGTTTAATCGGTGTTATCCGTGTGCGATTTTTTAATAAAACACACGAATTGACTAAATAGGATTCATTATTCCGTTTGAAAAATCTACCTTTATTTAAAGACTTTTATAGCTATTTTCTTGTTTTTAAGGTTTTTCAGTTTCATAAAAACAAAGAGCAAACCAATCAACGCTAGTACCCAAATATTTTCATTTATTGGCGCAGCCGGAGCGTCAGTTCCTTCTAGATTACTCGTGTCATTTCCAGCACCAGGCTGAGCAAAAAGTACAATGGTTGAGCATAAATAAAAGAAAGCAAAGTAATATTTTGTATATTGATTTTTCATTTTTTGAATTTTAGTTGAAATCGGTTAGTTCACTACTTTCTTTTTTACGACTTTATTATCCTCAGTGGTGATTTGTACTATTAATACTTGATTGGCAAAAATGGAACTTTCAACGTTAGTTTCGGTTGCATTTACTTTGTTTTTTTCGAGTAACAATCGGCCTCTGATGTCATAAATTTTGACATTGTCTATAGTAGTAGCATTTGATTTGATGAATATTTTTCCATTATTTTTGAAAACGACTAAACTATTCTCGTGAAAAACAGGAGAATTGATTCCTAGTGTTTTTTGGTATTTCAAAGAAAATCTTGTGTTGTCAACTCCAGCTACTGCAGTAAATGCATAGCCTCCAGTTTTCAAATCAGTTTCGGTTCCAGTGGCATTGTCTTTTATGATGATGTCCTGATTTCCTGAAAATAAGCCGTCAACATGGTCAATAGCAATGGAATAATTTCCTGCATTCAATACTTTGAAACTTAATGGTACTTCGTCAGCAGCATCAAAAGGCAAAGCACGTCCTTGAATTGCAAATTCTTCGCTTCCAATTAAGGAATTTAAAGCAGTTTGACTGTCGTTGAAGTAAGCTCCGTCAATGGCTGGGTCAATTTGCATAGTTGCTCCTGACATATAGCCTAACAACATTTGGTTAACCGGAGTAGTATCTTTTAAAAGATTCAACCAGATTCTGTTTTTTTCAATAGCTTTGGTTTTGAAAAACTGATTTTGATTATTGGCTATTCGCATCGTATTGGTAAAGTTCAAAGTAGTTGAAGTAGCCTTAACAATAAACCCTTGTCCGATAGAAATATAATCGCCATTTGCATAAGTATGACCATTTGTTACGGCGCATCCTGCGGTAGTACAAGTGGAATAAGAAGTTAGATTTGTGGCATCATTTCTTTTTCTCCAGAAATACAAAGTTCCGTTGATATTACCAATGTTGCCATTAATAAAATTATCTATGTTCAAGGTTGAAGGATATGGATTTCCTATAGCATTATAACCTGTGCCTGCAAGGGACATTGTATAAGAGAGATTTCCATTATTAGGAACACCTGTAAAAGTTCCTGTCCAAGATGCTGCGGAACCAACTCCAAAATCTACCCAAGTATTAGGCATACGGATTAAATATCCTTTGGCTAAACTAAAAGGAATTGTGTTGGCGACAGAGCCGTATAAATTTGTAGCTGTTGTATATTCATAAAATCGACTTGTAGCCGTCAAAGGAGAGAATAGTCCCAAAGTTTGACTTCCAGTAACAGGCGAAGACCACATCGTATAATCTAAACGGAATAAGGCTGAACTATTTCTTTTGATAGAAATAGTTCCTGAATTGCCATTGGTAGTTTTTGTTTGTACTAAGTTGCTATTATTTTCGAAAGTCAATGACGAACCAGTACTCACATTAACATCGCCATAAATATCAAGATTAACACTTGAGTTTACTGTTACAACCGCATTATTGTTTACGGTTAAACTACAAGCCGTTAAATTTGCTGATATAGTTAAATTTCCTGTTATAATTGCTCCTTTTCCAGAAGCTGGTAGCCCATTAGACCAAGCTGTACCATTCCAAGTTGTACTATCAATAATTACATTTTGATTCACATTTATTGATTGTCCATTCCCGTCATTAAAGTTCCAAGTTATTACAGTTGTGCCAGGAGCAGTAATTGGAAAAGGAGTAGAGGTGGTTCCTGTAATAGTTCCAGCGCAAGCATCGGTAGTTGTAGGAGCAGTTGGAGTTACGGAGCATTGTCCTGTTATATTTGCCAAAGTTGGGGTTACAGGAGCAACAGTATCATCAATAATTACATTTTGTGTTTGAGTAGAAGCATTTCCTTTAGCATCAGTATAAGTCCAGGTTACACTCGTTGTGCCTTGTGTTGTGATTGGGAAAGTGGTTGTTGTGTTTCCAGTAATAGTTCCTGAACAATTATCTAATGCAGTTGGAGCAGTCAGACTAACGGAACATTGAGCAGTTGAAGTCGTTAAGGAAGCAACATTTGCAACTGGTGCAGTAGTATCTTGAATTGTTACATTTGAAATACAGGTACTTGTTTGTCCATCCGCATCAGTAACGGTAAGCGTTACCGCTTGTGTTGTATTTGCGTGTGTACAGTTGAAAGTATTTGGTGATACCGAAATTGATGTAATTCCTATGTCATCAGAAGAGCCATTATCAACATCAGTAGTAAGAACCGTTAAAGATCCTGCGCTGTTCAGAGATAATGTTGCATTCTTGCAAATTACCACTGGCGGTGATGATATTATTTCTAGTACTTTAAAGTTGTCAAATCGAAACCCTTTGAAAGTAGTGTTGTATCCGTGATTTCTATTGTTAGAATCCGTTCTTAATATGAATCGGAATTTCACACTAGCTTTATTAAACAATCCAGAATTTTCAGTTGCACTTATATAGTATTCCTCAAGAACCCATTTGTCAAATTTATCTCCATCATAAATGGGTAGATTATCAGGTTGGAATAATTTGTCAGCTGGAGTTTTTGAAGTTGTTAAAAGGGTGGTTGAATAATCGGTAACAGCAGATGTTGTTCCTGGTTTTGTGTATTTTCCATTCATTGCAATCCAAGTTGTACCGCCATCAGGAGATCCTTGTAATTGAACATAATCAAAACTTCTTTCTAAATCCCATTTAGCGTTGAATTGAATAGCAACTTGTTGTTTTCCCGCTAATGAAATGGCTGTTGTTTGAGTTAAATCGGCAGTTGTATTCGCATTTGCATATGATGCTGTAGAGTTTGTTGTATAACCAGCTGTTCCTCCAAAGCCATCTGTCGCAGTGAATGTCCAAGGTGTAGTTCCAGAAGCTGTCCAGCCTGAACCAGTAAGTGTAGTTGGGTTGGCATTTGGAGTAAACAAATTTGTAGGGTTGTAGTATTTTTCGATTCTAGTTTTGTAAATTATATAAGAGCCATTTGACAAAGTAACTTCAAAAACAATTTTTTCTTTAGCTGCTATTGTAGGGCTAAGAGTGAAATTTACATTTAGATTTCTTTGTTCTAAAACAGTCATGCTTGTTTGTGTTCCAACATTGGTAACAGAAACAATATTTGAGGATACTGGAGTGACAGTTACGGTGAAATCACCAGAAGTTTGTCCTACTCTTTCTAATCCAAAGGTTAAAGTTCCGCTAGTACTTGTTAGGTCTGACTTAGTTAAATCATGTAATTTTGCATAAACTCCACTGTAATAACCAGCAATAAAATTCATTCTCACAGCTCTTTTGGCTATAGGTGTTATTTGAGTTGGTGTTGGCCAAAAACCACCTTCGCCAGTTGGAGCGCCATTTTCAGGAGTCCAGCAAAGTGTATTTTTACCAGAACCTTCACTCATCCAGTCGTTGCAATTTCCATTATTCCAATAACTAATATTTGGACTTGAACCGTATGCGTATCTACTGAACTGTGTCATATCGTGCGAATATTGATAGTATTCGTTTTCTCTTCCTGTCAGCACAGGTGTATTATCCGTATTATTGTTTGGATGATAGAAAGCTGCTCTTCCGTGTAAGGCTGCGTTTTTGTAGGAGTGATGGTTTACCGATGTTTTGAAATTGTGTAATAAGAAAAAATCTTTTATAATAGTGGTTTCCGCTTCAGAAAATCCTGCTGTTCCCCGATAAGTGTCATCGCAACCCACATTGGAGGACCCTTGGTTGTCATATCCCCAATAAGTTCCCCAGTTTCTATTTAAATCAACACCATCCAAGTAGGTTGAGCACGATCCAGTATCTCTTCGGTTTTTTCTTTGCATTCCACCTCCGTTGGGAGCTTGTGCTTGATTATAGGCTAGTCCGTCAGGATTTACAATTGGGATGAAATAAAGCTCGTGATTATCGACTAAATTTTTCACATCTGGGTCGGTTGCATAATTCTCTAAAAGGTACCACATAAAGTAGGTAAGGTTCATTAAACTGGCAACTTCTCTAGAATGTGTCATTCCAGTATATAGTGTTTGAGGTTTAGTTCCTGAAATACTCGAATTTGAAATTTTAACTACATAAACTGGTCTTCCGCCAATTGTACGTTGATCTGTAGGCGATGCATTTACTTTTGCAGTGATCAAGTTGGGATACAAACTTCTCATTAAATCTAATTGAGCGCTTGTTTCATTAACAGTTAAGCACCCTCCAAAAGAAGCACCAAGTTGATAATTTATAGGTACAGCCCAGTCGATTTCTGTATTTTCAAATCGGTGGGTAATGTTTCCAAAAGTAGTCGATTTAAGACTTGTGGTTTTATTTGTACTTTTAGTTTTGCTTAATTTTTGCGTTCTTAAAGTTGACTTAGCTTGAGGTAAATTTTTTAAAGCACGTTTTGCATAAAAGCTTTCCATATCATCAATAACAACTTCATAAGTTGTTACCTTACTAATTCTTGACGCTTCGCGAGCGGAAACTTCAAGGAGAAAATCCCCATTTGAATCAAATTGTGAACCACAATCTAAATCGAGTCCGAGTCCGCCCAATTTATTTATTAATTCTGATGAAGGTTTAGGGATTTTTATTTTTTTGTATATTTCATTTGATACTTTTGTGGTTTTGTGCGATTCGTGATTTGATTGCGAATACAAAAAAGTAGTAAAAAATAGAGCTGGTAAAAAATAGTAAATAATTTTTTTCATAATACTTAATTTTGAACACCAAACTTATACTATATATATTACAAAACAAATTAAAAACACGATAAAAAGCATATTTAACCGATTAATAGCTTAAATAGACATTATTGATAAGAAAAAACATATAATAATATTAAGTAAATTAGGATTTAATTTTTACATAATAAAAAAACGGTTCTGCTCCTTATGTAGCGCAAGAGGAGGTTGTATTGGGTTGCATTTTTTTAAATTAAAAACCGCCCATTTGGGCGGTGTATAATTTCAAGTCTTTTAGTTTTTTAACGAACAACAATTTTTTTGCTCAATTCGCCCTCCGAGGTTTTTAGTTTGGCGATATAGATACCAGAATCCATACTCTTAATTGGAATTTGAATGTTTTGTTGTTCTTGATTTTCAATTTTCCAAGTGGAGATGGATTGGCCATGGATATTGAACAAAGTCACTTTTTCAACAATATTATCCAATAAAAAATTATTAATTACAAGCGTATTGTTATTTTGGATATACGTAATTTTTACTTCTTTGTCATCAATATTATTTTTGTCTACATTCAATGTATTACCACTGTATCGAACAACAAATCGATTATCGAAAGCTCCTACGCTCGTATTAAAAACATAAGGTTTTAGTTTTAAATTATGGGTGATATTAAGTTGTTTGTCCACTAAATAGATGCTTTCATTAACAAATAGGCCTTCAATATGATCAATACGAATAGAATAATTTCCTTTTTTAGTGGCTTTGTAACCAAGGGTAACCACGTCATTGGTATCAAATGGTAATGCGCGTCCTTGAATTGACAATTTTGCTTCTGGAATTATAGTGTAGAAGGTAACATTATTTCCGCCAAAAGATTCTCCGTCGAAACCTCTGTCCAAGCCTTGTGTTGCATTAGTGATATACCCAATTAGAGTTTGACTAAAAGCACCAGAATTGTTAGTTAAATTCAACCAAATCCTATGTTTCTCTCCTTCGTCTGCTATTTTTGAATTGCTACGAATTTTATTAAAGTCAGTACTGTTACCTGAAATTCTTATGCTATTATCGAATGTCACATTTTTTGTTGTTCCATTTGCCATTGTTGGTGCTGCTTTTACAAAGAACGACTGTCCAGTGGCAATGTAGCCACTTGGCGTAGCTTCAAAATTAGTTGCAGAAGAGGCTGTTCCAGTAGCTCCTGTCTTGTTGAAAGTGGCATAATCATTAGCAGTATAGTTGGTTACATAGTCTCCATAAAATGGATCTTGATAAGAGCTGGTGGGTGTTGAAATATGAGTCCAAATGTATATGGTTCCATCTATAATGGATGTATTTTCTGGTAAATCAAACAATTTTTTTGCATCTATTGCAGAAGGATATGGATTACCTATAAGATTCCATTCGTCATCATCATCTCCAATGATTGCGCTCATATTTGCATTTATTCCTTTTGATATTGGTGTTAAAATGGGACCATTGTTGGGTGTTCCAATAAAAGTTGCAGTATAAGGTGCCTTCGTAGCAGGATTATTGGAAAAAGTGTCTGGTGCTTTTACAATATATCCTTTGGTAGGATCCATAATTGTTGAGGTATTTAGATTTACCCAATTTCCATTACCGCCAGAAACGGTTGGATTATAACTCCAAATATCTATTGCTGTTTCAGGTGACAAATTACCCAACGTAAATCCTGAAGCCAATGTTATCGGTGAATTCCAATAGGTGTAATCGTAATAATTCATCGGTTCTGTAATCCTTTCTATTCTTACATTTCCTGTATTGGCATCATCGTTTTTTTGCACTATACTAGCATTGTTTTTTACTTCAAAAACACCTCCTGTATTTACGTTAATCCAACCAGTAACTATCAAGTTGTTGCTGGCTTGCAATTCTAAATTACCAGTAGATTTTACCGTCACATTTTTTGCGAAAGCATAAGAATCAGCGCCAGATAGTATTGTTTTTTCAGGAATAATCACACAATTTTCTGCTGTTGGAATTCCAATGGGTTTCCAATTAGCTGGATTATTCCAATCTGCAGTTGAACCTCCATGCCAAACTTTAGTGTTGTTTTTTACAACTATAACTTTTGAAACTGGATTTTCACTGTCGCCGGTGGTAATTGTAATGCTAAAGTTTTCGGATTCTAGTTGCGATAAATTTGGTTTTAAATATAGGGTGTTAACTTCTTGATTTGTATAAAGAGTGGTAGTTGTACTATCTATATAGGCATCTATTGGAGTCGAACTGCTCCAACTAAACTTGGTTTCCCCAGCAATATTTACAGTTATCACATCATCTTCGCCACAAATAATCGGATTGGTTGGAGTAGTAGTGATGGTTTGTGAAAATCCCAAAAATCCCATAAAAAGACATCCTAAAGTAAGGAGGCTTTTTTTTCCGAGGTTGATAATTGCTTTCATTTCTTTTTGGAGTAAAAGGGTAAATGAATATTTGTTTTTATAATTTTAAATAAATTAGTAGGTATACTATCCTTTATTTAAAACTCACTATTAAAAGTAAACAAAATAATGCAAATACACGATTAAATACAAATTTAATCGATGAAATACACATATTAATTAAATTTAATAGGAAAAAAGACATTAATTTGAAAATAATTATAATTAGGATAATTATAAATAGAGAGGTTTTGACCACAAAAAAACGCTCCGCAACATATTTTGTCGGGAGGTTTTTTCTCAAAATAGATTGAACCAATAAGTAGTCTTTCACAGCAGTTTATTGGTTCGGGTTACTACCCCAAAAAGAAGTTATGGAATAATTATTTTTTTACTAATAACACCATTTGAAGTGCTAAGTTTTGTAATGTATATTCCGGAACTTACATTAAGTATCGGAATTTGGATATTAGTTTGGTTTTGACCCGTAACATCCCATTTAGTTATAAATTGACCTTGAATATTGAAAAGGGATACCGTGTTGACTGTCGAGTCTGTTGTTGTATTTACAATTTTTAAAGTACGATTCGATTGTGAAAAATTTGTTTTTATAGCATTATTTTCTTCGTTGTCATTTTCATCTTTATCATTTTTTTGTTTTTTATCATTAAAACAGAGATAAAAGCGATTGTTGAATATTCCTGATGGAAGCAGTATTTCTAAGGGTTGTTTATTGATGTTATGGTACGTTTTCTTTTCTTTATCATAGATGAAAATTTTCTCTTTCTTGTCAAAGTTTTCCAATCCATCAACCACAAAACTAACTATTCCTTCAGCATCGGTTTTTACACCAAGAGGGTAGGAGGAATCTTCTTTGAAAAAACCTTCACCTTGAATTACCAATTGGTTTTCACCATTTATAAAATACATATCATTTGGAAATTCATCCATATTCAATCCATCATAACCATAATCCATTTCGCTGCTTGCATTTTGATCCATAAAACCCAACAAGACTTGTCTGTGGTATTTGTTATAAGAATTGAAACCCAAACGAATTCTCTTGAAATTATCTTTTTTTACAGGGTCGTTACTATTAATGCTAGTATTTTTTGGTTTTTTAGAATTTTCCGCAGTTTTAAACATACTATTTGAAACTCCGGATTCGTCTTCTTTATGGAAACCTCTTTGGTTATTATTGAAGGTAATAGTTCCGCCAGAGCCAATTAATCCATTGACAAAAAAGCCTTGTCCAACCGGAATAAATTGTCCAGGGATTCTTGCGCTGGAGCCTAAGCCACTTATTAAGTTTGGTGCAACAGGAGGGATTCCTCCAGTTAAATTTCTTTCAGCATAACCGCCTTGATAATCACGTAAATCATGAGTATTGTTACTAGGATAATGTTCCCAAAAGTACAAAGTTCCATCAATTGAACTTGAATTATTGTTTATGAATTCAGTAGCATCCAAAGCCGACGGATATGGATTACCAGTTAATAATAATTGATCGTCTCCTACATAATTTGAAGTTATGGAACCGCTATTAGGTTTTCCTGTAAATACATAGTTTTGTGTTCCTGAAGTTCCACTTCCCTTTAATGTAAATGCTAAACCCACTCTCAATGTTGCGGTTTCAGGTATTTGAATCCAATTGAAATAATCATTTCCGTAATCATCAAATTTATAAAGCCAATATTTGGCTAAACTAATTGGCGATGTTGGAGCACCATCATATCCGCCAACCCAATTGATGTTTGATGGCGAAGCGGGATTAGTTCCGTCTCTCATTACACCATTTATAGAATAATCAGTGTTGTTGCTGGTGGTATTTATTGGACTTACAGGGGAACTCCAGTAGTTGTAATTGTATATGTTTGACTGTCCTTGTTGGTCTCTTTCAATCGAACCGGCACTTGTAACATCCAAGTCACTTTCAATGGTTTGTACCAATTGTGATTTTCCAACCAAGTCCACTTTTCCATCTAATTTCAAGTACCAATCATTTTGTAATTTATTGTCATTGTTTATGATGATTTCCACTCCTGGATCTACAAACATTCCTAAATCAACTGAATTTGAAGGTTCAATAATGTTATGTTTCACTTTAACAATTGAAT
>Ga0209702_10007673_pt1 | contig 13046 bp, 10 predicted proteins | sample FRY01_FD_187210 | JGI IMG/M metagenome (GOLD analysis project Ga0209702, IMG submission 187210) | Freshwater microbial communities from Lake Fryxell liftoff mats and glacier meltwater in Antarctica - FRY-01 (SPAdes) (version 2) | ecosystem: Environmental > Aquatic > Freshwater > Ice > Glacier... | reverse complement strand
GCGTATTCAGAAGAGTCTTTTGGCTCCACATTCTGATGTGCGTGCTTCTATTGGCTGTAGGGGAAACTAACGGGCAATCGTTCCTTCCAAGAGCCCAAAACGATTCGCTTTGGGCGGTATGGAATGATGCAAAGCAGGCTGACACCAACAGATACAAGGCCATCCATACCATCATTTGGAAAGGGTATATGAATACCGACCCCGACAGCGCGCTCCGCATTGTGGAACTGATGCTCAGCGATGCCGAGCAGAAAGACCGTAAAAGCGACAGGGCACAGGCACTCAATACCCGTGGAGCGGCCTATCTCATGCTGGGACAGAACAAAAATGCTGAGAAAAGCCTCCTTTCTGGGCTTGAACAATATGTCGCCATAGGTGACCGAAAGGGAATAAAGGAGGTCTATGGCAATCTGGCCAATACCTATGCTCAGATGGGGGATTTTAAAAAAACATTGGAATATGACAGTTTGACCATGGTGATGGCCAAGAAGATTGGTGATGCAAGAGGAATTGGAAAGTCCATGACCAATCTAGGAACCACTTATTACCGCTTGGGACGTGCGGAAGATGCGTACAGGCTCATTGAAGAAGCATCCGAGTATTTGGAGCGGGGTGGATATCAGCCCGAATTGGCCTCCTGTCTGAACAATCTTGGCACACTCTACCGTGACCAAGGCGATATGTCCAAAGCACAGATTACCTACCAGAAAAGTCTGGGCATCATGGAAAAGACGGACAATCCCTCGGGAATGGCCGAGGTTCTGCTGAACCTCGGCAACCTGAATCGTCTACGGGGCAATTACCCATTGGCATTAGAGCAGACCCTGAAAGCCCTGAAATTAGCAGAGGCCATACCCAATGAAACAATCATGCTCGTGGCCTACAACAATATGGGGGGCATACATTCCGATGAAGGCAATGACAGCCTATCAATCGCATATCATCAACACTGTCTTTCTTTAGCCGAATCCTCTGGAAACACCTACTATCAGGCTATGTCGTTGAGCAATATCGGTAAGTACTTCATCAAACAACAGAAATATACCGAAGCAAGACCAAAGATGACGCGCGCCCTCCAACTGAGAAGAGCAATGGGCGATGCTGAAGGAATGGCTCATTCAATGCAAAGCTTAGGCGAACTATACAAGCAGAATAGCGAGACAGATATTGCCTTGAGCATGTACGACAGCAGCGCGGTCATTTTCCGTCAGTTCGGCATGGGTTCGTATGTCGCCTCATCGCTGAATGGAAAAGCCGCGATATACCTTGAAATCGGTCAGGTGCAGAAGGCCATCGAGCTTGGTCAAGAAGGGCTGTTGTTGGCAAAGGAGGCGAGCGACCCTCTTGAGACAGGAAATCTTGCAAACACGCTTTTCAAGGCATTCAAACTGCAGAACAGGCACAAGGAGGCGTTGGAAATGCACGAACTGTTCATTCAGATGCGTGATTCCGTCTGGAATGAGAAGAACACACGTAGCATCATGAGCCAACAGTTTCAATACAATTACGAGAAAAAAGAGACCATCCTCAAAGCTGAACAAAAGTCTAAAGATGCCATTGCCACCAGCCGCATTCGCAACCAACGCATTGCCATGATGGGCATGGCAGGTGGCGGCCTATTATTGCTTGGGTTGGGAATATCAGGCTTCCTTTTGTTCCGTCAGCGGAAACGCAACGAGACCCTTGCCCACAGCATTGCCGCCCGCGATGCCGAGCGCAACAGACTTGCCCGCGAACTGCATGATGGGGTGGCAGGCGAACTTTTCGGATTGCAGATGGCCGTGCAAGGCAATAAACCTATTGACATGCGCAACGAACTGGGCCGCTTACGCGATGAGATACGCCACATTAGCCACGATTTGGCCATGCCCGACATTCAGAAAACATCATTGCCCGAAATGGCCGATTACCTCATTGGCCGCCACCGCCACACAGGCCGCGAAGTGGTGCTGATGGTGCAACCGCCCGATGATGCCAAATGGACACTCCCTCCCGATAAGGCACAACACATCTACCGCATGTTGCAAGAAGGATTGGGCAACGCACTGCGCCACACGGCAACCGAAGACCTCATCAAGGTACGCCTCAACCGAACGGCAACCGAAGTGAACATCAGCATAGAGAACCCTAACGGGAAAACCGTAGAACCCAGTAATGGCAACGGCAATGGAAACGGCATCGGCCTCAAAAACCTGCACGAACGGGCAGAGCTGATAGGTGGAAAAATTGAAATGATTATGACGGACGGACATGCAATATTGATGATGATGATCCCGATAAACCGTCAGGAACATGGATAGAGTATTGCCATACATTCTCTTATTCACTCAGCTATTATTATGCTGTTTCACTTTTGGGCAGACAAATGGAACAAAGAGACCTGACTGTTCGGATACGACAATCGTATCTGAAAGCATCATGGCCGGCCTTGCCATACACAATTCAGACCCTGACAGCTCCCTTGCCATTTGGAACAAGGCGTTAAAGACATTAGGCAGTCTTGAATTTTCAGGCTGTGCTGATATGAAACTGTATCAGATGAAAGCTGATCTTATGCATAACCGTGGGGTGGTCTGCAAATATATGGGGCGTTCAAGTGAGGCTATCGAAGCCATTGAGATGGGCATTGAACTGTTCAGAAAGGTCGGCAATACCAAGGCCGAAGGAATTGCAACCAATGATCTGGCAACCGTTTATGAAGACCTCGGTGATGTTGAAAAGGCCGTGGAACTTTATCACCAAAGCCTTCATCTCAGGGAAAAGACCAATGACATGGAGGGAAAGGCATACAGCCTGAACAACCTCGGACTTCTATACAAGCGACAGGGTGACGCCTCAAAGGCCGAAGAGAATTATAAGTTAGCATTGAAGCTGTTCCGTTCGCTAGATGACAGTCTCGGTATGGCAACGGCATTGAACAATATCGGGGTACTCTGCAATAATCGGGGACATCTGGACTCTGCCTTGGTCTATTACGGTCTTGGGCTATCCATCCGCGAAGCGAAGGGAGATCTGCGCGGCACAACACATTCGCTCGGAAATATTGCCATTGTGCAAGAGAAGCTCGGGAATCTCATTTATGCAGGTGAACTGTTCCAAAGAACGCTCATCATTTCCGACAGCATCCGCTATCAGGACGGGGTCGCACTGGCCTATTATGACATCGCCTTCAATGCGCTGAAACAAGGAAACATGGGTAAAGCCACCGAATATGGAAAACAGGCATTGGAAGCGGCCTGCCAATTGGGGTTTCCGTCCAGACAGCAAAAGGCGGCCATTCTTCTAAAGGACATTAGCCTTCAAAAAGGAGATTTCAAAAATGCATTTGAGATGTTCAGTCTGGAAATTGAAATGCGTGACAGCATCCAGAACATGGACAACCGAAGGGCTATGATCCATCAACAATTCCAATACGACTACGAAAAGAAAGAAGCTATTCTCAAGACTGAGCAGGAAGCCAAGGATGTCATTGCTACCGCCCACATCCGCAACCAACGCATTGCCATGATGGGCATGGCAGGTGGCGGCCTATTATTGCTTGGGTTGGGAATATCAGGCTTCCTTTTGTTCCGTCAGCGGAAACGCAACGAAACGCTTGCCCACAGCATTGCCGCCCGCGATGCCGAGCGCAACAGACTTGCCCGCGAACTGCATGATGGGGTGGCAGGCGAACTTTTCGGATTGCAGATGGCCGTGCAAGGCAATCAAAAGATGGACATGAGAAATGAACTGGGCCGCTTGCGCGATGAGATACGCCACATTAGCCACGATTTGGCCATGCCCGACATTCAGAAAACATCATTGCCCGAAATGGCCGATTACCTCATTGGCCGCCACCGCCACACAGGCCGCGAAGTGGTGCTGATGGTGCAACCGCCCGATGATGCCAAATGGACACTCCCTCCCGATAAGGCACAACACATCTACCGCATGTTGCAGGAAGGATTGGGCAACGCACTGCGCCATACGGCAGCAGAAGACCTCATCAAGGTACGCCTCAACCGAACGGCAACCGAAGTGAACATCAGTATAGAGAACCCTAACGGAAAAACCGTAGAACCCGTCAATGGGAATGGTATCGGCCTCAAGAATCTGCGCGAACGGGCAGAACTGATTGGGGCATCGGTTACGCTCCGAGAGGAGAATAATAGCATTGTATTGCATATTATTGTACCACTCACCGATTGACATCACCAGCCATGAGTAGCCCCACCCGCATTTTCATTATAGAAGACCATCCGTCCGTTACCAATGGATACATCAACTGGCTAAGCGGTCATACCGACCTTCTATATGTGGGCGATGCGCTCCATCCGCAGCAGGCCATGGGGCAACTGCATGCCATAGACCTACTGCCCCATGTGCTCATCATGGACTTCTCCTTTGCTGATGATGACACCATTCTACCATACATTGAAAAGCTGCGCGAACTGGCGCCCTTGGCCGGAATGATAGTGATGACCAGCCATGTACGGCCCGACATTCTGAGGCAGATAGTAGCGGCCAATGTGGACGGCATACTAACCAAGGATGAGGGTGAGGATGCCTTCATCCAGTGCATCAGAAGCGTAGCCGCAGGCGGTTCATGCCAAGGAAAACGGGTGCGCGAAGTGTTACGCACCATCAGCCCCGCCAAGCGCGCGTTCGACTCGCTTACCCCAACGCAGCAGAACATCCTCAAACAGTTGTCTACAGGCCAGCCCGACAAGCAACTGACCGACAAGCTCGGCATTGCCGGCTCCACGCTCGACAATCACCGCACGGCCATATTGGAAAAGCTCCGCGCACAGGACATTCCCGTATATACCAAGGCAGAACTGGCGGTGTGGTATGCCAAGTATTGCAGCGAGTTGGGGTGAGAAGACCTCTGTCGATAGACCACAGTCCATAGTCGATAGTCCTTGGTCTATCATCTATCCTGTGTGGTCTGTGATCTGCGGTCTGCGGTCTGCGGTCTGCGGTCTATGGTCTGTGGTCTATGGTCTGTGGTCTATGGTCTATGGTCTGTGGTCTATGGTCTATGGTCTGTGGTCTATGGTCTATGGTCTGTGGTCTATGGTCTGTGGTCTATGGTCTGTGGTCTATGGTCTATGGTCTGTGGTCTATGGTCTGCGGTCTGTGGTCTGCGGTCTGCGGTCTGTGGTCTATGGTCTGTGTTCTTTTTAATAAGGGACATCCCCCATACACCTAAGGGCATAGCACCTTTTTTCAGCCCCACGTCAACAGCAACTTTGGTGGCATGGAAACGAGCCTATTACATCAAAGTCCTACATTTTTCGGTGCTCAGGTAATCCTGTCAACCCATGAGAAAAGTTTTTCTACGACTCTGACAGCCCCGTCAGACCATTGGAAAGGTTTTTCTGCACCTCTGACAGCCCCGTCAGACCATTGGAAAGGTTTTTCTGCACCTCTGACAGCCCTGTCAAACCATTGGAAAGGTTTTTCTGCACCTGTGACAGCCCTGTCAAACCATTGGAAAGGTTTTTCTGCACCTCTGACAGCCCTGTCAGACCCCCGTCAACGTTTTTTCCAAGCCTTGACAGGATGCACCTTGAAACATTATTTAACAAAAAAGATGTTGCATGTTTGCGGAGACGTATCTGTAACATCCATCTATAATTTATACGAACAATCATTTAAATAGCTGGAAAACATGCCTATACGCAGATTGCCCCGAACAGATGAAGAACGTGCCTCCGCCCTTAACATGGGCAAGACAAAAAAGGATAATACGCCTGCCGCTCTACTGCCCCTGTCTCCTACGACCATAACAAGACTGGATGCCGCGCAGCCGCTTTTCAAACAGAAGATGCAAGCACGGGCCGATGCGCTCAGTGCGCAGTCTGCCTCCACTTCGGGCATAGATGCCCAGCGCAATAGCACGCGCATGTATATCAGTCATTACTTCCAAGCACTCAACAACGGTGTGGCCAGGGGAATGTTCACCGCAGCCCAGCGCGCCTATTATAAATTGGACGTGAGCAGCGAGGCCGTACCTGCATTGGACTCGGATGAGAAGCTACTTACATGGGGCGCCAATCTGACCGAGGGCGATGCCCAACGGGTAGCAGCAGGCGGTGCGGCCATGGCCATGCCCACCACGGCCGAGGTCAATGCGGTATTCTCCGTATTCGTCACCTCCAATCAGCAACAGAGCACTCTCAAAGATGCATACGATCAGGCACAGGAGGACGTTTCGGGTATGCGCAGCGATGTCGATAGCCTTATACTCCGCATGTGGAACGAGATAGAGGCCGCATACAGCGAGGAAGATGCACCGAGCAAACGCAGAAAATCACGGCCATGGGGCGTGGTCTATATCTCTTCTCCGGGCGAAGGCACCGAAAAAGAAGGCAACATAGAACCCAATGCCACCATCAACCTGTTTGAGAATCTGACGGACGACAACAGCATCACGGTGCGCAACATGGGCCTTTCCAATCTGCTCTTTTTCCGTTCCGAAACAAAGGAAGATTCCAACTCTGCCCCTGCCATGCCCGGACGGATGCTACAGCCTGCGGAGGAGCTTACGCTGCCGCTGGCAGAGTTCGGTCTGGCGGGTGGTTTCCTAAACCTGCACAATCCTGATATGGTGGAGGGAAGCTACTATGCCAAACTGGAAGCGAAGTGAGGATTGACGAAGTACGATTTTCGATTGAAGGATTTACGAACGATAAAAAAAAACCAACCAAAATGGCAACTAGCACAATCAAAGTTTACAATACAAAAGCAGGACGTCCGGAACCTTCAATCGCTACGAAGTGGCATGTATACCGTACGTATTAAAGACCACAATGGCGCCATCCTAGGTGTACAGAAGCTGGTGTAGCAACGACCAACCAAAGACCTCAAACCAAATAATGAACATGAAATATTTTTTACTCTTAGCAGCACTACTGCTAGCTTCCTCAGGTTATGCCCAGCAGGTGGACGCCTCCATCGAATTTCCGAGCAAAGACTGGCTACAGCCATTTCCCGTCAACATCACCATAAACAAGGAGAGTGATGTGGTGGGTTTTGCAAAAGTGCAACTCACCTGCAACCCAAGATTCAAGGTCAGTCCACTTGACCGCGAGGGCGGCACGTTTACCTATGATAATGGCAATATCAAACTGCTATGGATGAATGCGCCTGCAAAAAAAGTGCTTAACCTAACCTTATTGGTCTCAGTGCCCACAGACATGACTAGTGGTGAATTGAGTATGAGCGGTGCCTTTTACTACATGGATTATAAAGAACTGCCTTCCAGCGCGGTCATCCAGCAGAAACAGTTCCAGTTCAGCCAATATGGGGGGGGAGAAATGGCATCAAATACGCCACCTGCCAAAAAGGACAGGAAAGTGGAAGAGAAGCCGCAGCCTGTTCGGCAACCACGGATAGAAGAGCCGCCTGCAAAAGCACGGGTGGAGACTCCCATTGCAGAACCAGAACGGCCAGCTCCAAAACCAAAGCCTGAACAGCCTGCTCCGAAGCCAGAACCAGTTGCTCAGACACCTGCTCCAAAACCAAGGCCTACTGCTCCGGCACCGACCCCAAAGCCCAAAAGTGTATCCGCTCCTGCGCCTGACGGTGTCATCTTCAGGGCGCAATTGGCCGCACAGAAGAAATATGAGGTCTCCACCACGGTTGGCCGTAGAATCGGAATCAATGATGAGGTTTTCTACGACCAACATCAGGACTGGCACAAATACACCAGCGGTGAATTCAACAACTACCGGGCGGCCAAAGTATTTTCCAACGGACTGAGAGACAGCAATCAGGCGCCCGGCTCTTTCGTTGTCGGATTTGAGAAAGGCACAAGAATAACCATACAACGCGCAATAGAACTTACACGATGAGAACATATCTACAATCAACCCTTACCACATTATCCCTTACCCTGTTAGCTTCTTTCTGTAGCGCACAGGAATTTCCCGACTTTTTTGATGAATCGGATAGATCTGTACTAGAAGCAGCGGCATACCGCCCAGCAGAAATTGACAGTCTGGCCCCAAAGGTGAAGAAGGGAACCGTGAACTCGGAATACAACAGGGCAGGACTTACCATCATCCACTTAAACACAGCGCAGAGCAAATACGCCAATTATACGTCAATGCTGTATGACAGTCTGCTTATTCCCACCAAGTATGATGACAATTATGTGGGGATCAAACAACTGTCCTATTCCATTCACGACACAATCCTGAAAAAAGGCCGCGGATATGAAGTGCCGAGCGGGTTTTTCAAGAACATGTTCAGCAAAAAGAAACCTGAGTTCTATTATAATGATTTGGTAGGTGAGTCCTTGGCTAGGTCGCTCAGCCAAGCCAAGATTCCTAACGAAATCTATGACTACTGGTTTGAAGTGAACCGTAACACTAACACCATGGGAATAGCAATGCTTCAGCAACGGGCAGCCTTCAATGCCACAGATGCCGATGTGGCCGTGGCCGAAGCCCTGAGCAGAGGAGTGAACGAGGTACTAGACCAAGGAGAGAAACTCGTAAACAGCAGTTATATCCTGCTTGTACACTACCACGATATTCTGAATGAGGCCGAGTTTGCCAAAAAACAACAGGAGGGTCTGGTTAAAATACAGAGTAATGTTGATAAGGGAAAAGGATTTGTAGGAGAGGTCAGCGGCTATCTATTCAAGGTCGATTTTAGCGAACCCGTGCGGCAGGTATTCTATGAAGAGCTTTGGCCCGATGAGAATGAGCCCGAACTTGTTCGAGAACTTCGCATCAAGGCATTCGATGAGCGCGAATTTCCTGTGCAATTTGTTGGAAAGATTAGTAAAGACATTGAGGTGTGGGAAAAAGAAACTGTTGACATTATTAAAAGTGCGACCACCACCCCAAAGCCTAAATCCAAAGAACAACTGCTCAACATATTCTCTCTTCGCGGCCTCAATGCAGTTGTTACCGATTACGAAACCCTTTTTGAACCATTTCAGACCAAGACAAGTGTCTATGATAGGAAACCGATCATTGCCAAAATAGGAATGAAGGAAAGCCTGCGCCCCGACCAGCGGTTCTTCGTGTGGGAGTTCCGCGAGAAGAAGGATGGTACCACCTTCGCCAGAAGGAAAGGCGTGGTACGCGCCACCAACAAGATATTTGACAACACAATGCAAGGCACACCGTGTGATAGTTGCCCCGGAGGTTACGTAATGGCCGTGTGCGACACCTGTGTGTCCAAGTTCTATCAGGTTGCCGGAAAAAAAATAGACAAGGGCATGCTTATGCAACAGAAGAATGACCTCGGAATATCTGCCACCCTCGGCTATACGTATGGCGGCATCGGTGGCCCATTTGTACGGGTCGAATACAACACCGCCCAGCTGCTTGGACGGTTCATGAAAAAGACCCTCCTGGGAATGAAAATTTATGTTGGCGGTGGCCTCGATTTTAAGCAGTATAACGAGGGCCTTATAACAGCATTCGGATCTGAGCCAGGTAAAGGACCAGAGGGTCAGTCTTTCTTCAACATACACGGAGGATTGGCCAAGGAATTCTATTTCGCTCGTAACTTCTCGGCTGGTGTTGAATTCGGTATTGGTTACGAACGTGCTAGTTGGAAGGACACAAAGGCCTCTTTCGGCACAGTAATGCTTTTACCGGGGTTTAGCCTTGCAACCAATATATTGCACAACCTACAGGTGGTGTTGGGTGCAAGATGGGCCGTTACCGAAGTATTCTCCCCTACCGCTAAGAGTGCAAGCGGAGCAGATGAGACCTTCAATAAAGGCATCCATTGGGGCGATATATATGATGGCGGATGGTTCAAGAAAAGAACAGGACCGCAGATTAGCCTCGGGATACGCTATAACTATTAATAAACCTTAATAAACCACTAGATGAAGATTTTAAAAATTACCGTTTCATTCACTCTCCTCCTATTTGTAAACGTGAGTTTGAATGCGCAGACAAAGAAAGAATCCAAGAGGGCTGACAAAAACACGTACGAGTGGAAATATGAGATTCAATGTATGGGCGTAGGCGCCCAAGGAACCTACCTGCTGAAGGTCTGGACCTATGCCAAAAAAGTGGATGCAGCCGTAGAGCAGGCCAAAAAGAATGCTGTTCATGGAGTTCTTTTCAAAGGTTTTTCGGGTTCTGGCGCAGGATGTACACAACGACCTCTCACCTCCAATCCCAATCTAGAACAAGAGAAAGCCATCTTCTTCAAGGATTTCTTTGCCAACGGAGGTAAATACCTAAAGTTCACAAACCTTACTGCAGATGGCAGCGTGGCCGCAGGTGATCGGAAAAAAGTAGGCAATCAGTATAAAGTAGGAGTGGTTGTATCCGTTTCCAAGGATCTGCTGCGCAAAGACCTTGAAGATGCCGGTATCCTCAAAGCGCTAGGCAGCGGATTCTAAATGGTCTAAAACGAAGATGATGAATTACAAATCACTAATACATTTTAGCTGCACGGTAGCCATGGTTTCAACCATGGCTATTGGCCAATATGGCTGCACCAATCCACAACGCAAAATAGCCGGAAATTATACGTTCCGTACCGAATGCATGGGTGCCGAGTTGGACGGTTCTGTAACTGTAAAGGCTTGGGGCAATGGTCGCTATAGGTTCACCGATGCCGTGGACCAGGCAAAGAAGAATGTTGTGCTAGATGTCCTTTTCAGCGGAGTTACTGAAGGAAAGCAGGACTGCAACCCACGTCCGGTGCTGGGAGAGGTTAATGCACGGATGGTACACGAGGATTATTTCAATGCATTCTTCTCAGACCGTGGCTCCTACAAAAAATTTGTCAGCACCAAGGATGAACGCATTGAAAGAAGGGTAAGCAGAGAACGCCTGAAATCCCGTGAGGGCGTAACGTTTGGACTCATTCTGAGGGTCGATCGCCCGGGTCTCATCGCCAAAATGAAAGAGGACGGAATACTGAAATAAAACAAACCAAGAGAACCATAATTATGAGATTTTACCGATACATACTTTTATTGATTACAGTATTTCTATGCACAAGCTATAATACAGCCAACGCTCAGGCACGAAAGCCGGAGGTAATGGTAGTGCCCATGGATGTATGGTGCACTACTAATGGTTTTATGCAGACTTATGACAATCAGGGCACAATCACCAAAGTACCGGATTACAAACGTGCTCTCCAAGAAAGCTCCGATTTGGTAGAAGTCATTGCTAAGATGAATGAACTCATGGCAGATCGGGGTTTCCCATTACAAAACCTCGAAGCCAGTTTAAACAGTTTGGCACGGAGGGCAGCACGAAGGAACATGCGCGGGGCGCAAAGCAGTCCCATCGGAGAATTGAAAAGGGTGGCCAAGGCAGACATCTGGATGAAGATTAATTGGACCATCATTAAAACTGGACCTAGTCGATCTGTCAAATTTACCCTTGAGGGTATAGATGCTTATACTGGCAAATCGGTGGCAGGTGCTGGGGGAACTGGAAAACCTTCCGCCAGCGCAGCATTGCCCATATTGCTGGAAGAAGCAGTCCTCGCACACATCGACATGTTCAATGGCCAGCTACAGAAACATTTTGATGACCTTTTTGAGAATGGGAGAGAAACCCTTCTCATGGTGGAGACCTACGAGACCTATAATGGTGATCTGAATTCCACTGTTGGAGGGCAGCCACTCTCCCGCCTCATACGCGATTGGGTAAGGGCCAACACGGTCAAGAATCGGTTCTCTACGGGTGATGCCGATGAATATTACATGGAATTCACACAGGTTCGCATCCCGCTTTATGGAAAAGACGGAAATAGCCTCGATGCACTAGAGTGGGCCGAGGGACTGGTTGATATGCTACGTTCCAAAGGACTCAATGTAGAAATCGACATAGAAGGGCTTGGTGCGGCCATCATCATGATTAAATAACGAATCAACATTCAGCAACAACAAATTCTTTAGTTATGAGAAAATATCTTTTCACACTCATCTTCCTCCTAAGTGCATGGCACATCCTAGCACAAAACGATGAAGGAAAATCTGATGACAACGCACGTATCGTCCTCAATGCCTTTGTTTCAGATCAGGTGGAAGGATTGACAGCAAGCGTTAAGGCCAATCTCACCAACAAGCTCAACCAAATTGCTTCCGAAAATGGTTTGAGCGGCAGTTCGTGGAACCCGCGCTTTATACTCACCCCCAATGTGGTGGTACTTACCAAAGACATCACCCCCACCGCTCCCCCCATGCACGCCTACACCTTAGAGTTGACGCTCTACGTGGGCGATGGCATAGATGGGGTCAAATTTGCCAATGAGTCGGTTACCTTAAAGGGAGTAGGTATTAACGAAACGAAAGCCTACACTATTGCACTTCAAGGCATCAAACCCACCGACCCTGCGCTGCAAGCCCTTGTAGAAAAAGGTAAGAAACGTATCATCGAATATTACAACACCCGTTGCGATTTCATCATCAAAGAGGCACAGATGCTCGAAAGCCAGAACAAATTTGATGAGGCCATCTTTCGGCTTACCACCGTGCCTGAGGTATGCTTTGATTGCTACACACGCTGTATGGACGCAGTAGGCCCTATCTTCCAAAAGTTGATAGACAGAGATTGCCAAATACGACTGGCTGAGGCACGCAACCGCTGGGCCGCCAGCCCCGATGCAAGCGGTGCCAATGCAGTAGCAAATCTGCTTGCACTTATTGAGCCCAATTCGGCATGTTTTGCTGAGGCTCAGACGCTTGCATCTACCGTAAGCCAGCGCATGTTGCAGATTGATGGCCGCGAATGGGACTTCAAACTGCGCACCGAAATTGACCTCCAAAGCCAGCGTATTGAGGCTGCGCGTGCAGTAGGCGTGGCTTACGGAGAAAACCAACCAGATTTGCAATACAACATACGCACGTGGTGGTAAGAGTCTTGTATTCCACGGTTTCCAGAACTTTTTACAGCATACCATCGCATCAACCAAACCAGTATTTTCAATACCGTTAAAATTCCAAACCGATGAAAAGACTTCTGCTTATTGTAACCCTTGCTTTGTTCAACATTATTAATGTCAGTGCACAGCTGCAGGTAACCTCGATGAGCATTGATGCCCCTCAGTTCAGTTATGCCAAT
>Ga0209702_10007671_pt1 | contig 13049 bp, 10 predicted proteins | sample FRY01_FD_187210 | JGI IMG/M metagenome (GOLD analysis project Ga0209702, IMG submission 187210) | Freshwater microbial communities from Lake Fryxell liftoff mats and glacier meltwater in Antarctica - FRY-01 (SPAdes) (version 2) | ecosystem: Environmental > Aquatic > Freshwater > Ice > Glacier... | reverse complement strand
CCACACCCTTGAGGATCTCGCCACCAATCCAGCCGATGCGGTCGTCAACCGGGAAGTCAACTACTTCAAAAACCACCGCAACCACCTCAATTACGCCGACTTGGCCGCCCGCAATGCCCCCATTGGATCGGGTTCCATGGAATCAACCTGCAGTCAGTTTCAAGACCGATTGAAACGTCGCGGCCAGTTTTGGTCCCCAAGCGGTCTGGCCCATATGCTCGCAGTCGACGTCGCCTTCAAAAACGACACCCTCCACTTCTTTTGGAACTGATTTTGCAACTTTCGGAGATGCGCCCCCTGGCCAGCGCAGGACATCTACAGTCTGGGGGCCACCCTCTACTGGCTGCTGACCGGACAACATGCCCGCGTGGTGGGGGACGATGGATTTCCCGACGGGGAAGCCCGGGTGACGGCCGTCAATCAGGTGCGCCGCGACTTGGGGTCGCCGCGGGACGTGCCCCCGGTCCCGGAGGCGTGGGAGTCGACGATTGCCGCATGCCTGGAGTGGAACTCGGTCCGCCGGCCGGCCTCTGCCGCCGAGGTGAGGCAGCGGCTCGCGGTCCCGGAGGCATCGCCCGGGCTCGATCCTGCCGGCACCGCCGCGGGGCGATCCCCAGAAGAGGGCCGGGCGACGGCGGTGGAAATACCGCCGCCCGCCGCGCCGATCCCCGTCGCCCCTGCAGCGCTCGTGGCAGTCGGGTGGCGCGGCGTGATGGTGCGACTGCTCGGATTGGGTGGTTGAAGCCGGTGTGGTCGGGCCGGGAGGGGCGGGGAGAACCCGTCGTGCCGACTTCCGGGAGCGCGGGTGATGGGGAGAGGTGAGTGCGGGGCACCGGGGGGCGACGGCCTCGGTGATGGTGGTGCCGGGCACCGTCTTTGGCGTGCGCGAGGCGGAATGACCCTCGCCGATGGTTCTTGGGGTGGATAGCAAGCGCAACCAGCAGCGGAAAAAGAACGACCAGCCGACCTACAAGGAGCAGTTGGAGCCACTGCAGCACAAACGCATCGTCTTCATCTTCGACGACTGCCACCGCTCGCAGTTCGGAGAGAATCTCAAGGCCATCAAAGAGTTCTTCCCCAAGGCCAGCTCTTCGGCTTCAACGGCACGCCCATCTTCGAGGAAGATGCGAGCACGCAGAAGATTGAGGACGAACAGGCTACGGCCTTTTCCAGACCCTCCAGGCGGAGAAGCAGGCCGCATGGCAAACGGTATCCGTCCGCTCGCAAAACGACGGGTGGGGGCACGGGTCGATGTCCCCACGTTCAACGCGCCACCATGCACTCTGCATACCACGAGCGCATCAAGAGTGCATCGTGCACAGGTGGGAGGTTCTCTACAGGCCTGCGCTGCGATCGAGAAAAACTCGGGACGAATTGGTGAACAAGGACATAAGGAAGCATTGACCCTCCATGGCGCGGGATGTGCGAACGACGAGGACAGTCGCTGATAGGGTGACTCGCCCAACCAGAAGCGGCCCGACGACCTCATATCTTACTGATAGGCAACCCGGGCAAAGACAAATCACCCCGCTGCAAGGCGGACTCACAAAAAACAACCAATTGTTATAAAACCAAAACCATGAAAATACTGTTCAATAATACTCTCGCCCTCTGCCTCAGCCTAGGCCTCGCCACGAGCGGAGCATTTGCGCAGGCGGATAAACCGCTGACCGGAAAGCTCGTCAAAGGCTCGCAGGTGGTGGGCGTCAAACTCTTCAACCAAACCGCCGATCACATCGGGGAAATCGACGATTTCTACTTCGACGAGAACGATGGCGGGATCGCCTATGCCGTCGTCGCCATCGGCGGGTGGCTCGGCATGGGCGAGGAACTCGTTGCCGTGCCGTGGAAACACATCAAACAAAGTGACAAAGATACGACGGGCTTCGTCCTGGACGCGGAGAAAGCCAAACTTAAGACGGCGCCGCACTTCGGTAAGAATGCTTGGCCGGTGATCACCGATGATTGGAACGCTACGACGCTGAACTACTTTGGAATGAAGCCGGAGCGGTTCAAGGGCATGAAGCTGGTGCGCGCCAGTCAGGTCATCGGAAACGAGTTATGGAACCAAAAAGCCGACAAGATCGGCGAAATTGAGGAGCTGCTCTTGCATCCCAACTCGGGCAAGGTCGCCTATGGAGTCGTGGACATCGGCACGTGGGCCGGATACGGCGACAAGCTGGCGACGGTACCGTGGAGCCTCATCCGGCAGAGCAAGGAGGCGACGCCCGGCTATGTGCTCAACGTCGATAAAGCGAAGCTGACCAACGAGGTCTTCTTTGAGCGCAATACCTGGCCAGACTACAACGATTCGGCCTGGAACACGCGGACATACGGCTACTACGGGATGCCGTATTATTGGACGCACCCGTTCGTTGACTAACATTCCTCGCCCGCGCGCTGGACCCGAGATCAGCGCGCGGGCGGCTCGGGGGTGCAGGGTGGCGGCGCTCCACGTTCGCGATCGGCTGACTTTCGAAAATGACAGATTGCGAAACCTGTTTTGGACTCCCTTACTTGATCAAATCGCATGCTCATCAAAAGCATCAATCCCGCTACTGGCGAAGTTTTGAAGACATTCGAACCGCTAACGAAATCGGAAGCACTGGAGGCTGTCGAAAAGGCGCACGAGGCGTACGGCAAATGGCGGCATACGGGTTTCAAGGAGCGGAAAGCCATTATGATGAAGTTCGCCGAACGGCTCAAGGAGCGTACGGACGAACTCGCCCAGTTGATCACTTTGGAAATGGGGAAACGCATCTCCGAGAGCCGCGCAGAGATCGCGTTTTGCGCGCAAATTGTGGAGTTCTATGCTAATGGAGCAGAAGAGTTTCTGTCTGACCATCGGCTCGATGTCGAAGGGGCGGGTGCCTACCTCCAGTACACGCCGCTCGGAGTGCTCATCGGTGTGATGCCGTGGAACTTTCCATTCTATCAAGTGGTCCGGTTCATCGCGCCGAACATGATGGCGGGGAATACCACACTCGTCCGGCACGCGAGTATCGTTCCTCAGTGCGCGGAGAGGATCGGCACCCTCCTGAAGGAATGCCGGCTACCCGAGGGGGTCTTCACGAACCTACTGATTCCCCACGAATTCATGGAGGCGCTGATCGCGCACGAGCACGTGCGTGGCGTCTCCCTGACCGGCAGTGAGGGCGCGGGGAGCTCGGTCGCCGCACTGGCTGGAAAATATCTGAAGCCCACCGTTCTGGAGCTCGGAGGGAATGACCCGTTTATTGTGCTGGAGGATGCGGATTTGGAAAAGACCATCGAAATGGCAATCAAGGGCCGGATGACCAACACCGGACAATCCTGTGTCGCTTCCAAGCGGCTGATCGTCGTCGAGAAGGTCGCGGAGCAGTTCTTGGCCGGACTTAAGAAGGGGATGGGATCGATGAAGCTCGGAGATCCGATGAGCGCTGATACCGAGGTGGGTCCGCTTTCCTCCGAAAGTGCCGCGCAGAAGCTCGAGGAGCAGGTTCAGGCGACCGTGAAGGCGGGCGCGAGCGTCGTCCTCGGGGGCGGGCGTCCTGATCGGGAGGGAGCGTACTTCAATCCCACCATCCTCACCGATGTCACGCCCGAGATGCCGAGTTACGACCAGGAGCTCTTCGGACCGGTCGCGACGGTGTATGTGGTAAAGAACGAGGATGAAGCAGTCAGGTTGGCGAATGATTCGTCCTATGGACTGGGAGGCTCGGTCTATACCAGTGATCCAAAGCGTGCCCGAGCCGTTGCGGAATCCGTTGATACTGGCATGATGTTTGTCAACGAACCCACGAACTCGCAAGCCGAATTGCCGTTTGGAGGCATCAAGAACTCCGGATATGGCCGCGAACTCTCGAAGCTCGGTATCATGGAGTTTGTGAACAAGAAACTGATCCATCTCGGAGAAACTTAAGTCCGTATTCGGGCCGAGCACGCAGCAGAAAAACAAAGCGTGCAGATACTTTTTACCGAAATAAAAAGGCCATCAAACCTCATCCGTAATGTTTTTTGCAGACAAACATAAAACTCATGAATCCAGAGACTCTAGCAACTTCCAATCGTGCATCAGGTGGTATCATTGGCGCTTTCATTGGCGACGCCCTCGGCTTAGGGCCGCATTGGTATTATGATCTCGACGAATTGCGGCGTGATTTTGGTCCATGGATCGATGGCTACACTACGCCCAAACCCGCCCACCGCTATCATGCAGGCATGCAGGCAGGAGACCTTTCGCAGGCCGGTCTGATCATGCTGGAACTCCTGCGCTCGCTGGCCGAATGCAATGGGTATGAAGCCGGGGATTTCACGCGCAAGCTGGATGACAAGATTCTTGCGAAGTTCGATGGCAACCCCTTTAATGGGCCTGGGGGTTACACCAATCATTCGATCCGCCAGACATGGCAGGCCCGGACGCAGGATGGCAAGGAGTGGGGTGAGGCCGGGGGAAATGCGGATACCTCGGAAGCAGCCGAACGCGTGAGTCTTCTGGCGGCTTGCTTTGCGGCGGATCCATGTGTCGCCGCACGCCATGCTTACGAAAACGCCAAACTCACACAGACCGATCCGCTGGTTCTTCAACACAGCGTCGCCTTTGCCAGCGTGATCGCGGCCTTGGTCCGCGGTGAGGCTTTCGATAGCGGACTTTCTGACAAGCTGGTAAAGCTGGTAGAGTCCGGCGAGATTCCCTTCACCTCGCCCACTTCCATCGCCTCCAGCAAGCGCACGCCGGGAGCGGACCCTTTTGGCTTCGCCTCCCCCGATGCGCTGATGCTGTCTTCGTGGATCACGGAGGCCGCCCATGATCCCGGGACGCGCTTTGAGCCGGCTTGGAAAGTCTCGCTGGTTTATGGAATGTCCTGCGCGATAACCTCAGTTTTGCCTGGAGCCTATTATCTCGCGGCGCGTTTCCCAGATAATTTTGAAAGCGCCGTGCTGCACGCGATCAATGGCGGGGGTCAAAACATGTCGCGGGCCTGCCTCACAGGGGCGCTCGTGGGGGCGCAGGTGGGGCTGTCGGGCATACCTTCCCGCTTCATCGACGGCCTTGCGGATGGTGCGGAAATCGTGGCACTCGCAAAGCAGATCACCAAAGCCAAGGAAAACTAACGAAACAAGATTAAAGATGAGCGAAGATACCATCAAAGTTTACGGATTCGGAACCCAGGCGAAGGACAAGGATTTGATCCCCGTCGTGTTCATGCGGAAAAAGGTCGGGAAAGGCGAAGTCGCGTTCAAGGTCACCCACTGCGGTGTCTGCCACTCGGATTTGCACCAGGTGCGTAATGATTGGGGCAATTCCCAATATCCATGCGTTCCCGGCCACGAGGTCGTTGGAACCGTCACTGCAATCGGCGAGGGTGTGAGCAAGGTGAAGGTCGGTGACATCGTCGGGGTTGGCTGCATGGTCGATAGCTGCCAAGAGTGCGACTATTGCGAAGCCGGTGAGGAAAATTACTGCCATGGCGAAAAAGGCGCGACCCTGACCTACAACGGTCCCGTGAATCCGGATGGCACCAACACCTACGGCGGCTATTCCACCGATCTCATCGCACGCGAGGAATTCATCCTGATTGTTCCCGGAAAAATCGAGCCCGAATACGCCGGCCCCATCATGTGCGCCGGCATCACTGTCTATTCACCGATGAAACACTGGGATCTCAAGAAAGGCCAGACCCTCGGGGTCGCCGGCATCGGCGGTCTCGGTCACATGGCCCTCCAGATCGGCAAAGCCCTCGGCGCGGAAATCGTCGCGTTCACCCGCGATGATAGCAACAAGGACGAAATCCTCAAAATGGGTGCCGACAAGGTCGTCGTCTCCACCGACGATGATCAGATGGAAGCGGCCGCCGGATCGCTCGACATGCTCATCAACACCATACCGGTACCCCACGACCTTGCCCCCTACTTCAGCCTGATGAAAACCGATGGGAAAATCATCGTCGTCGGCAACATGGTGAAATTCCCGGAATTTTCTCCCGCCTCCCTCGTCTTCAGCCGTATCACTCTGGCGGGCTCGCTCATCGGAGGGATCAGGCAGACCCAGGAAATTCTCGACTTCTGCGCGGAAAAGGACATTCGCCCCTCCATCAAGTTGATCGATGTCAAGAACATCAACTCCGTCTTCGAAGCCCTGGCCAACGGCGGCGACGGTCACTTCCGGCACGTCATCGACATGGATACCCTCCGCAACCACGCCGCCGTCCAAAGCGACGACGCGACAAAACTCGAAGACCCCGTCCGCGCCTGAAGCAGATGAAAATGAGTAAGGGAACAGATACCTGCCGCGAAAACTCAATCGCCAACAATTATCCTAACATAATGAACAACAAACTATCCCTAAAGAAAATCGCATTCCTTGCCACTGACGGCTTCGAACAAGTGGAGCTTACCGAACCTTGGAATGCCATCAAAGCCGCGGGAGCCGAGGTCGTTCTCGTCTCCCTGAAGAGCGGCAAGATTCAGGGCTTCAATCATGATGAAAAAGCCGATCTGTTCACCGTCGACAAAACCGTGGAGGATGTTTCCGCCTCCGACTTCGACGGCCTCGTTCTGCCGGGAGGGGTTTTTAATCCGGATGCGCTTCGGGTGAACAAGAACGCCGTCAGCTTCGTGCGTGACTTCTTCACCCAGCACAAACCGGTCGCCGCCGTCTGCCACGGCCCGTGGATGCTGATTGAGGCTGACGTCGTTCGCGACCGCAAAGTGACTTCCTGGCCCAGCCTGAAAACCGATTTGGAAAACGCCGGCGCCATGTGGGTAGATGAGGAATGCGTCTGCGACCAAGGACTCGTCACCAGCCGTAATCCCGACGACCTTCCCGCGTTTTGTGCTAAAGCTATTGAGGAATTCACCGAAGGAAAGCACGCGGGACAAACCGCCTAACCCACACCCATCGCCTCCATGAATACACCAGCGATGCACAAGGAAGTCCATCTGATTTCCCGACCCCGAGGAGTCCCCACCAAGGAAAACTTCGAGGTCGTCGAGACCGATGTGCCCACAACGGGAGCCGGGGAGATCCTTGTCCGCAACCTGTGGCTCTCGGTTGATCCTTACATGCGCGGCCGAATGAACGAGGGCGAAAGCTACGTTCCTGCGTTTAAACTCGGCGAGTCGATGGAGGGCGGATGCGTCGGGGAAGTCGTCGCGTCCAACAGCCACAAGTTCCGCGTCGGCGATCACGTTCTCGGCAACCACGGCTGGCGCGAATACTGGACCTCCGATGGCGAAGGAGTCAGTAAGATTAACACCAAGGCCGCCGCGCCACAGAACTATCTCAGCATCCTGGGCCTCACCGGCATGACCGCGTGGACGGGACTCAAAGAGATCGGGAAGCTCAAAGAGGGCGAGAGCGTTTTCGTCTCCGCCGCGTCCGGAGCTGTCGGTTCCATTGTTTGCCAGATCGCCAGGATCAAGCACTGCCGCGTTGTCGGCAGCGCGGGTTCTGCGGACAAGATCGCTTGGCTCAAGAATGAGGCTGGCGTCGATGAAGCGTTCAACTATCATGACACTGATGACGTTTCCGCCACCCTCGACAAGCTTTGCCCCGACGGCATTGATCTCTACTTCGACAACGTCGGCGGCGATCATCTCGCGGGCGCAATCGATCACATGAACGATTTCGGACGCATCGTCTGCTGCGGGATGATCTCCAGCTACAACGATGAGAAGCCGAAGCCCGGTCCCGCGAACCTTTTCAAGATCATCGGAAAAAGGATCCGGATGCAGGGATTCATCGCGCGCGACCATCATGATCTCCAGACCGAATTCCAAAATGAGATGGGAGCATGGATCCGCGACGGCCGGATCGTGTGGAAGGAAACCATCACCGAAGGAATCGAAAACGCTTCGAAAGCCTTCCTCGATCTTTTTGAAGGAGACAAGATGGGCAAGGCGCTGGTGAAGGTTTAAGGGCTTGCACACTGCCATTATCTGATTAAAATTGGCTTTGGGAGGGCAGGGCCACGGGCACTGAGCCACTTGGTTAGGGCATCGAAGGTGGGGTCGCCATGGGGGCCGTTAGGGCGCGTCTTTTTTTTGCGCGCTTGCCGAAGATCCTCCCCCACCGCCGAAATCTGCGCGAACGGACACGTGTTCTGGGCTTGGATGGGCCGCCCCGTTAGGGCTGGCGGCGGATGAGCGGCGTGGGTCCCAGGGCGATTCCCAGGGGCTAGGGAGGGCGGGATCCAGGTTGGGGTCTGCTGCCGCGGGGTTTTTCCGCTCATTGATCGCGGCGCTAGTGTGCCGGAGCGGCCTCCGGGCGGGTGGAGGGCGGGCGGCCTGGGAGGCGGTGGCTCGGTGACAGGATTGTTTCGCTAAAAAGCTCCGTCCGGGGTGCGGGCGGTGTAAAGAAAGTGCATTCCTTTCCGGAACGAGTGCCTGGGGCACGCGCGTGGCGGGGATGACGTTTGACGTATCATGGCTGACTTGCCTGAGGCACCCTTCTTGAAGTCATCCCCGGGCCCGGATCTGGGCGGGGTGGGGGAGTCCATGGGCGGGGACCGAGGACCGGCGGAAATCCGGGTGCCCCGCGGCATCGTGCGGTGGAGCAAGTGGAGGCAGGCGGCGTTGCGGGCGGATAGCCGGGAAGCGCGCCGGCAGCGGAGAGCTACCGCTGGGAGCAAACAGTCCGGACTTCCCGCGATGGAAGGCCAGGGCGACGACCCTGAGCATTCCGGGCTGCGGGGTTGAGTGCCGCGCCTGCCGGAACTTCGTCCGGGGTCGGCGGTTTGTTTCGTCATTGCCAGCGACGTGTCGCGGTGTCACTGCGGTCGGCGATACCGGTTGGTGACGCTTTTGTCACACGGAAAACAAGACACCGCGACGAACTACATTTCATCGGATTGGAGCGGGGTGAAGCATGTCACACAACCGTCACAATCGTCATCTTGAGAGAAGTGCCCGGAGCAGCGCATGTAGTGGCCGAACCTGCTTGTGAACTCCGAACCGCATTCATCTGCCGCTCTGCCATGTCGCCCGCGCCCGGTCGCCCGGGAGGTCCGGATGACCTGCCTTCTGGCGGTCGCCGCGGGCGGATGCCTGCATGCCAGCGGGCTGGCGGCGGAGGTGCCGTCGCTGCCTCCACCACTTGCGCCGGCGCAGCGGGCGGCGCTCAATACCCCTTCTCCAGAGGCCGTGCCGAGGTTGTACATTCGGGAGTATCGCGTGACCGGGGCGACGAAATTGCCGCGGGTGGAGGTGGAGGAAGCGGTGTATCCCTATCTCGGGCCTGGACGCACCAGCGAGGACGTGGAGGGAGCCCGCGCGTCGTTGGAAAAGGCCTACCGCGACCAGGGCTATCAGACGGTGGCCGTCCAGGTCCCGCCGCAGAGCGGTCGCCGCGGCATCATCGTGCTCCAGGTGGTGGAGCAGAAAGTCGGGCGGCTCCGAGTGCGGGGATCCCGTTATTTTTCGGGTGAGTCGATCAAACGCGGCTCCTCGTCCATGGCTGAGGGCACGGTGCCAAATTTCAACGATATCCAGCGTGACCTGATTGCGCTGAACAAGTGGCCCGACCGCCGGGTCACGCCGGAACTGAAACCGGGGGCGCGGCCCGACACGGTGGACATCGACCTCAACGTGAAGGACACCCTGCCGCTGCATGGAAGTCTGGAATTGAACAACCGCTTCAGCGCGGACACCACCGAGCTCCGGGTCAACGGCGCGATCAGTTATGGCAATCTCTGGCAGGCGGGCCATACCGCGGGTTTCAGCTTTCAGCTCGCGCCGGAACGGATCGAGGACGCGGAAGTTTATTCCGCGTATTACATGGCGCCGGTGACCGCGCTCGACGGTGTCAGCCTCATGGTGTTGGGGACCCGGCAGAACAGCGATGTGAGTACCCTGGGCGGATCGGCGGTGGCCGGGCGCGGGTCCATTCTGGGGGCCCGGGCCAATGTGGCACTGCCGGGCGGGGATCAGTTTTTCCACAGCTTGAGCGCCGGGATGGATTACAAGGATTTCGACGAAGATGTCTTTCTCGGTGACGACCGGTTCAGCACGCCCATCGATTATTATCCGCTGGTCGTGAGTTACGGGGCCACCTGGCTGCACCCGCGGGGGCTGACCGAATGGAACCTGGCCGCCACGATGGGCCTGCGCGGGCTGGGGGGTGACTGGCTCGAGTACGACAACAAGCGCTTTGACGCGCGCGGCAGCTGGATTCATGTGCGCGGCGATGCTGCCCACACCCGCGACCTTCCCGGCGGGCTGCAGGCCCATGTGAAGGTCCAGGGTCAGGCCGCCAGCCAGCCGCTGATCAACAGCGAACAATACGCCGGGGGTGGTCTGGGGAACGCGCGGGGGTATTTGGAATCCGAAGCCCTGGGGGACAACGGCCTTTTTGGCACCCTGGAATTGCGTTCCCCCTCGCTGCTGGGGCGCCGGAAGCCGGCCGCCCGGGCCGCCGGCGATGGCGGCCCGACCCCGCCGCCGTCGGACGAGCAGGATGCTCCCGGACGCAGCCACGAATGGCGCCTCCACGTCTTCCTCGAAGGCGGCGTGCTCACGCTCAACGATCCGCTCCCGGAACAGGAAGACCGCTTTGAGCTGGCCAGCGCGGGCGTCGGCACGCGCTTCCAGCTTTGGAACCACCTCAACGGCTCGCTTGATGCCGGCTTCCCGTTGATCGACCAGGGCCTCACCAAGGAAGGCGACTGGCGCATTACCTTCCGGCTCTGGACCGACTTTTAGCCGCCCGTTCCCAATTTTTTCACCACCCACCCCGTCACATCTCATGGGTCTGCCTGCCACCATCCTCGCCATTCCTGGCCCGCGCCTGCTGCTGGCCGCGCTTGTGCTGTCCTCACTGCCTGCCGCTCCGGTCCTGGCCGCCGCGTCCTCCGACGACGAGCCCGCCCCCTGGTGGGACCAGGAATGGACGATCAGAAAGCAGGTTACGGTCAACGGGGGAAGCGCCGGTGCGGGCCTGCCCGAGCCCGTCACCGAGGCCGCCGTGCTGGTGCGCCTGGTCGAAGGCGACTACCAGTTCGGCTTGGCCAAAGAGGACGGCAGCGACCTTCGCTTCATCGCCGCCGACGGGAAAACGGTGCTTTTCCATCACCTCGAAAAGTACGACGGGCTGATGGGGGAGGCATTTGCGTGGGTGAAGATCCCGGAAGTGAAGGACGGCGGCCCGACCGCGTTCTGGCTTTACACCGGCAACACCAGCGGGGCCCAAGCCGTCTCCGTGGCCGATCCCAAAGCCACCTACGACGCCGCCACCAGCCTGGTCTACCACTTCAGCGACCGCGGCGCGCCACCGGTCGACGCTTCCGGCAACGGCCATGTCGCGGACGTTCCGGGCCTGGTCAGCGAGGGTGCGATGATTGGCGGGGGGCTCCGGCTCGACGGACGCGGCGGCATCACCGTGCCGGCCGCGGAGTCCCTCAATTCGGGGGGCGATGGATTCACCCTCTCGGTCTGGGTCAAGCCGGCCAGCCTTGCCCCCAACGCCGTGTTTTTCAGCCAGGGCGACGAATCCAGCAGCCTGGTCCTGGGCCTCAACGACGGCGTTCCGTATGCTGAGGTCACCGGGGTCTCTGGGACCCAACGCACGGCCCCGGGCGAAGTCCTGACCGCCGGGGCCTGGCGCCACCTCGCGCTGACCGTCACCCCGGCTCAAACCACGCTGTATCTCGACGGCCAGGCCTACGGCTCGCCGCTCGCCGCCGGTCTGCCGTCCGTGTCCGGCCCGCTGCTGCTCGGCGTGACTCCGCCCGCCGATCCCGTCGCGACCCCGGGCCTGGTCGGCGAACTCGACGAGCTCCACCTGTCGCGCGTCGCCCGCAGCCCGGCCTGGATTAAGTTGGCGGCCCTCACCCAGGGACCTAATGCCGGCCAAGTCCTGACCCTTGGCGTGGACGAAGCTGCCAAACATGGAGGGGCCCTGCAGGAGGCGCTGCATCACCTCTCCCTGTTTGGTGAAATCTCCAAGTCGCTCACCTTCGACGGCTGGGTCGTCATCTTTCTCTGCGCACTGCTCGCCTTCATCGGCTTGGTTGTCGGTGTGGCCAAGATGATCTACCTCCACAAGATCCAGAAGGCGAGCAAGGCATTCCTGGAGAAGTGGGAGGAGCTCTCCGGCGACCTCACGGTGCTGGACCACGGGGATGAGGACAACATCCGGAGCATGGCCGGCCATGCCAGCCTCCAGCAGCAGCAGGTCATGAAGCCCTCTCCGCTGTATCATCTCTACCAGCTCGGGTCGGAGGAGATTCATCAGCGGGTCACTTCCTCCAAACACGAGTTCAAAGGCCTTTCCGGGCGGTCCATCACCGCCATCAAGGCCACGCTCGACGGCGGGCTGACCCGCGAGGTGCAGCGGCTCAACAGCCTGCTCGTCTTTCTGACGATCGGCATCGCCGGGGGGCCGTATCTCGGCCTCTTCGGCACGGTCCTCGGGGTCATGATCACCTTCGCGGTCATCGCCAAAAGCGGCGAGGTCGAGATCAACTCCATCGCCCCCGGCATCGCCGGGGCGCTGCTCGCCACCGTGGCCGGCCTGGCCGTCGCCATTCCGGCGCTGTTTGGGTACAGCTATCTTGCCTCAAAGATCAAGGATGCCATCGCGGACATGCAGGTCTTCATCGACGAATTCATTGCTAAGATAGCCGAAAGCTACCCCTCCTCCAACGAATAACATACCATGCAGGCCGATTCCAAAAACTACGATGACATCAATGTCACGCCGATGGTGGACCTCTACCTCGTGCTGCTGCTGATCTTCATCATCATGACGACCGCGGGCGTCCAGGGCGTCAAGGTCAACCTGCCCCGGGCGAGCACCGCCCCGGCGCTCGGCGGCCCGAAGACCCAGGCCATCACCATCAACAGCGAGGGCAAGATGTTTCTTAACACCATCCCGGTGACGGTGGAGGAGCTGGAGAGCCGGCTGGCTGCGATCAAGGCGAAAACGCCCGACTTTCCGCTCATCGTCAAGGGCGACGGCATGACCCAGTACCAGGGGGTGATGAACGCGCTCGATGTCGCCGGTCGCCTCGGTCTGACCCAGATCGGCCTCGCCACGCAGGCGCCGAAATAAGTGTGGGCCAGGCCCGCCC
>Ga0209702_10007666_pt1 | contig 13053 bp, 14 predicted proteins | sample FRY01_FD_187210 | JGI IMG/M metagenome (GOLD analysis project Ga0209702, IMG submission 187210) | Freshwater microbial communities from Lake Fryxell liftoff mats and glacier meltwater in Antarctica - FRY-01 (SPAdes) (version 2) | ecosystem: Environmental > Aquatic > Freshwater > Ice > Glacier... | reverse complement strand
GCCCGAGCTGTGCGATTTCACCACGCCTTCGTTGCTCGAACGCGGGCCGGTGCTGATCGCGGTGAGTACCGGGGGTGCTTCGGCGGGGCTCGCCAAGGCGCTGCGGCTAAGGCTGGAGGCGCTGTTGCCTGCCGGATTGGGGGAAATGGCCCAGGCTTTGCAACACGCCCGAGCAGCCCTGCGCGAACGCTGGCCCGATGCCGCCGCGCGCCGCCGCGCGCTCGATGCGGCTCTGGCAGAGGGCCGCGCGCTCGATCCGCTGGAAGATCATGACGACACTGCGGTCGCCCGCTGGCTGGGGGGTGCGGGCGACGGCGCTTTAGCCGGGCGACACGAAATCCGCCTTCGCAGCGCCGACCCCGACGACCTGACCCTGCGCGAGGCGCGCCTGCTGGGTACCGCCGATACCATCCGCCATGCCGCCGCTGCGCCGCCCGCGATCCTCGCCCGCGCCCGCGCCGACGCGGTGCGGATCGGGGTGGACGAGGATGGCGAGGAAACGGGCGTGGTCGTGGTGTTGCTCGGCCCGGCTTGAGCAGGCTACCCGGCCAGCAGGACGTTCATCCAGGCGCTGGCGACCGGCTTGGCCGGGTTGTCCTGCCAGACTGTCGCGCTGAGGTTGGCGATTCGTCGTCCGGCCCGGGTCACCCTCCCCAGCGCGAACGTCCGGCCGTGGCCTGCGCCGCGCATGAATTCGATCGAGACGTTGACCGGCTTGATTCGCGCGGGATTGCCCCGCCGCGCCAGTTCCGCGCGGAGCGCGGCGATCGCGGCCATCTCGAGCAGCCCCGAGATCGCGCCGCCGTGGACGAAACCGGGTCGGCCCAGCACCCGCTCGGAAAAATCGAGCGCCAGTACCGGTGCGCCGTCTTCGATCCGCTCGACCGACATTCCCATGCTCAACGCATAGGGCGGAAGCGCTGCGATCTGTTCGTCGAGGGTCATGATGCCGTGCCAGACGTCATGCTGGGCCCGGTCAGCATGAACGTGCCCACGACGTGCGCCACCGGATCGGCCGGGTCGCCATCGTGGGCGACGCCGCGCACGAAGGCCACGCTGCGCTTGATCTGGTAGCATTCGCCGCGCCCGATCAACGTCGCTCCGCGCGCGGCGGCGCGCATGTAATCGACCCGCAGATCGAGCGTCGCTTGCGGGCGGAACCCGCCGAAGCGGCACCAGACCGACATCGAGGTCGCGTTGTCGAGTAGGCTGATGATCGGGCCCGAAGCGAACACCCCGGTCTCCGCGACCCCGACCAGGTCTTCGCGCCACGGCAACGCCAGCTCTATCCAGTCGCCCCCATGGGCATGGTAATGCATCCCCAGAAACGCGGCATGAGCCCGCCCGCACATCAGCGCGGCGATCTTTTCGGGCTCGAAAATCTGGTTGCCCCAGTCGAGCTGGGCGAAGGGATCTGCCGGGGCGGCTTCCGGAGCATCGTCGGTGGACATCGCCGGGGCTGTGCTGAGCGAGCATGCCGATTACAACCTTTTAATTTCCCGCGCGCGGCGTTGCGGGGTTCTTGCGCCGGGGCCGGAGATGACCGGCTCGCTATTGAGGGAACCCCCATGAACTTGCCCAAGATCGACATTTCGTCGCTCCCTGACCTCGACGTGCTGACCGGCATGTTCGGCAGCATCAGGCACTTCGATCCGGGTCTTGCCGCTTCGAACGACATGATCATCGTCTTGATGGTCTACCTCTACGAAGTGCTGCCGTCGCTCAACTGAACGGTTCCGGCACCGGTGCGTCTCGATCCCGAACTGTGCGCACTGCGCCATGACCCTGCGCCGCTGTTGCGCGGTGCCGGACTGACCGGTGCAGCGGCGCAGGAATGGTGCGAAACCCAGGCTGACGCGCTGGCCGATCTGGCGCGCTTCGGTGCTGGGGCGGGGCTGGGCGAGTGTCGCGGTCTCGCCGCGCTGTTCAGAGGTGATCCGTCTGCGGGCCTGATAATCGCAGGCGGAGCACTCGGCGGGATGATTGCGGCGCTACGCTCTGCCCCGCTCGCCCCGGTGCCGTGGCGGCACTTTACCAACGGGGTGCTGCACAGTCTGGTCCTGGCGCTGGCTGGCCGCAGCTCATTGTCGCTGGCGCTGCTGGACGGTGCGGCCTGGAACGCGGCGCGCGACCCGCGCGGGGAAGGGCTGGTCAGCTTCCAGCCCGGTGAGTTGCAGGTCAGGGTGCTGGCAGGCGGCGGCGCAGCGCGCATCCTTCGCAACCGCTCGGACGATCCGCGCGCGGCCCGGATCGAGGCAGATCCGCTAACTTTGAAACCCGGTGGGGTCTATCGCCTGGACGGCGCGCGCGAGGCGCTGGCGATCGACCGGATCGACGGCGGCCTCGTCACCCTGCGGCTGCATCGCAAGCCCGTCGGCGCCAGCGTGGCCCGGCAATACGAGATTGCCAACGGTGCGCTGGTCCATCAGGCGGCGGGGATACAGGACGACAGCCGCGCCGAACTCGCGATGGCGCTGCTGCGTGCCATGGATCGCCGCGATGCCGCCCCCGCCTTCGCCGCGCTCGCCCGCACCGGCGAGCCCGTAGCGCGCTGGCAGGCCTTGCGCGAATGTCTCGCGCTCGACAGCGCGGCAGGGCTGGCCGAGTTGTGCAGGGCGTCGGAAGCCCCCGGCGACGCGCTTGCCGGGCCGGCGCGGGCGCTGCTGGAGACCCTGTGCGCACGCGATCCCTCGTTCGCCAGAGCCCGCGAGGAACTGTCATGCCCCGCCTGATCGACTGTGCGGATATCCGCGCCATCGGCCTGACCGAATGCACCGAACGATTGGCAGAACGCGGCTTCGACCCGGCCGACGAGGACAGCCTCCTCGCCGCCGCGTGCAATCTGCGCCAGCTTGGCAACGATAGCACGTTCCTCGGCGACATCCTGATCGACGAGCTCAAGCGCCGCTGCGAGCCCGATCCCGAAGCCACCGCCTATGGTCCGCAGACGCTGATCCTGGCCCGGCCCGGTTCGCAAGTGTTTCTGCGCGCCAACATCTGGCCCTCGCCCGATGAACATGTCCTGCGCGCCAGCGGCGCGGCGCCATTCTATTTCGACGTGCCGCACGATCACAATTTCAGCTTCCTGACGCTGGGATACTTCGGTCCGGGCTACTGGAGCGATTACTACGAATACGATTTCGAGAGCGTTGCAGGCTATGCCGGCGAGCCGGTCGATCTGCGCTTCATCGAACGCTCGCGGCTCGAACACGGCAAGCTGATGCTGTACCGCGCGCACCGCGACGTCCACGTCCAGCACCCCGCCGATGCGATGTCGGTCAGCCTCAATGTGATGCACATGGCTCCGCACCAGGGCTGGTTCGACCAGTATCGGTTCGACGTGGAGAACAACAGGATCGCCGCGATTCTCAGCCATGGCGCGAGCGAAGTGACTCTGCGGCTGGCAGTGGCGCTTGGACTGGATGAAGCGCGCGACCTTGCCGGGGAGTTCGGCCGGAACCACCCCAGCGACCGGATGCGACTGGCGGCGTGGGAGGCGCAGGCTTGTGCCGAAAGCGACAATGGCGGTCGCGATGCGGTCTGGCGGCGGGCCGAGATCAGCGGGAGCGTGCTGATGGCGGGTGAAGCGAAACGGCGGCGAATGGCGCTGGCAGATTAATCGCGCGCCATTCCTCCCGTAAGCGCGTCGATCGCTGCCTGCAGGATCGTCGCCGCCGCAGCCGAATCGATCCGTTCGGCGCGCCGGGCCCGGCTCATGTCCTGTTCGATCAGCGCGCGTTCGGCCGATACGGTCGACCAGCGCTCGTCCCACAGCAGGATCGGCAAGCGCAGAACGCTCAGGTTGCGGGCGAAAGCCCGGGCCGATTGCGCGCGGGGACCGTCGCCGCCGTCCATGTTGAGCGGCAGTCCGATCACCAGCCCTTTCACACCGCGCGTCGCGATGACGATTTCGATCGCGGCCTTGTCCTGGGTAAACTTGCGTTTGACGATGGGTTTGCCGGGCGAGGCGAAGCGCCAGCCCTCGTCGCACAGCGCCACGCCGATGGTCTTGGTGCCGGTGTCGATCCCCAGCAGCATCCCGCCATCGGGCAGCGCCGCGCGGAACGCCGCTGCCTCACCCGTGATCAGCGCGCCCGTCAGTTTGGGGCGGTCCATGCCGTCCGTCGTGCCGCCACGTCGCCGCGCAGGTTCGCCCAGAACAGCGGGATGTCGTAAACGTGGTAGTTGTTGCCCGGCAACACATAGGGTCCCAGCTTGGGCGGCGGGCCGATCAGCAAGAGCCCGCCCTCGCAGCGCGCGGAGACCAGCGCCTTTTCGACCGTGCCCTCAGCGAGCGAGGCATCGGGCACCAGCGTACCACGATTGGCACTGGCGGGCGCTTCGCCGTCCTTGGTGCCGGTCAGCGGGTTGGAGCACAGCACTTCGCTGGTTCCGCGCAGGGTACCATCGAACCCGGTCGACTTGGCATAGGTTTCCAGAACCTGCTCGGGCTCACCGGGTTCGGCGAAGCTCGACCAGCTCATGATGCAGCCGGCCTCGGTGGGTCTGGCGCAGGCGGGCAGGCCCAGCGCGGGCAGATCGTGCGCGACCGAGATCGGCCAGCCGACCGGATAGGCTGCGACGATCCGCGCCTGCAACGGTGTGCCCGCGACCTTTTCCTTCAATAACCGGAGCAGGTGCAGCGCACCCTGGCTGTGCCCGGCCAACACGATCGGGGTGTCCTTGCCGATGCTGGCGAGGAAGAAGTCGAAGGACTGGGCGACATCGGCATAGGCCGCATCGAGCGCCGCCCTGGCTTCGGGCCCATTGCTGAGAAACGCTCCGAACGCGGCCTGCCGATAACGCGGAATCCACACCTCGCCCGCGCGGTTGAACGGGCTGGCCATGCCGCGCACGAACAGCCGGGCGCGGGCCTGGGATTGCTCGTCGTCGAGCGGGGCGTTCCAGTGATCCTTGGCAAGGTAGCTGGTCGGGTGGATGAAGAACACCGCAGCATCGGCGGGAACCTGGCTTGGCTCGTCCTTCCACCCGGCGGGTAGCCAGCGCGAGGGATCGCCGGTGCCGATGCCGGGGCGTGAGATCCACATCGCCGGGTCGTCGTAAGCGTTGCCCGCGAGCGGATTCTGGGGCTCGAACGCTACTTTGGGTACGAACGCGATTTCGCTCAGCTCGCGTTTCCAATATGACACCGAGACCGCCCCGGCGACGAACACGACGATTACAAAAGCGAAGAAATACAGAAATTTGCGGACCATGATTCAGCCAATGCCTTCGCTTGCGCTGGTTTCGTTTCCCTCAGCCAGATCGTCCTGGCTCCGCTCCGAGCGGCGCTCAAGCAGTATCTTGGCCATTGCGACAATCGGATCGGCCAGCGCGAGGCCAAGGATGCCGAACATCACCCCGAACACCAGCTGCGCTCCCAGCACGAGCGCCGGGGCAAGATCGACGGTCTTCTTCGCGACCATCGGGATGATGATATTGGAGTCGACCGTCTGGACCACGACATAGACCGCGATGCAGTACAGGCCCATGTCAGTCCCGCCCGAAAAGCCCACCAGCACAATCAGCGCGCCCGAGATCGGCGCGCCGATATTGGGGAGGAACGCCAGCACCCCGGTCAACAGCCCCAGCAGCGCGGCCATTGGCACGCCATAGGCCCACAGCGCCAGCCAGGTCGCAAAGCCCTCGATGAACATGCCGAGCAACCGTCCGGCGAGCAGGCGACGCAGCGCAAAAGCCATCCGGTTGAACGTCTCGGCGAGGAACGGCCGGTCATCGACCGGCAGCATCCAGGCGATCCCGCGTTCGTACAGGCGTGGCTCGATCGCAATATAGATACCCAGCACGACGATCAGGAAGGCAGTGGTGAGCCCGCCGAGCAGTCCCCCCAGCGCGCGACCCACCTGTCCGGCCCCGCTGGCCAGTTGTTGTGCGATGGCGGAGACGCTGGGTACCTCGAACTCGAAGCCGTGGGACTGCAGCCACTCGGCGGCGCGCTGGATCTGGGTTTCGATCAAAGCCGGAAAAACCGCGGCCTGCCTCGCGATCTGGCTGCCGGCGAAATAGGCGGTCCAGACGAGGAACAGCAGCGCCAGCACCATCACGATTGCGATCCGCACCCCGCGCCCCACCGGCAGCACCCGCCCGAGCAGACGCGCCCCGCCATCGAGCATCACTGCGAACACGATCCCGCCGAAGATCACCATCAGCGGCTGCGAGAAATAGACCGTCAACCCGGCCAGCACCGCCATGCCGATCCAGATCGCAGCTTTCTGCGCCTCGCGTTGCAGCCGGGGATCGTGGATCTCGACCGGGCCGGGGGTTTGCGACCCAAGAGCTTGCGACTGAACCGCTCCTTCACTCATTTCGCTGCCTTTGCCTTATCGATCGCGGGGCGCAAGTTGCGCCAGGCGCGCTCGGGACGCAACGACGGCAACCAGGTCGCGGGGTTCAGCCCGGTGCTGCCGTCGAGCGAGAAGGTGATGAACTCGGCCCGCCCGCCCACGTCGGCGAGGGGCACCGGCCCGCCCAGGCCCTGCTCGAACCCGGCCCCGGCGCGGCTGTCGGCCGAATGGTCGCGGTTGTCGCCCATCAGGAAGACGTGGCCTTTCGGGACGCGGACTTCCGAATAGTCGTCGAGTGGCTGCTCGGCGTGGTCGATCACATTGTAGCTGACCCCATTAGGCAGCGTCTCGCGCAGGATCGGCAGCTCGCAGGTCTCCTTGCCCGAGGGCAGCCTGGTGGCAAGGTTGGGAAAGACCTCGCGCTCGCACGGCTGGTTGGCGTCGATCGCAAGGTCCAGCGGCGGCTCGACCGCTTGCGGCACCGGCTTGCCGTTGAGCACGATCTGGCCGTTGACCACGGCCACCCGGTCGCCGGGCAAGCCGATCACTCGCTTGATATAGTCGACGTCGCGGTCCGGCGGTACCACGATGACGATGTCGCCATACTCGGGGGTGCGCCCCAGCACGCGCCATTTCGCGCGCGGGAGGACGTGGAACGAAGCCGAGACCCATGACCAGCCATAAGGATATTTCGACACCACCAGCCGATCGCCGACCAGCAGGCTGGGCATCATCGAGATCGAGGGAATGTAGAACGGCTTGGCGATCAGGCTGTGGAAGCCCAGCACCGCAAGCAGCATCAATGCCAGCCCGCGCACCTCGGCCCACCAGTCGATCGGCTCACGCGCGGGTTTGATGCTTGCGGGCTCAAGCGCCATGAGCGGATCGGCCTCGCTCACAGGATCGGACGCGCTTCGACAATTACAAAGGCCTGCGCCCAGGGATGGTCGTCGGTGAGCGTCAGATGCACGACAGCCTCGAATCCTGCGGGAGTGATCGCCGCGAGCCGCGCCGCCGCGCCGCCAGTCAGCGCCAGCGTCGGCGCGCCCGAGGGTGCGTTGACCACGCCGATGTCCTTCATGAACACCCCGGCCTTGAACCCGGTCCCGACCGCCTTGGAAAACGCCTCCTTGGCGGCGAACCGCTTGGCGTATGTCCCCGCGCGGGTCAACGGTCGGCGGGCGGCCTTGGCGCGCTCGCGCTCGGTGAACACCCTGTTTTCAAAGCGCTCGCCAAAGCGGTCGAGCGACGCCTGGATGCGCTCGATATTGCACAGGTCGGAGCCGAGACCGATGATCATGACGCGCCCTTCACCGAGCCGCATCCATCAGCTCGCGCATCCGCCGCACGGCGCCTTCCAGCCCGACGAAGATCGCCTCGCCGACCAGATAGTGGCCGATGTTGAGCTCGGCCAGCTGGGGGATCGCGGCAATGGCCTGGACGTTTTCATAAGTGAGGCCGTGACCGGCGTGCGGTTCGATCCCGTTCTTGACGGCCAGCGCGGCCATGTCGGCAATGCGGCGCAGTTCGACAACCTGGCGCTCGCCCCCTTCTGGTTCGTCGCAGGCATGGGCATATTCACCGGTGTGAAACTCGACCACCGGCGCGTTCAGCCGCAGCGCGGCTTCGAGCTGGCGCGGGTCGGGGGTGATGAACAGGCTGACCCGAATTCCCGCGTCGGCCAGCCGCGACACGATCGGCGCGAGGCGGTTGTGCTGGCCGGCCGCATCGAGGCCGCCCTCGGTGGTGCGCTCCTCGCGCCGTTCGGGGACGATGCAGACGGCGTAGGGTTTGTGGCGCAGCGCGATATTCACCATCTCGTCGGTCGCGGCCATTTCGAGGTTGAGTGGCAGGTCGGTCGCGGCCTGGATGCGGGCGATATCGTCGTCGCGGATGTGGCGGCGATCCTCGCGCAGGTGCGCGGTGATCCCGTCGCCGCCGACGCTCGCGACGATCTGCGCGGCGCGCACCGGGTCGGGATGCTCACCGCCCCGCGCATTGCGGATCGTGGCAACGTGATCGATGTTCACGCCCAATCTCAATCTTTGGGGACGGAGGCGGGGAGGGATCATGCCTTGAGGTCCCGGCTGCCGGGCTTCTCCGCCGGGATCGCCGCCAGCTCGGGCGGAATCTCGTCGGGCGCATAGTCGGGCACATCGAGCCGCAGCAGCGAAACCAGCGGCACGCCCACATCCGCCGTGCCGTTCGAGCGGTCGATCAGGCAGGCCGCGCCGAGCAGTTGGCCGGGATGCTCACGGATCGCGGCGAGGCATTCGCGCGACGACAGGCCGGTGGTGACGATGTCCTCGACCATCACCACCCGCGCACCCGCCGGGATGCGAAACCCCCGGCGCAGCTTGAACGCGCCGTCCTCGCGCTCGACGAACACCGCCGGGCAACCGAGCGCCCGTGCGGTTTCGTAGCCGGGGATAATTCCGCCCATCGCGGGCGAGACGATCAGGTCGACCGCCCCGAACCGGTCAGTGATCGCCTGGGCCAGCGCGCGGCACAGGGACTCGGTCCGGTCGGGATACTGGAACACCCGCATCTTCTGAAGGAACACCGGCGAGTGGCGGCCCGACGACAGGACGAAGTGCCCCTCGAGCAGGGCTTCGGAAGCGCGGAACAGATCGAGGACTTCTTCTTCGCGCATTGTCCGGCAGGCTCCGCTTGAATGTCGCCCGCAGGCACTTATTTAAGCGGCAAACCCGCATGGGTCTGCGGTTTTGCCGGTTCGGAAAAATATCCCCCGGAGTGCTTGAGACTGCCCGCAGCTGCGCGTATAGCACGGCCCGACCGTCAGTGGCCCCAGGGGGTGTCGCTTGCGCCGCACTAGTTTGGCGCAGGTGAAAAGGGAAGCGAAAGCGAGTGTCGATGAGACTGTCGATGAGACTGGGCGAAACCGTTCGCACGATTGGCAAGGGCCTTGGCGGGATCGCCATTGCGGGCGTTTTGATGCTTGCTCCGGTGGTCGGCATGGCCGCTGCGCCGCCCGCGCCGATCGTCCAGGCACCCGCTTCGCCGCTGCCTCCGCCCAACATTTCGGCCGCCCCGGCCGCAGGCGCTGCTGTCGCCACCACGCCGCCCGCCGCTGCGGATGGCGCGACCGCCGCTGCTCCCGCCGCCGGGTCCTACGCGCCGATGGCTCCCACCCCGGGCAAGGGTATGCCGGTCGATGGTCGGCTCAGCTTCCAGGACCAGTATTCGCCGATCGGCGATTATGCGATGTGGATGCACGACGCGATCCTGCTGCCGCTGATCGTAGTCATCAGTCTGTTTGTCCTCGCGCTGCTGATGTGGGTTGTGGTGCGGTATCGTCGCTCCGCCAATCCGGTGCCGTCGAAGACCACCCACAACGTCGCGATCGAAATCGCCTGGACATTGATCCCGGTGCTTATCCTGGTCGCCGTCGCTGTTCCCTCGATCAGCCTGCTGGCCAAGCAGTACAAGCCCGCGCCCAAGGCCGCGCTGACCGTCAAGGCCACCGGCTATCAGTGGTACTGGGGCTATACCTATCCCGACAATGGCGGGTTCGAAGTCGTCTCCAACATGCTCAAGGAGAGCAGCGAGGTGAAGGCGGGAGAACGCGCGCGGACCGACGCCGACGGGCCGAATCTGATGGCGGTGGATAATCGCATGGTCGTCCCCGTAGGCGAACCGATCCGCCTCCAGACCACTGGCTCCGACGTGATCCACGCCTTCGCGGTCCCGGCCTTTTGGTTCAAGCTTGACGCCGTACCGGGCCGGATCAACGAGAAGGTGCTCTTCATCAAGGAGCCGGGCGTCTATTTCGGCCAGTGTTCCGAATTGTGCGGAGCGCGCCACGGCTTCATGCCGATCGTGGTCGAGGCGCTCCCCCGTCCGCAGTTCGAAGCCTGGGTGCTGGCGCAAGGCGGCACTGTCGGACCGGCTGCGGTCGCTGCGGCAACTCCGAAGAAACCGGCTGCGGGTCCGGCCGACGATCCCGCAGCGGCGCCCGTCACCGCCGCTCCTGCTGCCTGACCTTTTTGACCCCCTTGCACCTTCGATAAGGCACGAGACAGACCCATGGCTACCGTTCCCGCCCCCACCGAAGGCTTCCAGGCGCATCATGACGATCATGCGCATGCGGACCACAAGCCGGGCTTCTTCGCCCGCTGGTTCATGTCGACCAATCACAAAGACATCGGCACGCTCTATCTGATCTTCGCGATTTTCGCGGGGATCATCGGCGGCGCGGTTTCGGGCATGATGCGCGCCGAGCTGGCCGAACCGGGTATCCAGTTCCTGACGAGCTGGGCCAGCGTATCGGAAGGGCGGACGGCAACGTTCGACGAGTCGCTCCATCTGTGGAACGTGCTGATTACCGCGCACGGCCTGATCATGGTGTTCTTCATGGTCATGCCCGCGATGATCGGCGGGTTCGGCAACTGGTTCGTGCCGCTGATGATCGGCGCGCCGGACATGGCCTTCCCGCGGATGAACAACATCTCGTTCTGGCTGACCGTGGCGGGCTTCACCTCGCTGATGCTTTCGGCATTCGTGCCCGGCGGAGCCGGCATGGGGGCGGGGACCGGGTGGACCGTCTATGCGCCGCTGTCGACCAGCGGATCGGTCGGCCCGGCGGTAGATTTCGCGATTTTCTCGCTCCATCTGGCGGGTGCCGCCTCGATCATGGGCGCGATCAACTTCATCACCACGATCTTCAACATGCGCGCGCCGGGGATGACCCTGCACAAGATGCCGCTGTTCGTGTGGTCGGTGCTGGTCACCGCCTTCCTGCTGCTGCTGGCGCTGCCGGTGCTGGCCGCCGCGATCACCATGCTGATTACCGACCGCAATTTCGGCACAACCTTCTTCGATCAGGCCGGCGGCGGCGATCCGGTGCTGTACCAGCATCTGTTCTGGTTCTTCGGTCATCCGGAAGTCTACATCATGATCCTGCCGGGCTTCGGCATGATCAGCCAGATCGTCTCGACCTTCTCCAGGAAGCCGATCTTCGGCTATCTCGGCATGGCTTATGCGATGGTCGCGATCGGCGTCGTGGGCTTCATCGTCTGGGCGCACCACATGTATACCGTGGGCCTCGACGTGAACACGAAGATGTATTTCACCGCCGCGACGATGGTCATCGCGGTGCCGACCGGCATCAAGATCTTCAGCTGGATTGCCACGATGTGGGGCGGCTCGGTCGAGTTTAAATCGCCGATGGTCTGGGCGATGGGCTTCATCTTCCTGTTCACGGTCGGCGGGGTGACCGGCGTGGTTCTTGCCAACGGCGGGATCGACGACGTGCTGCACGACACCTATTATGTGGTCGCGCACTTCCACTACGTGCTGTCGATGGGCGCGGTGTTCTCGCTGTTCGCGGCGTTCTATTACTGGTTCCCGAAGATGAGCGGGCGGATGCACTCCGAGCTGCTCGCGCACATCCACTTCTGGATATTCTTCATCGGCGTGAACATCCTCTTCTTCCCGCAGCACTTCCTGGGAATGCAGGGGATGCCGCGCCGTATTCCCGACTTCCCCGTCGAATTTTCCTACTGGAACCAGATGAGTTCACAGGTCGGTTATTCGATCATGGCGGTCGGGATGCTGGTGTTTTTCGTCAACATCGGCTGGGCGCTGTTTGCCGGACGCCGGGCCGAGGGCAACTACTGGGGCGAGGGCGCAACCACGCTCGAATGGACGCTGTCGAGCCCCCCGCCGTTCCACCAGTTCGAAACCCTGCCGGTGATCGACGACCACGGCCACCGCTGAGTTCTGCTTGAACAGATAGCAGTGCGCCCCGGCCCGAAAAGCTGGGGCGTTTTGCTTTTTAGCTGAGGTACGGCGCATCATGCCCGAATTCCGCACCATCCACACCGGCTCGCTCAACCTGCGGGCGGCCATCGAGGGTTCCGGCCCGCTCGTTATATTCGTCCACGGGTTTCCCGAAAGCTGGTATTCGTGGCGGCACCAGATCGGACCGGTCGCCGCTGCCGGGTTCTCCGCCTGCGCGATCGATGTGCGCGGCTATGGGGGGTCGGACAAGCCGCACGATGTCGCGGCCTACACGCTCGAGGCAATCGCGGGCGATCTTGTCGGCGTCGCCGATGCGCTGCAACCCGGCCAACCCGCAATCCTGATCGGGCACGACTGGGGCGCGCCGATCGTGTGGAACACTGCGCTGACCCGTCCCGATCGGTTCCGCGCGGTCGCCGGGCTGTCGGTCCCGTTCAGCGGCATCCCCCAACGTCCGTTCACCGAGGTGTTCGCCGAGCACTTTACCTCGAAGGGCCGGTTCTTCTACCAGGACTATTTCCAGGCTGAGGGCATCGCCGAGGCCGAAGCCGAAGCGGACCCCCGCGAGTTCGTCGCGCGCATGATGTATTCGATCTCGGGCGACGTGGCCCCGGGCAATTACTGGGACAAGCCGCTCGGCGCGACGTTCCTCGAAGGCCTGCCCTATCCGCAACAGGTGCCGTGGCTCAGCGCGGCGGACCTCGACTATTACGAGGCCGAGTTCAAAGCCTCGGGCTTTCGCGGGCCGCTCAACCGCTACCGCAACCACGAGCGCGACTTCGCCTGGCTCAGCGGGTTCAACGGCCAGCAGATCGAGCAGCCCAGCCTGTTCATCGGCGGCACCCGCGACCCGGCAACCACGCTGTTCGGCGCGGTCAGCGATCCGGTCGCGATGATGCGGCTGTTCGCGCCGCGCGTCGAAGGCCACGTCCTCGAAGGTGTCGGCCACTGGACCCAGCAGGAGCGCCCCGCCGAGGTCAACGCG
>Ga0209702_10007659_pt1 | contig 13069 bp, 9 predicted proteins | sample FRY01_FD_187210 | JGI IMG/M metagenome (GOLD analysis project Ga0209702, IMG submission 187210) | Freshwater microbial communities from Lake Fryxell liftoff mats and glacier meltwater in Antarctica - FRY-01 (SPAdes) (version 2) | ecosystem: Environmental > Aquatic > Freshwater > Ice > Glacier... | reverse complement strand
GGGATGACAAGGGATCAAGTCTGGGATGACAAGGGATCAAGTCTGGGATGACAAGGGATCAAGTCTGGGATGACAAGGGATCAAGTCTGGGATGACAAGTCTACCCTGAACTCATTTATTTTATTTAATTTGAAGTTTAATCAATTGCAAGGAGCCTAAGCCTCTGGGCTCAAATGAAATATGAATAGGTTTTAGTCGAATTTGATTAAGCGACCCCGGCGGTCGTATGTTTATAGAAACATCATAAATATCGTTTCCCAACCCCGAGGATGGTTGTATGTGATAATTTCAAATACATGCGATCACCTTCGGGATCGGGATTTACGCATTAACGAAATTCTATAAACATTTGACCCTTTCAGAGTCATCTTGCACGGCACAAATTTTAGACCTATAAATCAATTCCAAGATTAATCAAAAAACAGTACTATGTTATAATATTACAGCCAATTAAGATTTGGGTACACTGTAGCCACTTTTGGCGAAGGCACTCCGGTCTTGTGCGATGGCAGGGGGAGGTTTTACTTTGGAATTAGAGTAGAAAATTGAGTTGAAGAATTTTCAGGTGAAAACTAAACTTGAATCATGACTCAAATTCCAGCTTTCCGCTTTTAGCTTTAAACTTTTAGCTTCTTTCAATCCAATCCCTCGCATTTACAAATGCTTCAAGCCATGGAGAAACTTCGTCCATTTGGCCTCTATCTGGATAATTGGCCCAGTTCCAGGGGAAAGTTGAACGCTCAATATGCGGCATCATCACCAAATGTCTTCCCGTCGCATCACACATCATTGCAGTATTGAAATCTGAACCGTTCGGATTTGCAGGATAGCTTTCATAGCCATATTTAGCCACGATATTATATTTTTCTTCGCCGTACGGCAAATTAAATTTACCCTCCCCATGCGAAATCCAGACCCCTAAAGCGGCTCCTTCCAGTGAAGAAAGCATCACTGAATTGTTTTTCTGAATAATTACCGAAGTAAATCCGCTTTCATGTTTATGAGATGTATTATGATGCAGCTTACCATGAACTTCATGTTCAGGATTGATCAATTCCAGTTCCATGAATAACTGGCAGCCATTACAAATGCCTACAGATAAGGTATCCTCACGCTTAAAGAAATTTTTCAGGACTGTATTTGCTTTTTCATTATATAAAAAAGCGCCGGCCCAGCCTTTTGCTGAGCCCAATACGTCAGAGTTCGAAAACCCTCCAACTGCTCCGATAAACTGAATATCTTCTAATGTTTCTCTGCCTGAGATCAAATCGGTCATGTGGACATCCTTTACGTCAAATCCCGCCAGAAACATTGCATTTGCCATTTCTCGTTCAGAATTACTTCCCTTTTCGCGAATGACAGCTGCTTTTGGCCTTTTCGTTCCTTTGGCAATTACAGGTAATTTACCATTGAAATACGCCGGAAAATTGAATTGTAAAGGCTGGCTTTTGTAATTGGAATAACGCTCCTGAGCCATTCCATGCTTAGATTGTTTGGAATCTAAAAGAAAGGAGGTTTTGTACCAAGTATCTCTTATTTCCGAAATGTTAAAGCTGAATGTATCGGAATTGTTTTTAAAATGAACGTCATTACCTATGGCAATAGTGCCTATTTTAAAGATCTCAATATCATGTTGATCAAAAACAGTTTTTATAGATTCATCAGCCTGAAAAACTACCGAGATGTTCTCGTTAAATAATGCTCTCACAGTATCCTTTTCATTTAATGGACTCAGGTCATAATTTGCTCCAAGATTTACTTCCGCAAAACTTAATTCTAGTAAAGTGGTTATCAAACCTCCACTTCCCACATCATGACCTGCATTGATTTTACGCTCATTTATCAGATTCTGAAGTACATTGAATGCTCTTTTGAAATAGGCCGAATCTTTAATTGTTGGGACTTCCACGCCCACTTTATTCAAAATTTGGGCGAAGGAAGAACCTCCCAGTTTAAATTTGTCCTGAGATAAGTTGAGATAATAGATATCACCGCCACTGCGTTTCAAAACCGGCTCAACCACCTTATTGATATTTGAACAATTCCCGCCTGCTGAGATGATAACCGTTCCCGGTGCAATTACCTCGTCATTCGGGTATTTCTGCTTCATTGATAGTGAATCTTTACCTGTCGGGATGTTAATTCCCAGCTCAATAGCAAAATCTGAACAAGCTTTTACAGCTTCGTATAATCGAGCGTCTTCACCTTCATTCTTACAAGCCCACATCCAGTTTGCCGACAGCGAAACCGAGGCTAAACCATCTTTCAATGGCGCCCAGACAATATTTGACAATGCCTCCCCGATTGCCGTGCGTGAAGCTGCACTCGGATCAATTAAAGCCGAAACTGGTGAATGTCCAATCGAGGTGGCAATACCTTCCTTACCTTTAAAATCAAGAGCCATCACACCCACATTATTCAAAGGTAATTGTATGGGTCCAGCGCATTGCTGTTTTGCGACTCTACCGCCTACACAACGATCGACTTTATTGGTCAACCAGTCTTTACAGGCTACCGCTTCCAATTGCAAGACCTGGTTCAGGTAAAAGGGTATTTTTGCTGTTTTATACGTTAAATCACTATAGATTCGTTTTACTGTTTGATCATCCATAATCGTTTTGGGAGAACTTCCGAAGAAATCTTCCAAAGCATAATCCATTGGCTTTAAACCTGTAGTCTTCGATTCGAAGGTAAAGCGATGATCATTCGTTACGTCACCTACCTGATACATGGGCGAACGTTCACGGTCGGCAATACGCTGCAGGATATCAATATCTTTTTTGCCGATCACCAAACCCATACGTTCTTGCGATTCGTTTCCAATAATTTCTTTTGCAGATAAGGTTGGATCGCCAATGGGCAGTTTATCCAGATCTATGAGTCCGCCGGTAGCTTCAACTAACTCAGAAAGACAATTTAAATGCCCTCCTGCTCCATGATCATGTATGGATACAATTGGATTATGATCACTTTCAACAAGACCTCGAATGGCATTGGCTACACGCTTCTGCATTTCAGGATTGGAACGCTGTATGGCATTCAGTTCAATACCAGAACCAAAAGCGCCTGTATCAGCCGATGAAACCGCCGCTCCACCCATTCCGATACGGTAGTTCTCACCACCCATAATCACAATCTTATCGCCCGCCTGCGGTTTATGCTTGATTGCCTGGTCTAGTTTGCCATAACCCACACCACCTGCCTGCATAATCACTTTATCGTAACCTATTTTTCGTCCGTTTTCTTCGTGTTCAAATGTTAAAACAGAACCTGCAATTAAAGGCTGGCCGAATTTATTTCCAAAATCAGAAGCACCATTAGAAGCTTTGATCAAAATATCCATAGGAGTTTGATACAACCAGGGGCGTTCCTGCATGGCTTTCTCCCAGCTCCTTCCCCGATTGCCATCAGGATGACTAAAGTGCTGATCCTCGATACATTCCTGCTCTAATCTGGAGTAAGAGGTCATGTAAACTGCTGTTCCTGCCAAAGGCAAAGAGCCTTGTCCGCCAGCCAAACGGTCGCGGATTTCCCCTCCCGAACCGGTTGCAGCTCCATTAAATGGCTCAACCGTTGTCGGGAAATTATGGGTTTCTGCTTTTAATGATAAAACTGAATCGAATTCCTTTTCTTCATAAAAATCAGGCTTATCAGCGCTTTTTGGAGCGAACTGTATCAACCTCGGACCTTTAACGAAGGCCACATTATCTTTATAGGCAGAAACGATATCGTTTGGATTAGTCTCTGAAGTTTTACGGATCAGTTTGAATAAGGAGATTGGTTTTTCTACGCCATCAATAACAAAAGTTCCATTGAAAATTTTATGACGGCAATGCTCTGAATTGGCTTGTGAGAAGGCAAATATCTCGGAATCAGTTAGTTTCCTGCCTAATTTGGTAGATAAATTATTTAAGTATTCAACTTCCTCTTTGCTTAAGGCCAAACCTTGTGATTGATTATAAGCAGCTATATCTATGATATCTATAATTGGTTCGGGCTTGATGTGGATCGTATAGATCTCCTGATTTAGTTCGGGATATTTCTGAGAGAGCATCGGATCAAAGTCATTAAAATCTGCCGGAACTTTCTCAAATTCCTCGATGCGGATAATGCCTAAAATACCCATATTTTGTGTGATCTCCACCGCATTGGTGCTCCAAGGTGTGATCATGGCAGCCCTCGGACCAACATAATAACCCGGTAGCACTAATTGATCCGATTGATGCGCTTCCCCAAATAACCAATTTAGTTTTTTTATATCTTCCTGATCTATCTCAGCAGGTGTTTGAACAGCAAAGACTTTGTTTAGAGGGGCGACAAAAAAATGAATCATTTAATGTTTTCTTTGGGTGCTTATATAGGAAAGTGCAAAGTTAATTTTTTTAAATTAATATGCTTATTGGAATATAATTATGATTCAATAAGATGTTTAATCTTTAGCTATAAAACACCTCTTTGCACGGTGTCCGGTTAGAGTTAGCGCAGCGCTCTACGGATTATCCAATGAAAAAGAGTCTTCAGGCTCGTTTTTGTGACAGCACTTTCAATCATTCAGCAGTTAGACATGTTCTTCAAGGCATGTCGAATTTTATCTGATTAGGGAATAATCTGATCATTTAATAATTTCTAAGGATGGTTATAATAGCTTGTAGGTTGAGGAAATTATCTACTTAAAAATTTATTTAAAGTTTAGATTGAAATACACCTAAACTACTATATTTGCAACCAAACTTTCAGGTTTTCTTACTGTCATCTGATTGCTAAAACAGTGCAATGTGACTTCAAAATAGGAAGGACTAGCATTGCCCGGATGGCGAAATTGGTAAACGTTGCGGTCTCAGAAGCCGTTGGAGTTATATCCTTGAGAGTTCGAGTCTCTCTTCGGGCACGAATGAATCTCTTATCGGTTAACAGTTATCAGTAAATTACCGCTGACAGCAGACGAAAGCTAACTGACAACATTAAATATGCCCAGGTGGCGAAATTGGTAGACGCACCACTTTGAGGGGGTGGCGCCCTAACGGGTGTGGCAGTTCGAATCTGCTCCTGGGCACTAAATAAAATGTTAGCAGTTATCTGTTAGCTGTTGGTTGGCTAACGACATACAACAGTTCTTAAAATTGAAATTTTTATTAATATTGAGGAGATCCCTCTCCGCGAAGGGCGGATCGGGATGACAGGACACGTTTGGCAAAGTAATTGTTTACTCCATAATTGAAAATTTTATTCCTATTAATGAGGTTCAAGATAAGGCTCAGATAACAGTCAACTGATAACAGAATACACCACCTAAACCCTCGGCGATAAACGAATTTACCTAACCTGGCGCAGAGGTAAATTCGTGAGTCTTAGAGTTCCAACTCCAATCCATCATAGGCCAGAAAAACCCCTTCAGGAAGTTCTCTAGACACTTCACGGTGCGTACCCATGTTATGGCTAATATGTGTAATATAAGTCCTTTGGGCTCCAATCTCAGCCGCAAAATCCAAAGCTTCATTCAGGGTGAAATGGGAGATATGTTTTGTTTTCTGCAAGGCATTGATAACCAAGATTTCTGAGCCTTTAATTTTAAATTTTTCTTCCTCTGATACTGAATTCGCATCGGTGATATAGGTAAATTTTCCTATCCTGAAACCGAAAACAGGCAATTTGAAATGCATGACCGATACCGGTATCACAGAAATACCGGAAACATCAAAAGTCTGGTTTTCTACTATGGGATTTAATCTTAAACGGGGTACACCGGGATAATTATTGCCTGAAAAAATATAATGAAACTCCTTTCTCAAAGCCTCCTGAACCCTAATATGAGCATAAATATCAATTTCAGATTTCTGTATATGATTAAAGGCACGTACATCATCAAGTCCGGCCACATGATCCTTGTGTTCGTGAGTAAACAGAATCGCATCCAATCTTCTTAGCCCTACTCGAAGCATTTGATACCTAAAATCCGGCCCTGCATCGATCACAATTTTCTTTTCCTGAGTTTCAATCAGAACAGATACCCTCAAACGCTTGTCATGCTTGCTTTTTGAAGAACATACCGCACAATCACAGGCAATGACGGGTACGCCTTGGGATGTCCCTGTTCCTAAAAATGTGATCTTCAAAACTCTATTTTTGTTTGTTTTAATATGTATAGAAAAGCCTTTTGCTTTTCATCAAGCAGATTTTCGTCAGTTTCTGATCGCTGAACTAGATCGGCAAGTGCATTGATTTTGCTTTCAAGGTTCGAAAATTTATTCACAATCACTATCCTGTCCTTCTCCAATACACATGATCCGGTCTTAAAATTACCTTTTTCATATCGCAACTTAAATCCCAGAGTTTTGATTAGGGCTTCGAGCTTATCGAGTGTATGCTGGGTATAACTTAACGTCATCGCATTTCAAAAATAACAAAAAAGGCTTCAAACACTAGTATTTGAAGCCTTTATTTAAATAATTTTCAGAAATTTTATCTCAAATCCACTACTTCAACGCCCGGATAAAGCTTGGAATCGAAAGCAAAAGTAGACGCGGGGACTTTTATATTTGGAATAAATGACTTGATGGAATAAGTATATCGGTTTCCATTTTTATCAAAAATCACTGCATTAACGATTTGTTTACTTAGTTTATCAATCTGTAGTTTTACTTTGAAAAAACTACGTTTGGTATCTGTTGGACTCAAATCAATGTTATGCACCATCTTACCGTTCACTTTGGTATCTTTGGTATAGAGAGATTTAAAACCCTTTTCATAGATTGTGAATAATTTCGCAGGATTCAATGCATCTGCCGAATTATCTACCTCACTAACCTGAACCTCTTTATCCGCTTTCAAATAAGTCCATTGATTTTTTCCATCACTAATCAGCTCCTGTCCTTTCAATACCACCTTATATTTGTTCAGCTTCGATTTCACAAACAGTGTTCCGGTCTGGGTTTCTTTGATCTTTGCCTCCGGATTTTCAAGAGTGTAAGAAAATTCAGTTTTGATCACATCATAACTGCGGTACTTTTTAGAAACCTCTGCCAAAATTGCCTTTGCTTTTACTTCACTCTGCGCCAGAACACTAATTCCTGAGCCTAAAACGAGAAATACAGCTATTAATAACCTCTTCATTTGATTTTTGTTTTAATTAATCATTCTTATCTAATGTATTCAAGAACTGTTCCAAAGAATATTCATCGGGTATCAAAACCTCTCTGGCCTTGCTTCCTTCAAATGGTCCAACAATCTGTGCGGACTCCAGTTGATCGATTATTCGGCCTGCCCTATTGTAGCCTAATTTTAATTTACGCTGAATTAAGGATGTTGAACCTTGCTGATGCATGACAATCAGTCTTGCTGCTTCCTCAAACATGGGATCCCTGTCGGAAGCATCAAAATCTTTCGCTGATGAACCTGCATTTTCATCCAAATATTCAGGAAGCATCCAAGCTGAAGGATATCCGCGCTGGGAACCGATAAATTCAGAAACTTTCTCGACCTCGGGAGTATCCACAAAAGCACATTGTATCCTGATCAAATCACTTCCCGTAGATAAAAGCATATCTCCACGGCCAATTAGCTGGTCGGCACCTCCGCTATCAAGGATAGTTCTTGAGTCAATTTTGGATAATACCCTAAATGCTAATCGAGCAGGAAAATTTGCTTTGATTGTTCCGGTAATAATATTAACAGAAGGTCGCTGAGTTGCAATAACCAGGTGAATACCAACCGCACGTGCCAGTTGGGCAATCCTGGCAATAGGAGTTTCGACTTCTTTACCCGCCGTCATCATCAAATCGGCAAACTCATCTATTATCAAAACGATAAAGGGTAGAAAACGATGACCTTCATTCGGATTAAGTTTTCTGTTGATGAACTTCTGATTGTATTCTTTAAGATTTCTGACATGGCCATTTTTCAGCAAGTCATAACGCAAATCCATTTCGATGCATAATGAATTTAACGTGGCAATCACCTTTTTAGTATCTGTTATAATGGCATCCGCTTCACCAGGCAATTTGGCAAGGAAATGTCTTTCAATCTTCCTGAAAAGCGTTAGTTCCACCTTTTTGGGATCAACCAAAACAAACTTTAGTTGAGACGGATGCATTTTGTACAATAATGAGATCAAAATGGCATTAATTCCAACCGATTTCCCCTGTCCAGTAGCACCTGCCACTAGTAAATGCGGCATTTTTGACAGGTCGGCAATATAAACCTCATTGGAAATAGTTTTCCCAAGTGCGATAGGCAGATCCATCGTTGTATTTTGGAACTTCTCGGTAGCTAGAACAGAACGCATCGATACCATTTCAGGATTTTGGTTCGGAACTTCAATACCAATAGTCCCCTTACCCGGCATTGGAGCAATTATACGGATACCCAGTGCGGCAAGACTCAGGGCAATATCATCTTCCAGATTTTTGATTTTTGAGATGCGTACACCGGGGGCAGGAATAATCTCATAAAGGGTTACTGTTGGACCAATAGTTGCCTTAATCTTATCGATCTCTATATTGTAATGGTTTAAAGTCTCAACTATTTTATTCTTATTGGCTTCAAGTTCTTCAGTATTAACAGCAATCTTATTGGTTCCATAATTTTCTAAAAGATCTAAGGGGGGATACTTATAGCTAGAAAGATCCAATGTAGGATCATACATACCGAATTGCTCAACCAACTCAGTCGATTTCTTTTCCTCCTCAGTTTTCTCGATAATAAGCGGAGGCGAATCATTAAGTTCGTTGGATACCGCTTGAGAAGTCTCGAAAGGCACATTTTTGGAAGGACTTAGTACTAGGGGCCTATGCTCTTCCGGTTCAGATTCCTCCAGAATTTCGATAGGAGGAAGGTTCTGACTCAGCTTCTGTGTATTTCCGGCCATTGCTTCCTGACCTGGACGGTTTGGCAAATTAAACTCCACCGGTGGATAAAGAATTTCATCCTCCAGTTCAATCTTTCCATTTGTTTCAGGTACAATATATTTTACTTGAGTGATACGTTGAGGCAATTTAAAATCAATATTATAGGCAATGATTAAAACACTTAATCCAGCGAATGCCAGTAATCCGGCTATTCCTGCATCTCCAATTTGAGCCTGCAGCAGTCGGTTTGTCCAGAAACCGAACTCTCCTTCCAGAAAATGTGGGTAATCACTGATGAAAGCATGGAAAAATGCAAGACTTAGAGAAATAAAAATCAGTAAAAAGAATGAATAAGCAAGAGTTTTAGTTATAGATAAAACCTTGATTTTAAATAACATACGGTATCCTATGATAAAAAAGACGCCTATAAACAGGAAAGAGGCCACTCCAAACCATTCATATATGAATTGATGAGATAAAAGTGCCCCAAATTTACCAAGCCAGTTTTGGACTACAGGTTGACTAAGACCCATTTCAGTCAATTCCTGCTGTGTTTTCATCAAATTATTCCATCCACCGTTCGCATCGATCACATAACTTTGATCATCCTGCCAAGTGAACAAATATGACGTAAAGGCTACCATGAAATAAAGCGAGACGATCAGAAAAAAAAGACCAATTATCTTTATTATCCGGTCATCATTCAATTTGAACTTCGGCAGATCCTCGGCAGGTTCATTTGGAACCCGCTGCTTTGGGGCAGGCTTAGACTTTGGCTCATCGCGAAAAGAATTGGCATTCCTGAACTGGTTTCCTTTTAGTAAGGGCATTCGAAATTTTGCTAAATATTGACAAATATAATGTTATAAAGAATATCTCAGATAGCCTAAATCTCATGCATTTTTTATTTAATTTTCTTAATATTGATAAACAGATGTTTAGATCGTTTAATATCTCATAAAATGGATCAAGATTTACTGGTGGAATATATACAAACAGGCAATGACATTGAATTATATGCACTGCAAAATTCTAATTCAAAGCTTGCTACTCAAAAAACAAGTCTGCAGATTTCTCCTGTAATGCTTTGATGTTATTACAAAAAGCCCGAATTGGCTGATATCATTCCAAAACATTTTCCAGCAATTAGCATTTTTGAAGCTGCAACATTAGGCAAAGCCGATTTTATTAATACTTTAGAACAACCAAAACCAATTTCTTTTCGTAGTATTTATACTAAATAACTAATTTATGAAAAAGACACTATTCTACGGTTCAATCAAAACAACATTCCTGATTTTGTTCGCTGTAATTTTACTTGCAGGATGCAAAAAAGATGAAATGGAAGAACCTGCAAGCCTGATTAAAAAAGCAACCATTACATTAAGCGGTGCAAATGAAGTACCTGCGGTGTCAACTCCAGGAACTGGTACAGCAGAGATCGCTTACGACCCGACAATGAAAATGATCACCTACAAGATTACTTGGCAATTTGGAAGTCTGGCTGCAACAACAACAAATATGCATTTTCATGGTTCTGATACGGGTAGCGACATGGTAAACTCGCCCCCAGTTATCCCTTTAACCGGATTTGCAACTAGTAGTGGTGGTACACTTAGTGGAATGACAGTGGCTTTGACCAGTGCTCAGGAAGCGCAGTTATTGGCAGGCAAATGGTATTTGAATCTTCATAGTTCAACTTTTCCTGGAGGAGAACTAAGGGGGAATATAAAACTCTAACATTTTTTAGGGGACAGGACACCTCGGGCTTAATCCGAGGTGTTTTTTTTTAAAAATCCCAGACACTCCCCGACCTAATTCTTTTGATATAGTGCCTCACATCTAGTACTACAGCTGCAAAAACATAGAATATCAGGGGAAAACCCACTGCCAAGAAAGAAGAATAAATAAAAAATAGTCTAATTTTGGAAATAGATATGTTAAATCGTTCTCCAAGATAAGTACATACCCCAAAAGAACGTTTTTCAAAAAATGTAAGAAACTGCTGAAACATTTTATTTGCTCAAAAATTTGATTCCAATACTGCAAGTTAAGCATTTCTTTTGATCACAATATGATTTTTTTAATTCTATAAGTGCCTGACTAATTGCAGAATTTCGGGAATTTACTCCAATTTCATTAAACCTAGTGATGATTGCATTTCTTTCAGGTTTTAGGCTTTCAAGCATAGCTATTCCCCTTTCTCTATGAATTTCACTTCCTGTTCTGATACCAAATGCAAACAAAAAGACTGAAATGGTATTAATCAGAATATTATTTATAGCCTCTTCCCCCATTGAAACAGGAGCATATTTACATTCTTGATCAAAACGATAATGAGTGTTCCAATACTCGTTCAGATTTAGTTTATCGAACATTCGGGCAATTATATTTATCTCTTTTTCATCAATAATCTTGGAGAATAAATGGTTCGAACGTATAATTAATGCCGCAAACTGAGCGAGTCGAATTGTAGGAAAATTGCGAGGTCTTAATCTCATGTATTTCCATAAATACTTATCTAAAGGCTTTAGATCATGTTTTTTTTGCAGAAACCGATATTCTTCTCTGAGCGCCTTCGGATATTGATCTTTAAGTTTATTATCTAGAAATCCGGCCTGCCCAAAAATTAATGTCTCAATCTGAAAGGACCGATCTTTATACCGGGCAAGTAAATATTGTGGCAGAGATCGGGCAAGCATCTCAAAGGGTAAAGCATTGGTTTTAAATCCAAAATTCCTAGCCAGCATGATATAAAAGGCATCATCCCAACTACCTTTTACTTCAGTAAGTAGGGCATATATCAGTTCGCTTTTTGCCTCAAGACGCTCTATCAATACCCTTGTAAGACAGCTATTGATGTATAATTCATCTACATATTTTATTTTCTTTTCGCAAGGAATCCAGTTCAAACCTGCCATTAGGTCGTAATAATTTTCAGCAATCTTTTCAGGTATGAGATTTCCAATTTCCAATGCAGCGATCTCTGTCCCATCATCTCTGTAAACACTTTGATCGTGTTGAGCCACCACATGCAGAATTACATTATCGTAGGCTTTGTCGACCTGATGTTGATGCCTGTACCAATCGGAAGAACGGATATGAATTTCCACATTCCCAGCCCAAAGAGTACCACCAATCCGGATTTTTGAATTAGAGAAATCAGGTCCTGCATGGTGATTATGTTGGCCGGGCCGGATTATTTCTAGACTTTCTCCGCACGTGGTTTTAAGATCAGGTACATGGTAAAGTCGAAATTTCCAAACATAGTGAAGTAAATCTTCATTCAGAATCATGTTTTAATTTGCCGAAAATATAATGGGCATTAAAAAAATTTGAACGAACGGTAGTTGTCTTGTGTAAACGGTAGGATCAGAAACCTATTCCCCCGAGTATTTCTGCCATTTCAGATTGAAGTTTTTTTGCTTCTTCTCTTGCCCTCTGAGCGAAATCTTCTCCCGATGAAGCATATATAATTGATCTTGAAGAATTTACTATCAAGCCACAACTTTCTGATAATCCGTATTTGCAAACATCCTGCAAACTACCTCCCTGAGCTCCTACCCCGGGAACTAGCAAAAAGTGATCAGGTGCATATTTTCGGATATTTAAAAATTCATCCCCTTGGGAGGCCCCTACTACGTACATCATGCGGTCGTTTCCGGCCCAAGTATTTGCTTTTTGAATTACATTTTCGAATAAACGACAGGTTCCGGTTTCAATAAACTGAAAATCCTTTCCGCCTTCATTGGATGTTAATGCCAGCAGAATGACCCATTTATCCTGAAAAGCTAGAAAGGGCTTGACTGAATCACTTCCCATATACGGTGCAATGGTGATGGCATCAAAGTTCATCCCTGAAGATTCAGGATCAAAAAAGGCCTTTGCATACATGGATGAGGTATTTCCAATATCTCCCCGTTTGGCATCAATAATACTTAGGCAGGATGAAGGTATATGCTTTGAAGTCTCAATTAAACTTTTCCAACCTTCCAATCCTCTGCTTTCATAAAATGCACTGTTTGGCTTGTAGGCAATACAAAGATCATGGGTGGCTTCAATAATTCGCTTGTTAAATTCCAGAACAGGATCTTCATAGTCCAGTAAAAACTCCGGAATCAGCGTTAGATCCGTATCTAGACCAACACAAAGGAAAGATTTCTTGATTTTTATCTGGGCGATTAACTGCTCTCTCTTCATTATTTATTTAGAAATTTGAATAAAAT
>Ga0209702_10007657_pt1 | contig 13074 bp, 14 predicted proteins | sample FRY01_FD_187210 | JGI IMG/M metagenome (GOLD analysis project Ga0209702, IMG submission 187210) | Freshwater microbial communities from Lake Fryxell liftoff mats and glacier meltwater in Antarctica - FRY-01 (SPAdes) (version 2) | ecosystem: Environmental > Aquatic > Freshwater > Ice > Glacier... | reverse complement strand
ACCAACGACAAGAACCTCTGCCTCTTGGCCTGAGGTTGGTGCGTTCTGAAGAACACCAATCGGAACGTCAGTAGCAGCCGCAACGGCGACCACTTGGCTTGCGGAGTTTTGCTTCACGAACGTGTACTGAAGAGCCGAAAGGTCGGCGCCCGCAACACGGGTGATTTTGACTGCGTAACTAGCGATTTCGTATGCCATGTTCAGGCACCTTTCTCGACGAGGTAGCGGTTGTAAAGGCCAGTGTTGTTACCGGCGATACTTGCAACAGCCTGCTCGAACGTGGCAGATGTGCCACTTTCAACAGCGGCTTTTGCGAGAGCAGAGATTTCTCCGTAAGCAGATCCACCAATCGATGTGGCGGACTTACCGATTTCGGCGAACATCCCGGCAGACTCAGCCTGAGCGTTGGCACCGTCGAGGGCATCCTCAACAGCCTTAGCGAGAACCGCATCCACCTCAGAAAGACGGCGAAGCATAGGACCAACATCTGAAGGGTTGATGGCAAGGTTCACCCAATTGGCGGCCTTTGCAATCGCATGCTCGTCGGCGCGTGAAGCGCGTTCTGCTTGAAGTTCGGCAGCGACTTCGCTGGCCTTGGTGAGCGCCTGCTCTGCTTCGTCGCGAGCGTCAGAGATCATCTTGACGATGGGCTCGGGCAGCGACTTCAGGATTTCTTGGACTTCGTCGAGTTCCTCGTCGTAATACTCGGAAGATTCGAGTTCAGCGATTCGTTCGTTTGCTTTGGCGAGAGCGTCTTGCGTCTCAGCGAGAATGTCTTGATTGTCGTTCTCCACGAACGCCTCCTGATTGTCGGTTGTTGCTGCTCTGATTCGATCAAGCACATCGGTGACGGCTTGCTGGTCGAAGGCTTTCATAACAATCCAGCCTTCTTCCATATGCGCGGGGTGATGAACACCCGACGTTTCTTCGATTCCCAGATCAACGAGTTTCGGCAACTTTGCCATTGATACTCCATAACGATTGAAGGTCGCCCCAGTGGCCCGGATGGGATACTGATGACGACCCTCGGGTCTCAACTGTGGAAATGGTATCAGGAAAACAATGGAGTCAAGAACCCCCCCTGACAGAATTTATGTTGGGACCGCGGTCATCACATATTCCTTGGCGATGGCGACAGTGAAGATGACATCGTTATCTGACACCGCTTCCCAGAAATAGGTGTGGTCAGACTCGTGGGCGAATCGCATTGGGTCGGTAATGCCGTAGACCAGAATGTCCGTAATCATGTGAACGAAATGCACCCGGTAGTGGTAGTTGGTTTCCACGTCACCCCTTGTCTGAGACGGCATACCGGAACATGGCCACAGCAACAATCGCATAGCCTACCAGTAAGAACAAGGACGGTATCCCCCTTTGTGGGATCCAGTCGCTCATTTCAGTTTGTCCAGTTCAGATATGGGCGTTGGGGAAAACCAGCAGTCGCGTTCCACGGCAGGGAAGCCGACATCCACAGAGCCGAGTTCGACTAGGTCGATGTAACCCCACTCCCCACAGCCCGGGTGCAGTTCCGCCCACCCGAAAGCCACGCCAGTATCCTTATCCAGTTCAAAGATGTACCAGTCGGCACCTCCAGAGAAAAAGTGAAGGTGGGCGATTTTGTCTTGGATAGAAACCTCTTCTGTCTCGTAAAGCCCCGGGATTTTGGCCAAGTCTTTCTTGGGAGGACAGAAGCGATGTCCACGCTTTTTGTCTACGGCCTTGATTTGTGTGGTGGTCAGGATGTCAGTCATGATTTCTCCTTTTTAGTAAACCCTGAGGGCTTTGAGGTGGGCGTTGCCGAACCGTTCGATCCCACGAAACACGAGGACCGCTTTTTTGATGCTGCCGATCGAGCCGCCAAACTCGTGGTCGAGGTAAATCCCGATTTCGTGGTCTCCCCAAGTGTTGGCGACGTATCCGTCGGGGTTGCCGAGGATTTTGTCGGCACGAATGGCCTTGATCCTTGGGTCGTCGTGGTAGTTCTCTGTGCGGCGGGAGTAGAGAACCCGTCCCTCAGAATCTCATGCAAGGTGTCGGTGGCGATGTTGTAGGCGTCCTCGGCGGCGGCGAAGTTCACTTTTGCTACCTCGTGGGCGGTGTCGGTCATTTTTGCCTTTCTGTGCCGGGGGCCCCTCCCCCTGCAAGAACAACGTATCACACCCCGGTTAGGTATGCACGTCTTTTGTCAATCCGGTTGGATCTCCAACAAATCCCCACCATCAATCGCATCCACCACTTCAACCTCCACAGCAGGAACCCGAACGTGACGGCCCCCAACAACCACCTTCGCCAACCCCGAAAACTTCCCAACATGCAACAACCTACCCTCACGCCCATCCGCAAGACGCACCATCACCCGAGCCTTAGCGTCACCAAACGTCGGGGGGCGAGTCATCCGTCAACCATCGCCTGCGGGCCACCATTCAGAATAATGACAGGAGATTTCCTGATCTTGCCCTTCGACGCGGACAACCGAACATCAATCTGGTCGACATCAATCGCATCGATCAGCGAAAGGAACTGCGGATCCAACAACTGCCGAACCCAAGCCTGAACAACCTCGGGCACGTCGGTCACACATCTCCATCAAAGTCGACAAGCAACCGTTTGCTTTTCCCACCAATGGAATAGCCGTTGATTTTGCCGTCCCTGACAAGTTCCCACGCCCAAGGTTCCCACTGCACCCCAAGAAACACGGTGTCGGCCGGAAACGCGACGTTAGAAACAGCCCCAGTGCTTTTCTGCATAGGAACCTCGATGGGGAAAGGCCAAGTGACCGCTTCCACCCACTCGCCAGCCTTTATCTCAGTCTTATGTTGAAGCCGAATGTCCCTGTCGGCGTTACGAACGTAACTCCACAGGGCTTTCTGTAACTCGGCCGAATCAGTCCACTCACCGTGAGCGTCGACCCTGCCCGGAATGTACCAAGGGGCCAAAGTGAACCGTTCCGCCTCAACAGATTTCACAACATCGTGAATCGCATCGGTGGACTCAACAGATTTTATTGTCGACGTTCCCTGAATGAGACGGGTGGGGATAACCCACAGTTTGCATAGCGCCATGGGATCGATGTCCCCATCCACCCACTCACAACCCCGCGGGCCCTCATAGGCGCAACAATTGGCACAAATCATGCCCTGATCTGCGAAAGGATTCATCTCCAAATAGTGGGCGTCAGATTTCGACCACTCACCGTACTCATAAACAATGGATTCGTTCGAGGCCATGATCGCTAGTTGCCGGGCAGTCATCTCGCCTTGCATCTCGTTATGATGGTCGTCCGTAGAAGAATCTTCCCCATAAGCGTCGTAGATAGAAGGATCTTCCAGATAGGCGTCGGTGTGCATTGTCATCGTGGCATCCGATTCTTTGTGAACCGGGAAAAGGTGAATCGCATCGCCATCCGCCGCGATATCCCACGCGACGTAACCATCCGCGATTCCTCCACCAAGGATCCGGGCAAGCACCTCAGAGGGTATGGCTTTCAGTTCGTCGCTCATCCGTGTGTGTCTGTGTATTCAGGGACACCGCCGGCAGCAACGATTTCGGCGACCTCCACAACTAGAGCGTTCCACATATCGAGTTCTTCCTGATTTGTGACCAGACCGCTCTCGGGGCCGGATTTGTGCAAATGGATGGCAGCAACCATCGAAGAAAGTTTGTCAGAATCAACAGCCATAATTCTCCTTAGAGGGACAAAGCGTTACTTTCATTGTTTTGGGGATTGGCAATAAAACTGATGGAACCGTTCGGATTGGTGATCTTGTTGACGTACCGTTTGTTTGCGAAATTGTTCCACAACACGTTGTCACTAATAACGGGGGCTTGACCTTTTGTTCGTTCCACGACAAGGCGAGGGTTTCCTCGCACCGTGCTGTCGAACAACTTCGCGGAATCGAAAAGGCTTTGTTCGACGGCCTGCTTGAAAACCGTGGAAACATTTCTGTGGATCTCACGAATAGTTGTAGGCGGAACAACACGCCCAATGATGGCACCACGAGTATCGAGCACCTTTGTTCCGCGTTGCGCTGCGTAATCCACAGCGGCCTCTGTTGGCAGCGTCAAATAAACGCCATTGACTTTGTACCCGAGGGCCTGCGCCGACCTGACCTTCTTGCCCAAACTTTCGATAGACGAATCCCCGGCACCGTCGTACACATAATCGATACCTGCGGCCTGAAATTCCCTAATCAACCGTTTGTTCATCGACGACGATTCCTCATGAGAGAACGTGCCCAACGATGTGTCCCCGCTGCGGGCCATAGCCGCATACTCTGGCAGTAACGCTTTCAACCTGTCAGGGTCAGCGTAACCGGCCTTAGACGGTGGCGGAATGTAAACGGGCCGGTCCTCCGAGTTGAGGAAAGAAGATTTGCCTGTGGCCGGGCCGCCACCCATGAAAGTCGCTGTTGGATCAGAACTGGCAGGAATCTTTTGCGGTTGACCGTTGGCGTCAAGGATCAAAGACCCGCCCTTGTCGCGCATAAGCATTTGAGAAGCGATAGCAGCATCCCAGAGGGCTTTCCGTTCCGGTGTGAGCATGGGATCACCAAACTTGTCAAAGGTCGGTTTGCCGTCAGCATCCATCACCACAAACTGGCTCAAACTGTCTTTTCCGTTGGGATCCAACGGTGGGGTCACTATCCCGGTCTCGTCGGAAGTGCGAAACCCCGGGTCGGCCAACGACGCCGCACGTTCCGCAGATAGGGCAGGGTCCGGGTGGCTGGCCGCGTAAAACTCTGTGTAGTCGAGCCTCGTGGAGCCCGGGCCGACAGTAACCTCGTGGATCCCCTTACCGGCCCAAAGCGCCATCTCTGAAGCCTTGACGTGGCCTGCCCAACGGATGTTGGCGGCCTTACGCCCGGCCTCAGAACGCGACATCCGATCGCCCTTAGGAATGTATTTGGCATACCCCGGGTAAATCTTTGTGATCGCTTTTTCGACAGGAACCAAAGCAATCATCGATTCGCCGTCAGCATCAAACCAGACAACATCAATCGCATCGAACTCGACAAGAGCCTTCTCTAAACGGAGACGCTCAGAGGGCGCCAACGTATCAAAGTGACACACAACTGTTTCTGGTGTGACATTCAGAACAACGTCGCGGACGGTTGCGGTCATGGGATCTCCGAGGGTAAACGACTATTACGGCAGGACGCTACCACCAACAGCAAACCTAACAGGGGTTCAGTCAAACCCGCTCTCTTCCTCATACTGTAAAGCGTCCCGAACTCGACGCTGCTCATTCGCATCCAACTCATCCCACATGAGTTTCCCAATGAAGAACAATTCCACATTGGTGAGATCCTTGTCCTCCATCACCGGCCCTACAATTTCTCTTGGTCCAACGGAAGCGGCCCCGGGTTCTCGTACACAGAGAGAATAATTTTTGCTGCCTCAGAGTTATCTGAAACAAACAGAAGCCCACCATCACCAAGGTGAGGGTTGCGGTGATCGAAAAACTCCCACGCGATCACATCAGGGATCCCCTGCGGGAACGCCTGACAAGTCAAATGTTTTTGGTAACGGGTACAAACAACACACATCGGTGGCATCGGGGTAGTCATACTCCCGACCTTAGCCCTTTTCCCCGTCAGCCGGAGGATCAATCAAAGACAGCCGCCCGATATCCATACGTTCACCGAAATCGTGGGCAATGGGGATCAGTTTGGAAGCAGGAAGGTCAACCCTCACAATTTTGGTCTTGCGCCTCGGGTTATCGAACGAATCGGCGACCAACGCAGCCCACCTGTGGTGACCGTCAATGACGAAACCGTCGCTGCTGACAAGAAGCCGACCCGCTCCAGTGTTCTCGTATGAGCCGTCTTTGAGTTTGTCGTAAAGCATCCCAGACCGGGAAGCAAGAATCTCTTTCTGGGCCGGTTTCAGGGTTTTGGGGTCCACACTTTCGGGGGTGACAGCAATGTTCTGTGATCGCATCTCTCGAAGAAACTCGGCTTGGTCTTTCCTTGGCACCTGAGGCATTTCATCTCTGGCCAACCCAAGGTTTTCGCCATCAAAGATTTTGTGTCCACTTATGTGAACGAGAGAAAGGTCGGCGTCAATTTTTTCGGCGTTGGCCCCAGATAGTATGGCGCCGAGTTCGCCACCATTGATTGTGATGCGTTTCCCGGCCCGAAAGTTCCCGAGGTGTTCCTTGATGCGCCGGGAACCCCAGCGGGCTCTCGCAGCAAACTGGGCCGCTTCTCTTTTGGTACCGAACCGACGTTGGTACGCTTTCTCAAAAACACCGCCGAAATCATCCATTTCCTGTTGAGGGGCCAGTTGGGAAAATCCGAAATCATTGAGTGGTTTCCATGATCCTTGACCTAAAAGGCCAGCAAGAGGCACGGGCCAATCGATCCTAGATCCATCAACGTCGAGTAAATACCCGTAGCCCCAATCGTCAATCGCATGAGTTAGAACGGCAACAACACCATCATCTCTGATGGCAACTTTTTCGTTCATAACGGACCCCCTATGTCGACGATATTGCCATTCCACTCGACAAAACGTACCGGGATTCCGGCAGCCCCAGCAAATTGGACAGAAGCCATTTTGGACACCCACGCCCCTGTTGGACTATCACCTTCTCTACCTCGAATGACTATTTCTGCAATATCTGACGTTCGCACTCCACCGTGGATTTGAGCCTCGATGAAGCCGTGGTATGGATCGTTTCCATCTCCGGCCGTTCCCGTCACTTGCGTTCCCCTAGTGTGGGGATTAGTAACCGCACTAGGAATAATCTCTCCTAACAAAGAATCGGCAGTAGTAAATGTAGAGCGGGAGCGAACGTCATTCTTCAACACGACCCTCACCTTCCCGTACATCCAAGCCATAGAATCGTCACTAGTGGTTCCACCGGCGTCGATTGATCCGTAGATCGGCCTTTGACTAGGGGGGATATCAACCGGTACGCCAAATTTGATTGCTTCGGCTTTTTTTCTCATACCGGGATTGTAAGTTCCGCCAGAGTCTTGGGTCTCAAACTGCGATTTGAAACGTCCGTCTTGAACAATTTCGCCGAACGACTCGTCTGTCATATTGATACTAATTGGTTCCGATCCAACAATTTTTAGTAACCGCTTTTCTCTGTTTGTAACAATTTTCGGGGAAGCCTCGGAACGCATCAAAAAAAAGTTTCGATGGGCCCGATACATATGATTCGCAGCAGAAAAGGCCCCGGCGGAGTCCCCATTCCACACCTCGTCGGTGAGTTGGTCGATCCATTTCTTGCCTTCTCGAGTTTGGCTGAACAAAGCAAAAATATCATCTTTTGCTACTGATTCATCAATGGCTGCGTAAAGGGCGTCGGAGGGGACAAAGCGCTGAATCTTTGTTTCTGATCCCCTATTGCCCCATCGCCGGTTGGCAGCAAACTGGGCGGCTTCTCTCTTGGTACCAAACTTCCGTTGGTACGCTTTCTCGAGTGTAGCGAATCGCATCCCACCCATAGGCTCCATAGCCTCCCTCATGTAAAGTGTGGCTTCACTAGCGTTTCTGCCACCCAAATAAGACGTTGTGAACATTTCAGCGAACTCTTCGTACTTACTTGTCGCCGCGTAACCAGAAATTGTTTCATTGATGTATTCACGTTGGGCGTCAGCATTACCAGAAGAGGTAATCGCTATTCGACCCCGCTCTTTTGACATATCCGACATCATCGGCGCTTTTCTTATCTGATAAAAGTCGACAACATGACCAAACTCGTGGACAACAACCCCGCGAACAGCCTGAGCGGACTGCTGATCCAACGTGGCCTCCCAGTTCGGTTTGGGCCCGGCCAAAAACCCGCGGTCGATGGAACCCATCTGCATGACAGCAAACTCTCGCTCTTTGAGCGTGGCGTTCAGCCTGATGTAACCATCTTTGTCGACCATGGCAGAATCCCCCATCGATCTACTACCTAAAGGCGGAAACATTTTGGAGGCAATAGCCCCGTAAGGCGTTTCGGGGAAACCGATGTCTGTTCCCACAATGTTCAGATGAGGTTGGACCTCAGGGTAAAGGACTAGCAGTTCGTTCAAAGTCGCGGCAGCAGAGTTCGCCTGAACAGCACTAAACCCGCTGAAGTTTCCTTGAATACCAGATGTGCCGTCAGGGTCACCCCATTGCTCATTCCATTGTTTATTGATCGCATTGACCGTGTCCAAATTCTGCCATTGGCCGCGGGCCGGTACGGTCTTGCCGGTGCGGTTACCCCATCGCCGGTTGGCAGCAAACTGCGCGGCTTCTCTCTTGGTACCAAACTTTCGTTGGTACGCCTTACTAATCGCATCCAACCAACCTGACTTCTGAACAACCAAACTCAAACCCAACTGCTTCGGATACGGCAACCCGGGGACCAACGCCACCAATTCCTTCACGAGCGCCTTAGCAAACGGGCGAGGTTTCGCTGAAAGGGACACTTCCAAGAAAGCCTCAGCGAACATTTCTTTATGGTTCGAGGTCGCGTAATCGGAAAGTTTTTCGGCGATCACAAACTTGATGTTGTCTCTGGTTATCGGCACCGGCTGTCTGCCTGTGGTCGATTTTCTTTTCGGGGCGGCAGCCCTAATGGCCGCCTCATAGTATTTGTCTACTCTCTCTGTTAGAGGGACACCCTTCGATTGGAGATAGCGGTCGATCGTGAACCCAACATGATGCCCAAACTCGTGGGTTACGGTTTGCCGCGACGCCTTGTGGCCTTCCCCGACAAGAGTTCCTTTGACGGAGAAGCCTTCTCTGACACTATTTTCGGCGGCAGTGGACCAAGCATCGTCGCCTTTGTCTGTAACGGACTCACCGGAGGAGCCCCACCGTGTGTTGACCCTAATGAACGGGGGAACAACACCTTCAGGGAACGCTTTCCCCGGGAAAGCGTCGCCAAGAGCGGAACTCATTCGGAGATCATCCCTACTGGATCCGACAGGGTTGACAGTCATAAACGCAGACGACGACGAAATGGTTAGCCCCGAAGCAACAACCTGCGGGTACTGGGCCAACAACTCGTTGGCAGTAGCCGCGACAGTGTTGGCAACACCAATGCTGAGCCCAGAGAAACTGCCGGGTACGTCGGTGCCCCACTGTTCTTTCCATTGGGCGTTGATCGCATCGCGTGTGTCCTGTTCTTTCCACTTGCCGCGTTCAGGGCCGGTGGGATCAGGGCCACGGTTACCCCATCGCTTGTTGGCAGCAAACTGCGCGGCTTCTCTCTTGGTACCAAACTTTCGTTGGTACGCCTTTTCGAGCCGTGGAGCAGCATAAGTCTGCCCCGCATGAGCGAACACGGTCTCCATGACAATACGAGAAGCAAACCTCGGGTTGTCCGACAGGTGATATTCGGAGAAAGCCTCAGCAAAGAGTTCCATCCTCGACTCGTTCGCATAGAAAGAAATGGACCGTCCAACAGCGGTGGCAGTGTCCGTTTTGATCCGGCTGGTGGGGTGGACGGTGGGCCCGTTTTCTGCCACATACTGTTTTTTGATTTGCGCCCTCGCCCTATCGATGGCTTTGTTGTGGGCAGGGAGTGAGGACTCAGGATCGGTCTTAGATAACAGTGACCCATCAACAATGTGCCCAAACTCGTGAGTAATGGTGTACCGGGCGCCCGTTATCGGCCTTCCGTTCAAAGTTCGCTTCAGATCGCTAGTCCCCTTCGGGGACCAACCTTTTCCTATTTCCTTCTCGTGAACGATGTTCAATTCGTCAGCGGTGTAGTCGACAGTCAAGGCCATCGATGCGCCCCGCGAGGTTCCGTCGGCGAACACCAATTTCTTATTGACGTACCCCAGTGTCCTCGGGTGCCCTGTGCCCCCATAGACGTTAGTCAAGTCGAGGGCGGCTTCGGGATACTCGTCGGCCAATTCCATAAACGCGGCAGCAAACTCGTTGGCAGTATCGACAGGCATAGAATTTTTGTCGCCCACCAGATTGATGGTCATGTGCGGATAGCGGCTCATCCATTCTTTTTCGATGGCGACCAAGGTTGGGAGATCTGTCCATTCGGCTTTTGGGGGACGGGTAGGGCCAGCGGGATCAGGGCCACGGTTACCCCATCGCTTGTTGGCAGCAAACTGCGCGGCTTCTCTCTTGGTACCAAACTTTCGTTGGTACGCCTTGACGAGTTCCTCGCGAGGATCCGCACTTTTGACAATCGCATCGGCAGGCTTCACCTTCGGGGCCACAGCAGGAGCCCAATTCGGAACCAGCACAGCCGTACACTTACAATGAGGGTGAATAGGCGGCATGTTGTATTTGTCATCCCACCACTCCAGCAAACCGACAGTCTTACCGTGCAACTTTTTGCAAATAGGGCACGGGGCGGTAGCCATCCACCGTTTCCCTGTAGTGGCAGGATCAATCAGGTCACCATCGGCGGCTTGAAGCCACGACAGGTAACGACCATAATTTTGGGCCCGACTAATTTCGGTTCGAGCAATCGCATTAGCCCGAGAACGAATGAGACGTTGCCGGTAAGCGGCAGCCTGATTGGCAGCCTCAATTTTGGCTTTCCCTGCACCCATAGAGCCAAGGAGCCGGTCGAAAGCGCTGCTCTCAAACTTGACGACAGCGTTAGCCCACCGGGTATGAAGCCCAATGGTTTGACTGATCTCGTAGGCAACCTGTGTCGGCAGGATCCCCTCAGCAAGAGAACGGGTCACCAAATCTTTGATTTGGGCTTTGATCGAGTCCTCAATTTGGACGATCAGTTCGCCCGTGAGACTTTCAGCGAAAGCGATAGCGCGAGGGTCATCGAGATCAAACTTGACAGCAATACTCAACAGTTTGCTCAAAGGCCCTTCCTGCTTCACCCCACCTTTCACAATGGCGTCCCTAAACGCGGAAAAGGCTCGGGTCAGAGTGGGCCGCACCTGTTCAATGGCTAAAGGAACCGCCAGTTCAGGGTTAGCGGAGTTCTTGATGATCGCAGACAACTGGTTGACTGTGTCACGGTAAACTTTGGCCAAAGCGACAGCCTCAGGGCCCGCGCCAAGAGGGGAAACCGCTTTCGAGAAAACGAACTGTGTCGCCACCGGTTACTCCCCGGCATCTTCTGGGGCGTCGTCCTCTTCGGGCAGGTAGTCGGGCTCGTAAGAGGCCTCAGTGGCCTCCTGTTGGGCTGCGTCCTCCTCTTCCTTGGCCTTACGTTCATCGTGGTCAATCGGTGGCAGAGAGGCAATCTTGCGCATGTGATCTTCGAGATCTTCGTCGGTGACAATGACACCTGCGGAAGTCATCTTCGAGACATAATCGGCGATCTGGGCGATATCGACAGCGCTCACGTCACCAACAACCAGTTTCGGGCATCGGGCAACATCCATACCGTTGGCTTTCAGCAAACGCGGAATCGCATGGTCATTGAAAACGTCGGCAATCATTTTGGCCCACGCTTCGATAGCAGTCGTGAACAGATCAATCTTTGAGGCCCCGAGAGCAAACGATCCGACCTTGCCGTGGCCCAACAGAATAAAATCGGCCAGAATCGTCATCGTCATACGCTGGTCATAACGGCCAATAGTTTTGTCGATATCAAATTGGCGGGATCCACCAGAGTTCATCAGTTGGAAATCAACAAGTTTGTGGCCATCATTACTGTAAACGGTGGGCAACACGAGACCTTCAGCCTCGTTACGTTTCACACCGGTAACAATGTTTTGGATGGCAGCAAGAGCAGCCTTTTCGTCTGCAGTCGCATCGGCCGACATCCACTGTGGGGGAACCCACGCCACCGGAAGGCCAGCCAAATCACGTTCAATACCGATGGCCTCGAACTCCTCTATGCGGCGTTTGAAAAACCATGGGCGGTACGCGTTACGAATAATACTGCGGCCTTCAGGGTTGCCTTTCGCGGCGGTGGTACGGAACAACAACGCTTTTTCGATGGGGATAACAGCCCGGGTGCCAGTGGAGGGATCCAACTGTTCCATGGCCACAATCCCGCCGTGGTCACTAAATTCCCAGCGAATCAAAGTCTCTTGGGCTCTAATGGGGATTTTGCGCCAACCAATTTTTCCGTCCGAATGACGCGAGTATTTAGTCGCATCCGTTTGGGTTGGGCCGCCGCGCCGTTTGTAAACAATCTCATGATACGACCATCCGAACAGCAGAAATGAAAGGATCTGTGAGACTGTGGCACTCCACGAGTCAGACATATCGTGACGGCAGGACTCAACAAAGTTGGCGGTTTCTAAATCTTTAGCAGTGGGGTCGTCCTCACCGGGGTCGTCGAAAGGGTCGATACGGAACTCGACTCGGGTGAGGAGACGTTCCACTGCGAACATCATCGCCCCGATTACCGGGTCGTTGTCTGCCATTTCTCGCCATACCCGCGCCCCCGTAACCCCGCGGAGGTTGTTGAGAAACTCTTCGGTAATGACCCCACCTGAGCGGCGAAGTCCGGTTGCACCAAGTTCACTAAAATCAGGCATTGTGTCTCCGTTCGACCTGCTTCATCGCATCTCCCAAAGATAACCCGTCCACCATAAGCCAACGGATACGGGATCTCTGTTGAGGTGAGGTTCCCCCCCAGATTCCCCAGTGTTCCATGAGCCCGGCTTGAAGGCAGTTCGTTTTGACGGGGCAGCCCTTACAAATTTTGGCGGCAGTAATAACATCTGACCCGAAAAATGTGGCACATCCGTCATCACGATTTCGGCAGGATGCGGATTGCCACCACTCTGGTGACGCTACCCACGCCAAACTCATTCGTCAGGTTGTGTTGATAATCGGGCTACAAGGGTCAGCGCTTGGTTGTCATTGAACCCGGCGGCGACGAAGGAAAGGAATAGTTCGTGAAAGCACGCTGCGGCCACTGATAGTGGGGTTATCCCAATTTCTTCAGCCGAGCGGTCATCCATGCTTCGAGATCATACAGCGCGCATAGCCCATCGTGGAACCCTCCGTCGTTTTGTTGGTGCCGTGGCGGTAATCGCATCGACGCCTACGGTAGACAACTTGACAGTTACTCGTTACGCGAAACCGTCAAACTCTCAGCGGGGGAGTGTTGCGAGGGCGTCAATCCATGCGACGGGTGCAGGGTTGATTGTGGGGACACCGAAGAATGTGAGTAGTTGGACTTGTTCCACTTTT
>Ga0209702_10007655_pt1 | contig 13075 bp, 27 predicted proteins | sample FRY01_FD_187210 | JGI IMG/M metagenome (GOLD analysis project Ga0209702, IMG submission 187210) | Freshwater microbial communities from Lake Fryxell liftoff mats and glacier meltwater in Antarctica - FRY-01 (SPAdes) (version 2) | ecosystem: Environmental > Aquatic > Freshwater > Ice > Glacier... | reverse complement strand
AAACCTTAAAACATCATTTGTCATTTAGCGGACATTTTAGGACGAAGCCGCCACCTACATTTACACCGAACGAAAACAACAGCCGAAAGGCGCAACACTTAGAAACTATGAAAACGCTAACTAAATACCAACAAGACAAACGCAATGCCATTACCGCGCTGAATGAATGCGCGAAGGAAATCAAAAGGGAACAGCCGTACGACCGCCCAGCACAGAGGCAATATATAAACGACAGCGCGGACAACCTTAAAAAGTCCTTGTCTTATTCCTTAACAGATACCCAACGGGATAAAATAGGGGAGGCACTAAGCAAGAGAGCTTGCCAATTACACCCGAAGTAAAATAAACAAGTAACAACAGCCGAAAGGCGCAAAAACAACAATACCATGAAAAACTACACAGACAACGAGACCCGAAAAGTGAGATTAGCAAAATTATTTTTGCTTGTAGCATTATCAGCCGCCACCTTCGCGGCAAACGCGCAGAACAGCACAAGAACCCAAAGCGGAAACTTTACGTCTTTAACACAGAGCAAAACAACCGCAGCAAGTGATTCTACGACAACATTTACCTACACGGATGCAGGGGGCAAGATTGAACCCGTGTATAAAGGAAGCCGAGGCGGTTACTACGTTGCCCGTACAAGTAAGAAGACGGGCAACTATTACAGGAAGTATTTGAAGACGGAAGACTAGAAAAAGACAGGCACAACCCAGCATGAATCGGCAGCCGTTGAATAAGCAACGGGAAAGGATCGTTCCCTTTTGTTGGGGCAAACTTTAACCACAATTTAAAACTTAGAAAACATGGAAAACCAAGAAAACAACAAGTTAATTGCTGAATTTATGGGCTATCAGGAATGCCACATGAAGCTATACCGAATGGACGATAAATTTCAATTCGTGACTATTTTATCAGAGTATCAGGACGGAGACAACGAATGCTTGACAATTGAAGCAGGAACAAGAACAATAAACTTCAACCCGAAAGACATGAAGTTTGACGAGTCTTGGGATTGGTTAATGCCAGTACTAGCAAAAATTGATGCGCTAGATTACGAGAACAACGAAGACCAAAACTTTGTAGGGGATATTACTTGCGCCCTAGTAAATATTGATATTGTAGGCACTTATTCAGCCGTAGTAAGATTGATTGAAGATTACAACCTAAACAAGTAAATCCCACCCGATAAAAGAAGGGGCGAAAGGGAAAAACATTAACGGTAAAACTTAGAAAACATGAAAAAGACATATTGGATATGCAGAACAGACGGATACGGACAACGCACGGGAGACTATTACAAGGTTGAACTATCAGCAGACCAAATCGAAATAGACCGACACGGGGACAAATTATACAACGGTAAATTCTTGTATGACGACAAAGGAATGTGCAAACGAGCAGCGCACGACTAAAAACAACCCCTTTGTCATATTGCCGACATTTTAGGACGGAGCGACAGAGTATATTTACATCGAACGAAAACAAGTACTAACCACAGAAACCATGAAACTAAACAACGAACTAACACTTAAAAAGGAAACCGTAAGCCCTAATGATTTTTACACGGATCAATGGATGGTTAAAAACGGCAGGAAGCAATACGCCAGGATAACAAAGGCGCATTGGAAACAAACCCAAAACAAACCCGAAGGAATGTTTTCAATTACAATAATTTGCGGCAATGGTGGGATAAGTTGGAACAAACACACTTTTGAAGACTGCATTGCTCAAGTCAACGAGCAATGGAAAGGACTTAAACAATACACATATTAAACGTCCTGTGGTTAGGAAGAACGGGAAAACGGCTAATGACACCCGTTCAAAACCACAAAACAAAACCCTTTAAAAATTACAATCATGAACAACGATGAACTAAACAAAGCAATCGAAACGGTTGCAAACGAAATCCTCACAAAGAAAGGAACTTCAGGAATATACGATCTTGCAGAAATGTTAGAATTGGATTGTGCCAAGTGCAAACAATGCGAAGTTGCAACGCCAATGATTAACGGAGAGTGCCTCATTTGCGGAACACCTTTTACAGTACCCAACAGATGGGAGAACAACCGAATTTTCGCCCAATTTATGGAGGCTGAAATGAACAAGGGCGGGGAGTTTGACATGTTCGGATGTATGGACATGGGAGACACTTTTGCGGATATTGATTGTGAAGACGAAAACGCGCAACACTTTTTCCTACCAGAAGAAATGAGGTTCGACACGGATTGGAATTGGTTCATGCCAGTCGTTGCGAAACTATCAACACAAAGCGAAGAACCCGAAGAGTTGGACGAGTTGAGAGCATACCTTTTATCGGGATACTTCACAGGAGCGTTTGACGAAGCACTCGAATTAATCAACAACAAATGACAACGCGAGAACAGGCAATCAAATGGTGGAACACCCTGCCGAAGAAACTACTTCAGCAGTACACTATTGAACAAGTGAAGTTTGTGAGGGGTCTCACAGGCAGAGAAATAGAATTACTTTGGGATAAGTACGCAGGGAAGACTTTAATAAGTCCTTTGTCAGACAAGTGACAATTCAGGACGAAGCAGCGATGTATATTTGAAACGAACGAAAAACAACATTATGAAAAACACAATAACAAATTACGCATTATCAAAGGACAACAAAGCGGCAGATGTCCGATTCGACAAATGGCTTTCAGAGAACGGTATTGAAGGGCATGAAATTAAAATATGGCACATTAGCCACGGGTACAACCACAAGGGTCGGACAAGGTATATCACCAAGATTGAGATTCACGTAAACGGAAATTCGCTTATTTTGTCTGAAGGAACAGACGATGCGCACAAATACGATGCGTGGACGTCCATCAATGACAATGAGACACGTAAGACTGACCGCGCAAAGGCGCAACTTCTTATTGACATTTGTGACGACCGAAACGCCCAGCGGTTACTCACTGAAATTGAAACTCAACAATTATCACAATGAAACAAACCGTCAGCGAATTTATCACGGAGTTCAATCTCCGCAAGCAATACACCCCTTCGCTTCGCTACCTTAACGTAAGGAATGTGAAGGAGTTGAGAATTATCAAACAAATAATGTCAAATTAGAAATCATGAACACACACACACAGGGAGAATGGTTCGCAAAGGACGGACAGATATACCCACAAGAGACAGGCGTAACATTGGCAGTCATACCGTACTTCAATGAAGACAACGCGGAACAGATAGCCAACGCAAATCTAATTGCAGCCGCTCCTGAATTACTTGAGGCTTTGAAGGAAATGGTGAAAATGTTGCACGAGACAGTTCTACCAGTACGCTATCAAGGCGTTTACGAGACGGCTAAAATGGCAATCGAAAAAGCAACGTCATGAAGGTAGGAGATAGAGTAGTTTGTATAAGGTCATTCGAAAGGCAAGAACGGGGCGTTAATAATCCCGTCAGGGGAAGGTATTACACGGTAAGAGGTGTGTTTAACGGTGACGCTATCACTCTCGAAGAAATAATTAACCCCAAAAAAAAGTACATGGACGCTTTTGACGAGGCTCGTTTCAACATAATTGCTTTCCGCAAACTTGAATCCTACAAAGCCACAAACAACGCCTTCAATTTCAATATAGTTGAAGAAGGTCTTGAGATAGAAACGCCCCAAGAAGAAACAGCATGAAAAACAAAAAACAGCGACTCATTGACAAACTCATGGAGTGCAATTTCGAGTATGAAAAGTACATGAGAAGAATCCACGAGACAAAAAGTAAATTAAACAACAAGAAATCATGTTAGAAGCATCAGGTTACATACTGTCCGCTATATTGTTAGTCGTGTCGGTCATAGCAATAAAAGACAGGAACAATTGCGCGGAAGCAATGAAACAAATGAGTAAACACTACTCACAACAACTCAGAAAGAACGCTCACGAGGCAGACTACCTTCGAGACGAACTGCAAAAAGAACAATTCAAAAAAGAAAACCTATGAAAACAGAACAACCAACAGCAACCGTTACCGTGAAAATCTACACGAAGGACATCTTCATCCCAGTAGATGCAGCGGATAAAATTGGAGCAAGAGCAGGATCAGTATTACTTTTCAGGACGGATGAAGACGAGGGAAGGATTGAAATAGCAGTAGGACAAGAATTGGAAGACTCAAGCGGCTTCACGCTATCAACAAACAATGGTCAACTTCGCGCGTCAAATGCCATGTTGCGAGCAATCCCTAAAGGGGAATATACCGTTAAAAACCCCGAGTTTGACGGAGAACTCGACTGGTTTGAATTGGTCAGAGTGTAAACCAAACCATTTGTCAGGTAGGTGACATTTCACAACAATCCTAAGAAATACATTTACAAAGAATGAAAACAGGCGAAATACGAAACAGGGTAAAGGAGTTGGTTGCGCTTTCGCGGCAAACTGACGGCATAAACGAACTCATCGAAGTTGGTCTTGAGATGGGGCAATTGATGTTCTACATTCAAGAGAATGAATCCGAATACCATGGTCTTTATCTGGACGCATACAACGGGCGGAAGAACAGTGAGAACAGGCTTATATTGAAGTACATTAATGAAGAGAAAATGTCCGTTGCCAAGGCGCAATCGGCAGCGCACTTAGAGATAATGGAACTGAAAGCATTAGAATCGAAATTTGAGGTGGACTGGAACGATGTTAAAGGCTTCAGGTACACTCTGCAAGACTATAAAAATGGGCTACAACAAAAGATAGCCAACCTACGGAAGGAATCCGAAATTGAATCAATGAGACAACACTAATAAGATGGAACTAATGAGTATGAAAGACGATAAAGCAGATATGGATGTAATGATGGAGGTGATGGCTATGATGGCAGGATTTGGAGAAATAGACCCGTATTCGAGACGCGAAAAGCGCAAAGACATGATGAGCGACATTGACAAATGGGCTAAAGGTAAAGTTGCCGAGGAAAAAGCCCGAAAACAACAGAAGGAAAAGCGCAAGTTCTTGGATAGTAAAATCGCCCCCCTCGTCAGATATTCCATCGAGAAAAAGAGGAAGCACACGTTTGAGGTGTCGTATTCTAAAGGGAGTAAACCAGTATTTAAAAAGAAGTAATTCACAAACCCAAATAAATAACATCATGAGCAGAGGTATCCAAGTAAAACAGTCTAATCCCGCTTCAAAGTGGATTGAATGGAAAGGTGGTAGCGATCAAGGCTTCTTCCAGTATTATGACAAAGAAGCAGCCGTAAATGTCAAACTAGAAAGTTTGGTTTTTTTAGTTCTCGATAAGGTCGGAACAGTAAGCGGTTTCCACGAAGCGTCAAAAAGCAGCATCTACGCAAATCAAGTCCGAAGTAGCGTTTCCGAAAAACTAACGGTTAAAGCGTTCAACCAAACTGACCCGTTAGCGGAGGGTCTTTGGAAAAACATTAAAGAGGTTTCATCCGCCAAGGGTGGAGACTTTACCGCTAATGTCTATTCAGCAGCCAAAGGAGTAAAAGGACTAGATACAATTTGTGTACAGTTTAAAAAATCGGGTCTATCCGCCTGGTCTGAATTTGAAAAGGCTTCGGGTGACAAAATCAACAAAATGGCGGTTAAGTGGGTAGGAATGAAAGAAGGGAAAAAAGGAGCGATTACCTATCAAATGCCAGTCTTTGAATTAATCCCAGTTTCCGAAGAGACCAACGCAGAAGCAAATGTTCTGTGGGAAGAATTGCAGACGTACCTCAAGCAAGCACTCTCGTCCTCCGAAGCGGAGGAGCAAACCACGCAGGAGAGTGCACCCGTTCAGATGGACACAAAGAAAACTCTATCCTTCACGGATGCAGCGTTCGCGAATATCGCAAACAACCTTCAAGAAGGGGAAACTACTCTAGCGGACGTGTTGAAGAAATACGACATGGACGATAACGTACTTAACGCTTTGAAAAGTTCAGAGAACAAGGCTATTGGAATAAAAGCCACCGAGGCTTCGTCTCCAAGAACCACGGCAGCGGAAGCACCGAAAGAGCCTGTTAAGGAAGATATTGACGCTTTGAATGATACGGAAGAAGACCTCCCGTTCTGACGTGCCTTATTGAATAGATTACAAACACAGAAATTAAACCATAGAAATCATGAAAATTTCAGAAGTACACCAATTAGTAGAACAAGCCAAGGAAGGAGAAACCGATGTAATGGAAGCCTACGGAAAGTTGAAAACCTTTGCAGATTCAATTTTGGAAGCAGCAGATTCCATCAAACAGCTAGCCTTAGATGAGGCGCTGAAAGACCGTATCGAGCAGGATAAGATTAGCCGCTTCGGCTATACATTCAGCTATGTAAAGCCTCGTTCGATGTACAACTATTCGGGAATATCCACTTGGAGGGATGCTGAAAATGAAAGAAAGCGAATAGAGGAAATATCCAAAACAGCCGCGAAGCAGAATGTGGAAATTATGGACTTAGAAACTGGGGAGATTATCCCTCCTTGCATTATCACTTACTCGAAAGAAGGTCTTTCGGTGAAACTAGATAAGTAATGAGCCTTAAATCAAATCCCCTTCTCTTCATAAACACTTTCCTGAGAAGAGAAGGGGAAGCGGTTGTTACTGAAGCTCAGTACGCAGCCGTCTCCAAAGGGAGACCCAACGTGTACGATTTACGTTGGCAAAGTAAAGTCAGGAGGGTGTTTTTTCAGTAAACCATAAACAAAGAAACCATGAAAGTAACAGTAGGAGTAAAGGCAGTAAAGGAAGCGAAACCGTTTCCGAAATTCATGAAAACTAAAATCGGTTTGGAGGTGCTTATGACCGAGGATGGCACAGGCATAGTGACTAAAGCAACAGCGCTATACCCACTTGCTAAAACAGCGACAGATTGGTGCATGGAAGAGTTCACAGACATTGAATCTCCTGAAGTAGCACAACCGATTAGACCATTCCCTAAAACAATGACTTCCAAAAATGGCTGCCTCGTGTTTTTTGAAAAACCAAGGGAAGGAATGTGTTTAATGCAAAACGGTGGAATGACTAAGTCTGGAACATTTGCAAAGAATTGGTTCATGGAAGGGTTTACCGACCTCGAACTACCCGTAACCCTCGAAAACGATTAAGCAACAAAGCTATGGAAAAAGAAGCCATGAAAAAAGAAGTATCAGTAGCAACAGTAATACCTCAAAAAGAGGTAGACGCAATGGTCTTAGGGCTACCAACCGAGACGGCAAGACACCTTCGGGAAAGTTTCACCCCGATAATGAACACCCTAGAGGAGTACGAGGATGAATTTAACGCCATTGTAGGGGTAACGGATATATTCACTCCGAAACTAGCAAAGAAGGCACGTGACCTCCGCTTAAAGTACGTTAAGGTAAGGACAGGAACGGATGCTGTTCACAAGGAAGTCAAAGCGGAGATATTACTCCGTCAAAAGGCTACTGACGGGATGAGGGCTATAATAAGAGCAACCGTTTCGGGGAAAGAAGACCAATTAGCCGCAATTGAAAACTTCATTGAGAACCTCCGAAAGGAGGAAATCAAACTGAAACAGGATGAGCGCGAGGAGTCTTTGTCCGACTATGGATTAACACACATGCTTCCTACCCTTGGAGAAATGAAAGATGATGAATGGGAACGGTATTTTACAGATGTTCGCAATTCATATCAACTCAAATTGAAAGCGGAAGCAGAAGCCGCGCTTTCAAAAGAACGGCAGCAGAAAATTCTTCGCTATGCTTCTCACATAGGTAATTTCGATGCCATAGATCTTGCCAAACTATCCGAAAAGAAGTTTGATGAAATGTACGAATCCGCTAAGGGAAAGTTTGAAAAAGCGGCTGACGCACTTGCTCAACTTCAAAAAGAAAAGGAAGAAGCGGAACTTAAAGCAGAAGCAACCGCTAAAGAAGCAGCCGAAAAAGAGAGACTTGCGAACGAAGTACTAAAAGCAGAACGAGAGAAGGCAAGGCTCGAAGCGGAAGCCAAGCAAAAGGAAGCCGATCAAGTATTGAGACTTGCAAGAGAGGAAGCCGCTGAAGAAGCAGCTAAGAAAGAAGCTATTGTCAAAGCAGAGCGTGATTTAGCCGCTAAAGTCCAAGCGGAAAAAGACGCTGCAATGGAAACTGAAAGAGCAATAATTGCCAATCAACGCCTTGAAATGGAAACTAAGCAAAAAGCTATCCAAGAAGCAGCGGAACTTCGAGAGAAAGAACTGTTCAAGGGCAACGATGATAAAGAGAAGCTATTGTCGCTTTCTAGACAATTTAGAAACCCTGAACTTCCTACATTGACCACCATAGAAGGAAAACGTGTTGAGGCTTCTATCAGAAAGTATCTGATAGCGTTATCAGATAAAATAGAGGTTGCAGTAGCGGAATCGTTTAAGGATGTTAACCAAGAAATATTTTAAGATGAAAAAGATTGTGAAAAACAGAACGGTAACTATGGAGTATAAGCACTACCAAGAGTTAATTGATAAAGTCAAAAATCTTGAAAGAGCAATTGATGAGATAAAATCTGATGATGACACTGTGTCTATATGGTCGTCTTATGGGACAATCTATATGCGTTCGTCATCAAAAGATGATTTATTAAAATCAGTAACAGAAAAGTGCGACCAAGGACAGCGTAGAATAGTAGACTTGTTGATTGAAATCCAAAAGTCGAAACAAATCTACAAGTCAAAACAAAGGAATTGGTTTGGATTTTTAAAAAGTAATTGACCATGAGCTTCACAGACGAACAACAGGCACACGAATTAAGAGCCGAACTAAGGGGGTTTCCTAGTTTGCTGCTTCCTAGAAATTCTAAGAAAGTCACCCTTAAAACTGGAGATTCTATTTGGTTTGAAGGGGAGCGGTATGTTGTAGTAAAAGCTATTGGAGGGGTGCTACTCGAAAACCAAAAATAAACACGATGAACAGAGAGAATTTACAACTAATGGCAGACTTCATTCGGAAAATTCCGCAGGAGTTGTTTGATATGAGGATATTTAGAGAAGGGCAACTCATAACGCCTAAGTGTAACAGTGCGGGATGTGCTGTGGGGCATTGCACCGTACTCGACCCTAATCCTGACGGAATACCTAGATTTGGAGACGGGGAAATAAATTTTGTCAAGTGGTCGGAAATATTTACTAGTCTGAATGATTATCAGTGGAATTGGTGCTTTTCTTGGGACTGGAGACTTAGAGACAACACACCTGAAGGGGCGGCACTTAGAATTGAATGGCTACTTAAAAAAGGTCTTCCCAGAAATTGGAAAAGTCAAATGATAGGGAAAGCACCATTATGTTACCGTAACAAAAACACCACCATGCGAGACACTATAGCGGTTTGCTTGTTTTACTTGGAATGCGCCATCAAGGCGGTAATTGACACAGTTTTAAGACGATGAAATATCTACGCATATACGTTTTCATTTGCTTAATCTGCCCCCTGGCGAACTACGAAGCGCCACCTCCTCCACCACCAATACCCGTTAAGGTAATTGAAGTTTGGCCAGAGCAATGCGGAAACTATATTTAACAACAGCATCTTGGAGCAAGTAGACCTCATAGATAGCAACATACAACTCATATTCAAGGGGAAATCAATTACTGTAATTGGTGCTCAAATATTAGTCCACAGAGACAATGAGGGAGGGGCAATTAAGATAAACTTTATCGAGGAAAATACCCTCATGGCGGGGATTTACGGAATAACGGGAAACCTTTCCGATATGTCAAGAATGATAAGAACCTTCTCCGCGACAGTTCCTTCAGGAGATATTACTGGAAAGGGGCGTTATGTAAACGTGTCTGAAATTGGGAATGACCTTTGCCTAATGCTCACTAAGGAGGGGAGATCCGCTGTAATAGAATTTAACGGAGTGGTTGACTTTCTGTTTGATGATATGGAAAAAGGAGCGCAGTTAGAGTTGCACCTAGCAACCATACACCCTAAGATTGTGGGACCAAGTGTCACCGTCTTTGTTTCAGCCTACCAAAAAAGGCAGCAAGAAGGAGATGATCGTATTTGGCATTATCCCAAGTGCAAAACCCACGGGTTGGATGTTTTTTGGAAAGACTTAATCGAGAATAATTGGGTAATTCTGTCCAAAGGAAAGCTACAAAGAAGGTAATTGTCAAGTGGGTGACGTTTCGGGGTGATGTATCAGATTAGTTTAGCAATCAAATTAAAAATAAAGACATGAAAGTAACAGTGGGCGAAAAAACAAAGGTGACGAAGCCGTTTCCAAAGTATATGCGAACCGAATACGGACTGGAGGTGCTTATGACCGAGTATGGCCGTGGCATAGTGACTAAAGGGGCAAGACACCACCTGCTTGGGGATGGAAGCAATGCGTGGGGCATGCACACCTTCAAAGACGTTGAGGAAGCAGAAGAATCGCAAACGGAAAAACCATTCCCGAAGTACATGCAAAACAAATATGGGCTAGTAGTATTTATGACAGCAAAAGGTTGCGGAATAGTGACTAAAAAACAAAAAAACCACCCGTCTAGGGAGATTGGGTATCAGCGTGATGATTGGAATATGGACGCCTTCAAAGACGTTGAAGAAACAGAAGAAACTGACACAGTAACTAAATCAACAAAACCGTTTCCTAAGCTGATGGAAAACATCAATACGGGCGCGGTATATTTAATGCGTTCCCCGATTGAAGGCACTTGTATGAAGAAGACTAAAAAGTACGAGTTTCTGGTGGGTGAGATGTACCACTTCTTGCCACCAAGTGAATTTCGAGACTTTAATCTTCCCGTAACCCTCCAAAACGATTAAGCAAATGCACTCCCCCGACAAAATAGCCGCCTTAAGAGAAGTCTCGGAAAACATTCCCCCAATGAGAAGCCGTATTTACGAGCATCTTAAAGCGGCTGACAGTTACGGGTTGTCCATCAAGGAAATCTCTTTAACATTACGCATTAAAACGTCCACCGTAACGGGAAGACTTGATGAATTAATGGATGAAGGGTTAGTTACCCGAAAGAAGTGGAACGGAACGGGGAATCGCTATAAAGCATCAATGCCTAAAAACGTAAAATTCTTTAAGCAGCTACGTGCCGCTCAGAAAATGGAAGTGTGGCTCAAGAAAGGGATTGCCCGCTACTCAAACCTTATATCGGATGACGCCAAGAAAGAATTGAAAAAAGCGGTGTCTAAAGCATACGAAAAAGCAATGAAATGTCAGTAACGAGAACCACTAGAATCGAATCCAAAACCATGTCTTACGACCTCACGGTAAATTATACCGCAGGAAGGTTAGCTTGGAAAGGGGATTGGAACTCTCAGGATGAATACCAAGAGGACACTCTTAATTCGGTGGAATACAAAGGAATTGACGTTACAAAGTTTATCCTAACAGGATATTCAGCAGAGGAATTAATTGAAAAAGCTAAATCGTGAAGAAAATAATTGCACTTTCAAAAGACCCTCAACTCGTTCTACAGAACGCTTACAAAAGAAAGGGAGTTAATCCGATATTATCCTTGGAGGAGGCTATTAAAGGGGCTGATTCATTCGGGGAAATAGACTACAAGGAAAGGGCTAAAAGTAAAATTCACCACCCGAAAGACCTTACTCTAAGAGAACTCGCTTACATATCCCCTCAACTAGGAATCCGATTAGAAACTCTCATTCAGAAAATTCACGATGGGTTTGTTCCTGAAACGGTGGAGAACGTAAAGGCAATTACCTTTGTAGAAAAGGCGAAAAATAAAGAGTTGTCTTTCAGAATTACCGAGTACAAGGACGAGGCAAAGGAATACAGAAAACGAATAATTGAACTAGAAACCCAATTGGAAAATGAAGGAAGAAATAGACTTCAAGAAGTGGATGTTCTCCGAGGACGGGACGCTAGTGAGAATACCAGTAACGATAGGGGTAAAGAAAACCAAGGCGCGAAAGAAAACCGTGATAAACGGGACGAGATGGAGAACCCCAAGAACGGTGAAAATGGCGAAGTTCAGCCAAACGGAGATTTTCCAAGTGGGAATCCCTCAAGAATTAAAACCGAAATTCACGCTCTTATTGCAAAAAATGAAGGGGTTGGGACTTATAAAGGCCCATTATCAGGGTCTTACGGAGATTGAGCAGTGCATACAGCATATCGTAGACTTGTCTTTGAGATATGATCTCATTGACGAAGATGAAATTGAAGGGGAAAAACTAAGAGAATAAATTATGACACAGCAAGACAAAGAACAACTGAAAATAGAGATTGACCACATCTTTGAAAGTGGCGCAAACGAAATGCGAATACTTGAAATGGTGACGAACTTTATTGATAGCAGAATAAAGGGACTAAAAAATGAAATGATACAAGACACGCGAGAATACTTGCAGCACTGGGAAAAGGAAAACAACCCGTTTTACCCAGCAGAAATGCGATGGGATAGAGTGAAGGTAAATACGTTCCTGAAAGACTATCAGCAGCAATTAAGCGCGCTCGGTGCTGATATGCCCCGTAGGTTAACTGCTGAAAATGGCGGAAAGGCACTTTTAATAGGTGAATTTTTTGAAGAACACGTATGTAGTTATTATGATGCTGATGGTGAATTGGTAGAATATACTGAAAAAGTGCCTGTAAGCTGGTCAACTATAAAAGATATTTATGCTAAGATTGTGTCTCACTATGGGGCATAACTACGGGATATACACACCCCCAACCAAATGATACCCCGTAAACCGAAAATATGTGAAGGGTGCGGTCAAAGCAGACCCCTTTGGAAGAGTAATCCTCCAACGTGTAAGAAGTGTGCGTTAACGAATAGTAAACCCCTTAAACGGACTCCGCTTTCCAAAGGACTTTCCGACAAGGCTAAGGCGCAAATAGATGCTGATACGGCTTTTTACGTTGAGATATGGCAGGAGCGCAAACACGAATGCGAAGAGTGTTCAATACACCTAGGGGATACATGGCAGCGGTTCATGTTCTCGCATCTACTAAGCAAAGGGGCTCATCCAAAACTTAGACTCGTAAAACTTAATATCTCGCTTGTTTGTTTGCCCTGTCACACAGACTACGAGTTCGGGAGTCGAAACAAGATGAAAATGCGTGAGGAGTGGAACAAAAGGATAGTTCAACTTCTTAACATGGAAATCGATCAAATGAGAAACAAATGACGCAATTCCCCT
>Ga0209702_10007654_pt1 | contig 13080 bp, 6 predicted proteins | sample FRY01_FD_187210 | JGI IMG/M metagenome (GOLD analysis project Ga0209702, IMG submission 187210) | Freshwater microbial communities from Lake Fryxell liftoff mats and glacier meltwater in Antarctica - FRY-01 (SPAdes) (version 2) | ecosystem: Environmental > Aquatic > Freshwater > Ice > Glacier... | reverse complement strand
AGCCGAAGGCAGCAAGTCCCGCGGTTTGGCAAAACAGCACGACCCACGCCAGCACCAAGCGCAAGCGAGTGACACACATCGCTTAACACATCGCTTAACACATCGCTTAACACATCGCTTAACACAAACGATTGCCTTGCTGGCGCTAAAACGGTAACGCATTGGCGGACGTTGGCGATAGACGCAAGAAGATTTAGACGCAAGAAGATTTCAAGTTAAGAAGAGCTAGACACCGCCTGCCCAGGTGAAACTTGCGGCAAGTGATTTACTTCAAAGTATGGAACGCCATGTCGACCCATAAGCATGGACAATTTGATGACGCTGGATCGCCGGATAAGCAACCGCCGCGTCAGGATTCTAGCGACCTTCCGGTTGGCGGTCGTTCGAGTGTGGATAGCGCTGCGGGCTCGTGCGCCAAGGGTCCCTATTCAAGCGGCAATCGCACTGGATTCGATCATCCGGCGTCGTTGGAGGATTTTGCCGATGAATTGTCTGACTTCGACGATCAATTGCCTGATACCTTAAGCGATACGATTGATAGTTCTTCGACGGTTGATGAACTGGTTGTGTATTTAGATGGGCAAATGGATGGAGAACAGCGCAAGCAAATTGAGCGATTGTTATTAGACGACGAAGAAGCCAGGGATCGGCTGTCGAAATTGCAGCAGTCTTGGGACGCCCTTGACGTGCTGCCCATGCCTGCTTGTACCCAGTCGTTTACCGAAAGTACCGTAAAGCTGGTGGTTCAAAGAGAATTGCAACAGCGAAGGCAAAGTAAACCATGGCGACGAATCTGGCGTCCTTTTGCAGGCGGCGCCGCGATTATGGTTTCGTTGGCGGTTGGCTTTATAGGAACCCGATTCGTGTTGACCGCTGAAGATCGGCAATTCTTGGAATCGTATGATCTGATTGAAAACTGGGAAAAGTACGAATCCGTCGGCGAGTTTGAATACTTGCTACGTCTGGACAAAGATGCCTTGTTTGCTCAGGAGTTGCAAAATGATGCTGAGTAATGGGTTGGGCGGCCTATTGAGTGGTCCGTGGGTCGGATATGGATTGGTGCGCTTGCCAGCATGGGTCATGACCTTTGCGCTGCTGTTTTTTGTTTCCAGCGACGTGTTAAAGAATGAGGCGAAGTTCGAGAAATTGGACGCAGAGTCCAAGCGAGAAATGGTGCGGAAGCTGGAAAGGTTCAAGCAACTGCGGCCAGAACAACAAGCCAAAATGATCGTATTTCATCAGCAATTGATGGAACATCCAGATTCGGATCGCTTACAACATTTGTTGAAGGCGTACCGAGATTGGACATTGTTGTTGACCGATCGTGAGCAAGCAGAGTTGAAGGCGGCGACCATTGATAATCGAGTGGAACTGATTGAGAAGTTTCGCTTGGTAGTATACGAACGGATGGCTGGCCGTGACGAAGCAACTCGTTTATCCAAAGCGGACGCGAAAATTATTATAGCGTGGATGAGAGATCGTTTGTCAAGCATTCGCGAACGGGGTGGCAGTCCATTTTCGTTCTCACCCGAAGAACTGGATGAATTGACCGGCAAATTGTCTCAGAAAGCTGGCGACGAACTAGCGAAGGCCAAGTTACTGCCGGGTCCCGACGATAGTCGAAAGCCGTTGATTAGAAATTGGATCAGAGGTTTGTGGGCTCCGCAGCCAAGCGATCAAGACTTGCGTGATATTTACGAATCGCTGAGTGCCGAGGATAAAGAGAAGATTCAGAACTTGAAGGATCAGACACCAGAGGCGATTCGGGAACAATTGACTTGGCACTATCGAAAGAGTCTGGGGTTGGGGTCTTCGGTTCCTAGCGGTCGACGTGGTCGTGGCGACCGTGGTCCCGGTGGTGGTCCCGACCGTGATCCCAGTGGTGATCCCAGTGGTGATCCCAGCGGTCTGGGCGGCGGTCCGCCTAGATCAGAATCTGATCCCAATGACCAAAACGCGGTCAACGATGATGACTCGGGCATCGACAATCAATAAACCTATGCCTGTCGGGCCCGACGTACTGCCTCCGCCCCAGAGTCCAACGGGCCAATGTGCCGACCCCCCGCGTCGACCCCGCCGCGTCGGTCCTCCGTGTCAGCGCCCCAGCATTTCCGCTGCAAAGACCGGGTCCATTTTCAGCGGATCCGAGCCTTGTTGGGTAGAATCCAAGGTTAGATCGTCTGTGCTGGCAGTGGTGAATCTGGACGGCGGGCTGGAGTGACGATTGCCTAATGCGCCGCTACAGGGCCTGTTGATTGGTGGTATGCGGGTGAATTGTGGGTCGTTTTCTGTGGAAAATGGGTGATCCGGTCGTAGAACAGGTTACCGAATCTTTCTAGATTTCGCTTTCTTGCGGAATTCTTCGTATACTAAACACGTCTTTAAAGGTAGTTTTGACGGTCTGAAGCTCGTCAAAGATGGGTTGGGAATCGAACCCACAGATCTCAACCCAAGAAGAAGCGTGCCCGCAGGCTGTTTGTTGAGACCGATAATGAAGACCGTTCATTGGTTTAGCTGTAATCGAAGCCAGATTCGGTTTTTGAGCAGTTCAGCAGATCGTCGTCTTGCAGTTAGTCTGATGACCCACAGGAATTTATTGGGCGTCCAAGGCAACCACCAATTCAAATGGAACCCAGTTGATGGCAACCGCACAATCGACACAAACCGCCGCCGGGGAATCAAACTCGGAGAATCGATATCAGCAGGCCATCAATGGCGTGTTGGTTCGCACCGCATCCTTGTTGAAAACGGCTGATTTTTTCAGTGGCGTCCTGCTGCTGGTGTGTTGGCTGTTGGGGTTCATGTTGTTGGTTGCGGTTGTCGACGCGTGGGTATGGCCATTAAACCCGTTGATGCGATTGAGTGCGTTGGTGGTTCTAGCCAGTGGCATCGTTTATCTATCGGCGCGTTGGATGTTGCCGCTTCTGTTAAGTCGAATCAACCCGATGTACGCTGCCAAGGTCATCGAAGAGGGTCATCCAGCGCTTAAAAATAGTTTGTTGAATTATGTCTCGTTGGTCAGTCGCAAAGACGAACTGCCGATTCGAAAAGGTGTTTTGGAAGCGGTTTCTAGGCGCGCTGCGATTGATGCCAGGAATATTCCCAGCGAACAATCAATCGATTACGGCCAGGTCATCAAAGTCATGTACCTGTTGACGGGCATCCTCGCTTTATTTGCGGCGTACCTGGTTTTTTCACCTCGAAGTCCATTGCCCACGTTTTGGCGATTGTTGGCTCCCCTGTCCAATGTGGCTCCGCCAACTCGGGTGTCGATCACAGAAATTGATCCGCAATTTGGCAGCGTCTTCTTGGGTGATCCAATTGAAATTACGGCGATTGTGACCGGGTTGGTCAACGACGAAAAAGCGGTCGTTGTCTACGATACCGTTGACAATCAGTCTGTAGGGGCTGTGTCAGCCATGCTTCGGATTGAGAACGATTTGAATCGTTTTCGTTGCCAGTTGCCAACAGGTCGCGACGGCGTACAGAAGGATTTAACGTATCGGATCCACGCGGGGGATGCGGTTAGCGATGCGTTTCAGATTCGGATCGCTCAACGACCTACGATTATATTGGATAAGATCGACCTGCAGTTTCCGTCGTACACGCTAACCCAGAACAAGACCTTGGTGGGCCAAGGTGATCTGCAAGTGATCCAGGGCACCAAGGTCAAATTTTTTGGGCACTCCAATACCTCGATGCAGAAGGCTTGGATCGAACTTTATGATATTCCGCCGGGCCAACCAATGGCCAGCAGCATGACTCAGCGGATGATTCGCAGCACCGTCCAGTTGACTCTAGCAACGGATAAGGTAGGTGGCGATCCAGCTTTGGAAGTTAAGGATTCGTTAGCAACGGGCGGGTTGACCACCACTTTAGATGGCCAAGGTAAGCCTCGCTATACGCATTATCGTCTGCGAATGCTGGACCTTAACGGCAAGTCCGATCGGCTAGGTCCGTTGTATCGAATCGAAGTTCGGACAGACCAGCCACCTGAAGTTAAATTTACTTGGCCGCAATCCATGGACAATCGATTGACGTTGGACCAACAACTGGAAATTCGTTTTGATGCCATTGATGCCGACTATCAGCTGACCCGACTGGTTCTTAATGCCAGCAGTCGCAGTGGTCAGTCGGTATCCAGCGAAGTAGATTTGGGAACCAACGATGGCAAAGGCCTGGTGTCAGGCAGTTGGACATTGGACCCTAAACAAATGAGTTTAGTGGCGGGCGATGAAGTTACCGTCTTTGTCCAAGCCGAAGATAACCGACACACCGCACCATTGTTTAGTTTGGATCCCAACATCGTTCGCACGCAAAACATGCGGATCAAAATTGAGGAAAGTGCGAACGCAGCCCCAGTCGACGCCAAAAAGGAACCAGGCGATGACAAAGGCGATGACCGAGTGGAGCAGCCAGAAAACGATCCGAACGCTAAGGATCCAAAAAATGATGAAAATGATCCGAGCAAACCACAAGCCAATCGGCGGCCCCTAAACGATGATTCCTCGGCAGCAAAGAACGATTTAGAAAAGCCAAAATCTAACAACCAAGAGGGGGATTCTTCCGATCCCAATTCGCAAGAAGCGAATGATGATAGCAATGATCAGTCGCGGAATAAGCCCAACCAGAACTCGCGGGATCCAGATTCGGACACGCCGTCTGCTAAGCCAGAAAATTCGGAATCAAAACCCGATAAGCAGACCGGTGAAGGTGATTCAGCTGAGGCCAATCCTGACCCCAAAAAGGGACCGGAAAACAAGCCGAACGAAGGAAAGCAGGACGGATCTAAAGAAGAGCAGGCGGGTGCGCGATCGGGTCAACCCGAGCAAGAGATGGATGGCAGCAACGAACCCCCAAATAGGAAAGAGGATTCTAAGCAAGATAACGCTGGTGATCGTTCAGCCGAAAATGGTACTGAAGATTCGCAAGGATCCCAAGCAGAACCTTCACAGCCGGACCGTTCTTCTGATGGCTCTGATCCAAACCCTTCGCAAAAAGAAGTGGATGAACTGAAGAAATCGTGGGAGCAATCGGGTGGCGAGGCACCTGACCAGCCAAAGCATGACGGCGACGTGATGGACAAGATTCGCCAGTTCATGGAAAAGCAGGATCAGCAACAAGACCAACCGCAAGACGGTCAGCCACAAGATAGCCAACCACAAGATAGCCAACCACAAGACGGTCAGCCACAAGATAGCCAACCACAAGATAGCCAACCACAGCCAGGACCGCCGGAACAAGGTCTGTCACAGCAGGACCAACCCAAAGATAGTCAACCTAAAGATAGTCAACCGCAAGACGGTCAGCCGGAACAGGGTCAACCTAAAGACGGTCAGCCACAAGACGGTCAGCCGGAACAGGGTCAACCTAAAGACGGGCAGCCGGAACAAGGTCAACCTCAAGACGGCCAACCTCAAGACGGCCAACCTCAAGACGGTCAGCCGGAACAAGGTCAGCCGGAACAAGGTCAGCCGGAACAAGGTCAACCGGAGCAAGGTCAACCTCAAGACGGTCAGCCTAAGGACGGCCAGCCTAAAGAAGGCCAGCCACAGCCGGGAGAGCCACAACCGGGTCAGCCACAACCAGGAGAGCCACAACCAGGAGAACCACAACCAGGAGAACCACAACCAGGAGAACCACAACCAGGAGAACCACAACCAGGAGAGCCACAACCAGGACAGCCACAACCGGGAGAGCCACAACCGGGTCAGCCACAACCGGGAGAGCCACAACCGGGAGAGCCACAACCAGGACAGCCACAACCGGGGCAGCCACAACCGGGGCAACCACAACCAGGGCAACCACAACCAGGGCAACCACAACCAGGGCAACCACAACCAGGGCAACCACAACCAGGGCAACCACAACCGGGCCAACCACAACCGGGCCAACCACAGCCGGGCCAACCACAGCCAGGGCAACCGGGCCAACCGGGCCAGCCAGGACAGCCGCAGCCAGGCCAACCAGGCCAACCAGGCCAACCACAACCGGGCCAACCAGGCCAACCGCAACCAGGCCAGCCAGGACAGCCACAGCCAGGCCAACCACAACCGGGACAGCCACAGCCAGGTCAACCTCAAGAAGGCCAGCCTGGGCAAGCTTCGCCGCAGCAGTCGTCGACTCGGGGAAATGCCAGCACGTCTGGGAAGCAAGGGCAAGCCGATAAGGGCGGGCAAGCCGGTGGCTCGGAAACCTCGGGTGAAGGTGGCGGTGAAGACGATGCTAAATTGGAATACGCCAAAAAGACAACCGATTTGGTGCTTGAATACCTGGACGACCAAGAGAACCAGCCAAGCCAGGAATTGCTAGATGAATTGAATTGGTCCAAAAAAGATCTGAAAGAATTCTTGAGTCGTTGGAAAGAAATGCGAAACAAAGCGTCTAGCGGCGATGTGCAATCCGAGCAAAAATTCGAGCAAGAGCTGAAGAGTCTTGGGATTAAACCAACGTCATTGCAGGGTCAGCAATCCGAGGTCAAGAAGGATGATTTGAAAGGGCTTCGTCAAGATGCGGCTCGGGCGACGATTCCGTTTGAAATGATTGATTCGTTCAAAGCTTTCCAGAAAGGGAAAGCACGTCGTGAAACGCAGCAGAAATAGCCCGAGTTAAAACGTCGGGCCTAATGTATTGCAAACTGAAGTATTGCAAAACTCAAGTGCTGGATCTGAGGTATTGCAAACTGGGATGTTGACCGCAGCACCAAGTAAAGGAGTACCGGTGAAGCATCGCCAGTGAAGGAAAGTCGAGTGAAGGAAAATTGATCTGGCAAGGCATCCATGATTCCGAAGGTCATGAAGGTCTTGTCAGATCCAACGTGATTCAATGCGATTGTGGCTCTACTTTTGGTGCAATGTTTTGATTCTTATGGTTCTGTAAAACGCTTGTGCAGGCGGTCCGCCGTGGATTTGTACGGCAATGATGCCCGATCTAGCAATCGCTTCGTCCGGTTCGCGATAGTCTACCGTTTGCTTTCCGTTGACCCACAATTGGATTTGATCACCTTCGCAGCGAATCCGATAGTCGTTCCAATCGTCTTTCTTGACAAGAGCGTTTCGCTCTTCGTTGGTTGGCCCGGTTAAGACTTTGTTTCGTCGCGATTCGTCGTAAAGACAACCCCACCATCCATCGCCCATGTCTGCCTGATAGCCGCTAACTTCATGGTCGTTGGGAATTTCTTCCGTGCGAAATTGTACTCCTGCATTGGAACCTTCACCCACCAATTTGAACTGCAACCTTAATTCGAAATCGGCATAGATTTTGGTCGTTCTCAAGAATTCATTTCGTGCGACGGGCTTCTCAAGGTTGCCACCGATGATCGAACCTTCTTTAATTTGAAATACGGCTTGGTTCCCGTTCCATCCGTCAAAAGATTTGCCGTCAAAGATCAATTTAAATTCATCAGCGACCTCCTGTTCGGTTAGTTGGTTGATAGGTTGGTTGGCCGATTCCTGTTCGGGTTTGACTTGGCCAAAGGAAACGTTAACCAAGCCCAAGCTGATAATCAGGGCACCATAAATTCGCGCCGCCGAAGTCCAAAATGGGGCCACTCCCATGTGATTGTTCCTGCTTTGATTTATCCATTGCATCGAATGATTGACCTTGCTGTGAGACCAGAAGAATGAAAGATCACGAAAGCTTGGCGTGTCAGATTGAATCCAAATACTGACGCTCAGCCAATCTAATCGCGGTCGTGATACTGACTATGATACGGTAAAAGTCGTGCTCCTGGCTGATCCAGACCGGGTTAAACGGTTGATTGAATTGAGCGTGATGTTTGGAAAGGAGGGTTTGGCGTTCGGAGCGCCTGTGTTCCTGCTAGGACATCATCTTGTCAACTTTCGGCAAAAAAATATCGAGTCGGAATTTGGGCCCAACAAAGCTTGCGACCTGGGCAAGTCAGTCCAGAATGGACCGTTCCTAATCGACCACAGGCGGCGTGTCAGGATTCACTTGCTGTTGGGGAACACAAGCAGCTGAATCATTTAACTACCAAACAGTGGTGGTACGAAACGGCCAAACAGAATTCACAGCCTTGTGGATTTTTTTGGCGAACCTTTTGTTTTAGGCGGGTGTTATCAAGCGTTCCAAAGAACGGCTTGACTACCTTGGCGGCCAACTTTTTCCACAGCGGTGGTCAGTTGAATTTCTCGCAGCGGTAGCCAGGCGAGATCCGTTCTATTGAATCATTTGGGCCTCGATCTAAACCACGACCGAGACCTAGACCTAAACCTAAACCTAGACCACGAATTTCAAGACGGTGTATTTATGGATTTGGCTTGTCGCTCATGGTCAGTTTTACGACAACTAGTTTCAGGAAATATGGTGAATCATTTGCAATCGGAAATTCACTCCAAAATCCCTACCCATTCTCTGGCCCGATTTTGTTCATTGGTCTTGATTGCGGCGGCCGCTGGTTTGTTGATGACGTCGCAAGCACTTGCCAGATCTTCTCAGCAAGAAGCATCGCAGCCTGAAGTCGTTGAATCGACTGATTCAGGCAGTTCCACCAAATTGATGGCTTTGGTTGGCGGTCAGGTTCATACCATGGAATTGGGTGGCGTGATCCAAAACGCCACTATCTTGATCAAGGATGGAAAAATTCAAGCGGTTGGAAGTGAGATAGAGGTTCCCGCGGACGCGATCCAAGTGGATGTTTCCGGGATGATTGTGACGCCAGGTTTGATCGATGTTCGAAGTCGGCTGTGGTTAACTCCAGCGTCCGCGAATCAATCGGCGTCGGACGGCTCCTTGGACGCAGTCAATGGCGTAGATATTTATTCAAGCTACGCGTCGGAGGTGTTGGCAGCGGGTGTGACCTGTGTTTACGTGCAGCCTGCTGCGTCTGGCAGCATGGGTGGTTTTGGTTCGGTCTTAAGTAGCGCTGCACCTTCGGATTTGGGATCATTGGTGCTCAAGCCAAAGGCTGGGTTCCAGATGTCGATTGGCATCGGTGGTCGATCAGGGAGTTCGATGGATCGGTTCAAACAGTATGAAGCCTTGCAAAAGGCTTTGACTTCGGCGCAAGGCTATCAAAAGACTTGGACTGATTACCGCAAACAAGAAGCAGAAAAGGAAGCAGCTAAAGCGAAGGCGGCAAAAGCAGAAGGCGATTCGAAGGCAGAAGGCGACACGAAGGCAGAAGGCGACACGAAGGCAGAAGGCGACACGAAGGCAGAAGGCGACACGAAGTCCGAAAGTACTGCGAAGCCTGAAGATTCTTCGACCGCGGGTCAACCGGAGGCGGTTCGGGCAACTCGACCGGGCCCTGGTCGGGGTTCTCGAGGGCGAGGTGGTCCGGCAGAAGGGGCAGTGCCGACTGAATCGGTGAAATCGCAGCAGGTCAAGTCTGAAGAATCTGCCGACAAAACGACCTCGGCCGCAAGCAGCAGCACAGAAGCCAAAGAAGAGAAAAAGGACTTGCCCAAGCCTAAGTTAGATCCGCTGAAAGAGCGTCTGGTTGAAATTTTGGAAGGGAAAGTTCCAGTTCGTTTTGAAGTGCATCGGTCGGACGATTTGCAGCGAGCCTTGAAACTAGTCCATGAATTTAAATTGAAAGCCGTTTTCGAAGGCCTGGCAGATTTGAAATCGGGCACGCAAGAGTTGCTCCAATCGCGATCGCCCATCGTACTGGGTCCATGGTTGGAAACGGAATCGTCGGTGGTTGATGCTCAGGACCGGTTAGATCAGTGGGCTAAAGCGTTTACGGGGAAGAATGTCGGAGCTAACCGACTGGTTATTGGTTCGTTTTCCAGTTCGCCGCAGGGTTCCAAATGGCTGCGTGGCCACGCCGCGAAAGCAGTCAGTCTAGGATTTGATCGAAAGTCCGTTTTGGAAGCGATCACCATTGCCGCGGCGCAAGTTGCGGGTGTCCATGATCAGCTTGGGTCCATCAAGGTTGGCAAGCGTGCGGATTTGGTTGTGTTTGCTGGCGATCCATTGGATACAAGTTCGGCTGTACGAATGGTCGTAAGTGGAGGTGTGGTGGTCTATGAAAATGTAGCGGCCAATCTGAAGGCTGATAGCACCACGGTGATCGCCGGTAAATCTAGCGGCAGTCCGGGAGCGGCCAGTGAAAAATCAGCGGATAATGGGGCGCTCGCCCAGTTGGGTCAACGCCCTGCTCTGCCTCAGATTTTTGCAATTCGTAGTCAGCGGTTGTTGTTCAATTCAGGTGACTACAAGTCGGGTACGCTGAAGATTTCCGACGGTAAGATTGATTCGATCTTGCCGTATGAAGCAGATTTGGGCGACGTGATGGTGTTGGATGTGCATTCCCAGCCGGTGACTTCAGGATTGGCAACCGCCTTTTCGGTGCTGGGTGGTAACGCGGTCGCGATTGATAACGAATCCGATGCCTCGGAAATTGTGGCGATCGACGAATTTGATCCCAATGGCAAGTTGGTTGATGCGCTGCTGCAGTCGGGTGTGACTTGTGCCTTGTTGGGAAATAGTCAGCGTAATGTGCTCTCGGGAAAAATGAGTCTAGTGCGATTGTCGGGCCAGGCGTTATCGGGCCAGGCGTTATCGGGCCAGGCGTTGCCGGCTAAAAATCGTGCCGCCGAACAGTGGGTGTTGTCAGGCGACGCCAGGGATGCTCAGAGGTACCCGGCCAGTTTGGTAAGTCAATTGAAGATGGTGCGGGATCGGTTGCAAGGTAGTTTGTTGCAGTCGCGAGTGTTCTTGCCCGAGTCGGCAGTCGCCCAATTGGAATTGCAACGTTTGCGTGATTTCCAAGAAGTTGCCGACGGAAAAATGCCTGTTGTTATCTGTGTCCAAAGCGACGCAGAAATTGATGCAGCGTTGGTGCTGATCAAACAGTCCAAGGTGAAGGCTTGGTTCAAAGGTCCAAAACAATTAAAGCCATTCATTAGTCGATTGGTCCAATTCAAGGTTGGCATCATTGCGGATGTTGCTTCATCGACAACAAACGATTGGTACTTTGAAGATTTGGTTGCGGCATCTCAGGCGGGTGTGCCCGTTTTGTTAGCGGGTGATTCGGGCGAAACGCTGCGAATGACCGCTGGGCGTTTGGTTAGCGGTGGGATGGCCAATCAGACGGCATTGAAACTATTGACCGCCGGTGTTGCCAAATCATTTAGTCCACAATTGAAGTCAGGTTTGGAATTGGGCGCCCCCGCGGATCTGGTTATTTGGTCAGATTCACCACTCAGTTTGTCGGCGAAGCCGGAGTGGGTGATCGTTGATGGTAAAGTTTTAGAAGCTAAGTGATATTGATTTAATCGTTGAACTAAGACTTATTCCCGCTTGGCATTCTGTGTGAAGGGTTCGTCAATGGCAGAGGAGGATGTTTTGTTGAAAAGTGAATTCGTTTTGCATAAATTGAAAAGACGGCGGTTTCCACAGCAAGGTTGCGCCCCCGAACTGAGGACCGATCCGTCGGTTTGGGCACGATTGATGTTCGCGATCATGCTGATCTTTGCGTTGGTGTTGCAACCGATTGCCAGTGGATCGGTTGCCAGCGCCCAGGACGTGGCCGACGGTGATTTGATGCTGATTAAGGCGGATTTGGTCTACTTGGGCGACGATTCGCAGCCGGGACCAGCCATGGTGTTGGTTCAGGCGGGTAAGATTAAGGCGATTGGAGCGAAGATCGAAGTGCCCGAGGGCACCCAGACGGTTGAGGTCGCTGCCTTGATGCCAGGCATGGTGGATGCGGTGTCCAATGTCGGCATCGTTGGCGGTGATGCAGAGGTCACTAACGAAGTGACACCGGATTTTGAAACGCTGGCTTCGGTTGATTTTGAAGATATATCATTCCGAAAAGCGGCCGACGGCGGGATGACGACGTTGAATATCGTGCCAGGCACTGACAATGTGGTCGCTGGTTATGCTGGTGTGCTGAAATCAGCCGGTAAGGATCGCGAAAAGCGAACCGTTCGCCTGCACAGTGGCATGGTTTTGTCCATGTGCAGCGACCCGGCTGCCAGAAATAATTCAAGAAGTCGTCCTGATAGCATTTATGTTCGCCAACCGACCAACCGGATGGGTGTGGTCTGGATTCTTCGCAGCCGTTTTCATGCTGCCCGGCTTTGGCAACAGCAACCGGATCGAGCGAGCCAGTATCCGGTGTCGGATCGATTGCTTGCCGGTCTGTTCAAGGGTGACGACGTCGTGATGGGTGTCAGTCGATTGGCTTTTGACATTCACACGTTAACCGAAATTGCGAATGAGTTCGGTTTCAAGCCGATTTTAATCGGCGGTGATGAAGCTTATAAGACAATTGATTTGCTGGTAGAAAAGAAAATGTCGGTCGTGTTTACGGCGTTGTCGACATCCGAACGAGGGGCAGAAGGTTCGGAACTGGCTTGGGGAACTCCGGCCAAATTGGCGGAAGCGAAGATCCCTTTTTGCTTAGCGGGTGATAATTTGTTGGCTCAGGCAAGGTTCGGCGTACGCTTCGGATTGACTCCAAATCAGGCGTTGGCCGCGGTGACATCGAGTCCGGCAGAAATTTTGGGTTTGGGTGATCGACTTGGGTCGATCAAAGTTGGTTACGATGCCGACTTGGTGGCGCTAAGCGGTGATCCACTACAGTTTACATCTTCAATTCAATGGACCATGGTTGATGGAAAGCTTCTCTCAAATGAAGAGGGTAACAATGAATAAGCAGCGCCGGTCCTTGGGCCGTTTGTTAATTGGAATCGCATGCATTGGTGCATGTTGGGTTGGCCAAATCGTTCCCGCACTGGCCCAATTGGTTGCAGTCAAAGCAGGGAAGATCATCACGGCGGCCGGCGAACCGATTACCAATGGAATCATCTTGATAGAAGATGGCATCATCAAGGAAATTGGAACCGATGTCGCAATCCCCGTCCAAGCGAAGGTGATTGACGCATCGGGTCAGGTGGTGATGCCAGGCATGGTCGATCCCCACAACGCAAGTGGCATGAGCCAAGCGAACGAGCGGAATGAAGTGGTCCCGTTTCTGTCGGTGGTGGATTCGATTGACCCCAGTCGGTCTTATTTCGAAGAATCGCGTCGCAATGGTGTGACTACCGCCGCTGTGGTTCCAGGCAATAGCACGATGATTGGTGGGCAAGCCGCCATCATGAAAAC
>Ga0209702_10007652_pt1 | contig 13085 bp, 12 predicted proteins | sample FRY01_FD_187210 | JGI IMG/M metagenome (GOLD analysis project Ga0209702, IMG submission 187210) | Freshwater microbial communities from Lake Fryxell liftoff mats and glacier meltwater in Antarctica - FRY-01 (SPAdes) (version 2) | ecosystem: Environmental > Aquatic > Freshwater > Ice > Glacier... | reverse complement strand
TATTGGACTTTTTAGTGTCACATTTCTTTCGGCAACTATTTTACCGTTCTCCTCAGAAATCTTTTTAATTTTAATGCTTTCCAAAGGATATGACCCGGCTACATGTCTTGTTATATCAACTATTGGAAATAGTTTAGGCGGAATAACCAACTACGGTTTGGGAAGATTGGGAAATCTAAATTGGTTGAAAAAAGTTGGTGTTACTGAAAAAAAACTGGAGAAATCGTGTGTAACTATTCAAAAATATGGTGGCTGGCTCGCTTTTTTTTCATGGATTCCAATCATCGGAGATCCGTTAGTGGTTGCATTGGGTTATTTCAGAGTTCCTTTTTTAAAGGTTTTTATTCTTCTGGTCATCGGAAAATTTTTACGTTATTGGTTGATTGTTCAAATCTATCTTTAATGGTATAAGAATACTATCTTTGTTCATTACAAAAACAACATTATGGCAAAACTTTGCTTAGTTCCTACGCCAATAGGCAATTTGGAAGATATTACATTGAGATCAATTCGTATTTTAAAAGAAGCAGATATTATTTTTGCAGAAGATACCCGTGTAACCAAAAAATTATTGAATCACTTAGAAATTAGTGCGCATGTTGTGCCGTTTCATTCTCATAATGAGCACAAAGCATTGAGTTCTACGATTGATAAAATAAAATCATGTACACTTGCTGTTTTGGTTTCTGATGCTGGCACACCCGGCATTTCAGATCCTGGGTTTTTATTAGCGAGAGAATGCGTGACGAATGGAATCGAAGTTGAATGTCTTCCTGGTCCAACGGCATTCGTGCCTGCACTTGTCGCTTCAGGATTTCCGTGCGATCGGTTTTGTTTTGAAGGTTTTCTTCCCCACAAAAAAGGGCGACAAACAAAATTGTTGGCAATAGAACAAGAAGAACGAACGACTATTTTATACGAGTCACCTCATCGATTGGTGAAATGTTTGGGTCAGATTGAAGAATTCATGGGACCAGAACGTAAGGTTTGTGTTGTGCGTGAAATCTCGAAAATCTACGAAGAATACAAACGAGGTACGGCCAAGGAAGTGAAAGAATATTACGAGCAACATCCACCAAAAGGAGAAATTGTAATCATCATAGAAGGAAAAAATGGGAAAAATTAATTCTGAAGGAATTGTTTTAATTCACAAAGGAATTGCTTCTAAAGCTTTTGAACGAAGAGCAATTACTATTGAGGAACCTATTGATAATCAAGTTCTAATCGAAGTAGAATCTTTTGGTTTAAATTATGCCGATGTAATGGCAAGAAATGGACTTTACAGAGAAGCTCCTCCCCTACCCTGTGTTATTGGTTATGAGGTAGTTGGAATTGTAACTCAAGTTGGGTCAAAAGCATCTTCTGAATGGATTGGAAAAAGGGTCGTAGCTTTTACACGCTTTGGAGGATATGCAAAACACGTAGTCACGTTTGATACTGCAATTGTTGCAATTGAGAAAATGGATGCAGGAATTGCTTTGGGACTTTGCACCCAATCTGTAACAGCCTATTATATGGCAGAATACGTGTCCCCAGTAAGAGAAGGAGAACACGTATTAATTCACGCAGCAGCAGGAGGAGTTGGCACTATTTTAATACAATTAGCAAAGAGAAAAGGAGCCATTGTTTATGCTAAAATAGGAGCAGAAGATAAAAGAGAATTAGTGAAATCATTAGGTGCTGATTTCGTAATTAACTATAATAAAGTGGATTACGAAATTGAAATTGAAAACCTATTAAAGGGAGAACGCTTAGATATCAGTTACAACCCAATAGCTGGAAGCACCTTTAAAAAAGACTTTAGATTGTTAGGTTCGGGTGGAAGATTGTTTCTATTTGGAGGCGCAGAAATGTCGGGCTCGAAGTGGGGAATTTTCTCAACACTGAACTTCATAAAAAAAATGGGACTCGTTATTCCTATCGGCTTAATGATGCGATCTAAAAACATATTAGGAGTAAATATGTTGAAAATAGCAGACAATAAACAAAAAGTAATGACCTTCTGTTTGCAACAAGTACTACAGTTATACAAAGAAGGAATAATACACCCACAAATTGGAGGAAATTATTCTGTAAATGACATAGCAAAAGCACACGAATCACTTGAAAACAAGACAACTATAGGTAAATTAGCCATACATTGGGAGGTAAAATAATCGATTTCAAATTGAGGAATTAGAAGAGTTGGAGACAAAAATACAACATATTGATAATCAATAGATTAAGATGTCTAAAAAGAAAGTATGTATTGTTGGAATGGGACCTGCGGGATTAATGGCGGGAACAGTCTTTCTTGAAAGAGGTTTTGAGGTACATTTTTTTGAACAAAATAAAGCAGCTGGTAGAAAATTTTTAGTAGCTGGACACGGAGGATTTAACCTAACACATTCTGAGGATTTTGAAAGTTTCACCCAAAAATACAATCATTCATTCATTCAATCAGCATTTAAGCAATTTGATAATAATCAGTGGATTGCGTTCCTTAGAAAGGTAAACGTTGAAACATTTGTTGGAAGTTCAGGTAAAATTTTCCCGTTGAAAGGAATAAAACCAATTGAGGTTTTAACGAATTGGCTGGACTATATTCTGTCTTTAGGGGCAACCGTTCATAATTTTCATCAGTTAATTGATTTTGATGAAAGAGAGGTGAAATTTTCACATAAAGATATTGAAACGATTCATCAATTTGACCATCTTGTTTTGGCAATTGGAGGAGCATCCTGGAAAAAAACTGGTTCGTCGGGAGAGTGGAAACAACTACTTGTATCAAAAGAAATAGAATGTATTGATTTTAAATCAAGTAACTCTGGATTAAACATAGAAAACTGGGATAAAATATCCGAATTGGAGGGTCAAATTTTAAAAAATTGCACCACTTCATTTGGAGAATATTCAAAAAAAGGAGATGTTATACTTTCCAATTATGGTGTAGAAGGAACTCCAATTTACCATCTCAATAAAGCAGTGAGAGAAAATCCTACTGGTTTTCTTTCAATCGATTTAAAACCAACGAAAAGTAAAGAAGAGATTTTAGAAATTCTTTTAACAGCAAAAAATATTACAGATGGATTAAAAAAGTGCAAACTTTCGAAGACAGCGATTCAATTTCTAAAAAAATGGACAACTAAAGAAGAATATTCATCCGCTTCAACACTTGCAAATAGTGTAAAAGAAATGCGTCTTCACCCCCATTCATTTCGACCAATAGATGAAGTAATTTCAACAATTGGAGGCGTGTCAATGAATGCTATTACAGAAAACTTTACCTTAAAAAAATTTCCTTCGATTTCAGTTTGCGGCGAAATGTTGGATTGGGATGCTCCTACTGGAGGATACTTAATTCAAGGCTGTGTTTCAAGCGGTTATGTGGTTGGGAAGAACGGAATATAGAATTAATGTACCTAAATTTCACCTGTTCACTTGTCCAAAAACCAATCTTTCATTTTTGAAAACAAATTCTGTCTGTTGAACCGATTCGTGTGTCGGTGAATGAAGAACTTGTACAAATTAGGCAAATAAACGTTATTTTTTCGTCAAGAATCCCCAATAGGTAGATCGGTTCAATGCAAATGATTTCGAGAAAGGATATGCTTCGCGAAAACTTGCGGGGAATTTCATTGTCTTTCTTTTTTCCCACGATGTTTTGTAAGCGCTGACTACTCCGTTTTCTACTTCGAGGTAATCCATTATTTGTTTGGTGTGGGTTTTCCAGAAATAATACTGAATGTCTTTGTTGTTCAAACGGTTCCATTTTATCCGTTCAGAAACTAACCAATTTTTCCAAATTTTATCCCAATCATTTCTAAGACTCATCGGATTGAAATTATTAATTAATACATTTCTAATTCCGTTGTCTACAAAATAAATCGTGTGACTTTTCTTCAATTCATAACGGTGGTTATTGAAATAAGAAGGTAATTTAATTAGTACAAATGATTTTTCTAATAAATCAATGTATCGTTCAACAGTTTCATTGTCCAGTCCACATCTTTCACCAATGTCATTATAAGAAACTGCATCTCCAACTTCAAACGCTAAAATTTGCAACATGTGTCGCAATTTATCCCCTTTATTGATTCTATCAGTAACTCCTAAATTTGTGAAAATAACTTGATCGACTAATTCTCTTAATTTCGATTTTGCCTTCTCTAAATTTGAAACAACCGATGGATAATTTCCATATACCAAACGTTGTTCCAATAAACTTTCTTCAACTGGTAAACCATTATGTTGCGCCAACTCATAAAATGACGGTGGCATCAATTGTAATTCTAATCCTTGCAATTGCAAAACCTCACGAAGTACTTCATCCATTACAGGTTCATACGAACACGTCAAAATTAAAGTCACGTTCCACTCACCCGAAAGTAACTCTTCGATGATCGCTTGTAATTTATCAATGTATTGTGCTTCGTGAATTACGACAAATCTATTTTCGCCAAATGCTGCTTTTAATGAAGCCTCATTTACAACTTCAAATAATTTTTTTGTAGCTCTTTTTTGACCGTTTAATTCCATGTAAGCATACCCAGCCGAATTCAAAATTTCTTGCACAATTGTTTGCTTTCCAACCTCTCTTGGTCCGGTTAGAAGCAACAATTTATTAGTAGCAATTTTTTGTTTAATCGTTTTGTATTGTATTCTTGGAATCATTGTTCTTCTTTTTGAACAAATATACCATTTTCAACATCAATCCGTTGAATTTGTTTAAAAGTTGCGGTTATTGTTAAGAAATCAGATTCTATTTTTCTGATGGACTAACACCAATCTCTTCAAACTGACGATTCAACGCTTCATATCTTTTGATATTTTCTCGTGCTTGATTGGCGTAAATTTCATTTTTATTTTTTTCAAATTGAATAACTTCCGTGTTTAATTGCCCCACTTTTTCACTCATTATTTTTTGAATATATGCCGTAAATTGAGGTAAATACATTTTGGTATATGCATCTCCTGAATGTTTCAACTTCTCAAAAACTTTCACTGATTTTTCAAATGTTTCTAAATCTTGACGGGTAACAAAAATGGTAAATGAATTCACCAAACCAACTTGATCAAAACTTTTCAATCTGTCTTTTTCAACTAATTCTCTTTCAAAAAATGGGTACAAATCAATGCTTCCAAATTCACCATAGATTGCGCCAACTCCAGTTAATAATTTTGAAACAGGTTCGTTTTCTAATTTTTTAGCATGAACAAGTGCCAATTCTGAATTCACTTTTCCCATGGCAATTAATGCTGTTGAAGCAACCAAATAAGAGGAATCTTTTTCTAATCTATCCAGTAATAAAGCTTCTAATTTGGTTTGCTCAATAGAAGAAATTAAGAACAACAACGCTTTAGAACGTACCTGAGAATTTGGATCATTTAAAGCCAATGCGTTTATTATTTCTGTTGCTTTAATTTTACTTTCTGCTTTTAATTTCGCGGCTCTGTCAATTGCCAAAACACGAATATTCCAAAATGCATCTTTAAGCGCATCTATTACTAATTGTTCTGATGGAGAACTGTTTCCCTTCGAGCCTTCTACAAATCCATCTCTTCTCGCTTTAAACGATCCACCATTATAGTATTGAAATACATATTGATCCATTGATTTAGATTCACGTATTTTAGCAAGTAACATTTGCTGATTGTCTATAATTACACAGTTTAATGTTCCTTTATAAGGGATTTCAAAAGATTCTTGCAATTGGTCAACAACCACTTTATGAATGTGTTTACCTTCAGAATCAAAAACAGCAATTTCAATAGGTAACTTAAAAATTGGAGCCAATTCTAAATTTTGATTTTGTTCAATCGAAATCGTAACAGAAGATTTCTCCTTGTTATTATAGTGCTTAAAATCCAAAATAGGATGAGCCGATCCTAAATACCACTGATTAAAAAACCAATTCAAATCTTCACCTGATACTTCTTCAAAAGCTAATCGCAATTGTGTAAATTCGGTGGCTTTAAATTTATTAGCAGTCAGATAAAGATTGATACCTTTGAAGAAAGCATCATCTCCCAAATAGCTTCTCAACATGTGTAAAATTCTTCCTCCTTTGTTATAAGAATGACCATCAAACATATCTTCTTTTTCCTTATACTCGAACCACACTAAATCATGGTAACCATCTGTTTGAGCAGATTGAAAATAACCCTCCGCTTCTTCTTCAGCGTTATAAGCCGCCTCGTCTAAACCATATCTGTATTCATCCCATAAGTATTGAGAATAATTAGCAAATGACTCATTTAACGTTAAATTCGACCAAGATTCACAGGTTACTAAATCTCCAAACCAATGGTGAAATAATTCGTGAGCAATCGTAGATTGATCATTGTCATCTAATAATTCTCTTTCGTTTTTATAGGCAAAATCTCCGAAAATAACTGCACCTGTATTTTCCATAGCACCAGACACGTATTCTCTCACCACCATTTGTGAATATTTATCCCACGGATATTCTACTCCTAATAATTTTGAGAAATGAGCAATCATAGCAGGAGTTTCTCCAAAAATAGCTTTTGCGCTTTTTTCCCATTCTGGTTCAACGTAATAATTCACTTCCATTTTTGTTCCATCTGGACGTGTATAACTGTCTTTAACTACTTTAAATTCACCTACACCCATCATAAATAAATAAGGAGAATGCGGTAAAGTTTGCTTCCAATAATCTGTTCTTGTTCCGTTGGAATTTGATTTTGAGCTAATTAACTTTCCATTTGAAAGAGTAGTATATTTAGCATCAACGGTAATATAAATTTCTTGTGTAGTTTTAGTAGCTGGAGCATCAATTGTCGGAAACCAAACTGAGCTAACTTCTGATTCTCCTTGTGTCCAAATTTGAGGCATTTGGTCTTTCTTTTCTCCTTTTGGATTGATAAAATACAATCCTTTATCAGAAGTAATCGCAGCGCTACCCGATAATTTTCTATCTTCTGGTTTAGCGATGTAATCAATTTTAACCGTATAGTTTTCAGTACGTTTGTAAAGTCTATCTAATGAAATCTTTAGAACATCATCTAAATAATTGAATTTCAAATCTTTACCGTTCAAAGAAACAGATTTAATTTCCATTCCTTTAGCATCTAAAATCAAGCTATCCGAAGTATAAAAATGAGGTTTTGCAGTGATGTAAGCAATTCCATTCATTTGAGAATTTGCCCAATCAAAATTTACCTCCAATTTAGTATGAATGATATCCGATAGAATGGTTCGAGTTTCTCTGTATACTTTTCTTTCTGTTGGAAGAGCCACTTCCTTTATTTCAGTTTCATCAGAATTTTCAGACGTAATATTTTCTACAAATGTATCAGGAGCTTCCTTTTTATAAGATCCGCAAGCTACTGATATAAGTAAAATTGGAAAAAAAAGGTATAAAGAAATTTTATTCATAGTTATTGTTCTAAATATTTAGTACAAATCTGTTAAAATATTTTGGATTCTTTCATAAGAAATAACAAAAAAGGAGATACTTTGTATTAAATTTGTAAAAAAATAAGGGAAAATGGAAAATAGAGTTTGGATCATTGACGAAAAAGAAACCAAAACAAGTGGTGGATCTTTTATCAAATGGGATGATGAACGTTTTTTTACCATAACCTTTAATGGAAAAGAGTTTTTTGGAGAAATCTTAGAAGAAACATCAGAAGACCATAAACTTAAAATCAAAATCAATCACCGAGTTTTCGAAGTAAAGAAAAAAGGGGAATTAGATGAATTAATTGCGTCTTTAGGATTAGATGTTCCAAAAGTTAGAAAATTAAAAGAATTACAAGCACCAATGCCAGGAAGAATTGTAAACGTAGCTGTTACTATTGGTCAAGCTTTAGAAGTTGGAGATGAAATACTTTCTTTGGAAGCTATGAAAATGGAAAACGTACTAAAAGCAGAAGGAGTAGGAATTGTAAAATCTATATATGTATCTCAAAATCAAGTAGTTGAAAAAGGAGCTGTTTTGATTGAATTTGAATAGAAAAAAGTTTTAATGATAATTGAAACTACTTTTAACAAATGTATATTACCGCTTTTAGGCGCAGAATTGGTTGAATATACTATTAGAGATAATCAGAAAGATAGAAATCAGAAATACTTAAGTTGAAATCAAAACAACACTTCCAAACTCTAAAACATGATTCATACCATTTAACTAATAAATCCGAATCATTTATTTTCTTTTGTTTGCTGGTTACTTTTGATCCATGTAAATCATATACGTTGCTTGAGCCCCAACTATGTTTGTAATAAAGTAAGCGAAGGTGCTAAAAAAGGAACATTTCAAAATGAGAGAATTTTATGAATTAGACTTATTTTCACTAGAATTTAAAAATCGTAACCTATTTGCAAAGGATTTAGAGCTAAATTAGCTTTTCGCTTATAACTTTCGGATAGTTTTGATTAGTTGAATAATTTTCTTTTAAAAAAGCGATTGCTTTCAAATTAAATATTTCAGCTTGTTCAATGATTACGATGTGACCGCAGTTTTCGATAATTTCTAATTTTGAATTTTGTTCAAGCTTTGCCATTTCCATAGAATCGTTTATGAACAAATGATCTTGTCGTCCCATTAAATATAAAACGGGGAAATGATGAAGTTTTTTGGCATAAACTTTAAGATTATTATTTAAGGTTTTGGTTAAATTAAACCATCTTAAAAATTCGGTTTGTTTTAATTTTTTAGCTTCTTTGATAAATATATTCCTTGATTTTTTATGATTTTCCCTGGGCATAATCACAAAAGCAAAGATTTTATAAAGAATCATAAATGGAACAAATCGTTTTGTTGTATTACCCACTTTTATCAGGATTATAGAATAACTGTTTAAACGTATAATAGTACCTGTTAATACCGTTTTGAGTATTCTTTCTGGATGGGAATCAATTAACTCACGAATGAGTATTGTTCCTAATGATACTCCAATAAAATGTGCTTTCTTTATTTTGATTGAATCAAGTACTTCAATTATTTCATCTGAAATAGAGCTAAAAGAATATACTAATTTTGTATTTATTTCTTCTATCACCTTGTTTTGTCCATGTCCCCTAAGATCAACGAGTAAAATGTGAAAATGTTCTTTGAAAGACTTTATTTGCTTGTGCCAAATTGTTGAGCTACCTCCTGCTCCATGAACAAAAACAACCCATTCTGAATCTATATTACAATTAATATGAGTTGTGTGAGCTAACATTTAATTTGGACATAAAAAAACCCTTCACCAAAGATGAAGGGATTTTTGTTATTTTTTTTATTCAACTTATGATTTCAATGCTTCTGCACCTCCTACGATTTCCAAGATTTCACTTGTAATTGCAGCTTGACGCGCTTTATTGTAACCAATAGTTAATGATTTTTTCATTTCTTTAGCATTGTCAGTAGCTTTGTGCATAGCAGTCATACGTGCGCCATGTTCAGAAGCGTATGAGTCTAATAATCCTTTAAACAATTGAATTTTCAACGATTTTGGGATCAAATCTAAAACGATTTCTTCTTTCGATGGTTCAAAGCTATAATCAGCTATTGATTCATTTTCAGCCAAAATAGGTTTAGACACAGGAAGTAATTGTTCTGTTTTTACAGTTTGAGAAGCTGCATTTATAAAACTGTTGTATACAAAAATTACCTTATCAAATTTTTTATTTATAAAACTTTCCATTAAGTTGGAAGCAATAATTGATGAATTAGCAAAAGTCAATTTGTTAAAAATATCTTCTACCTCTATCAATTCTTTTGTAATGTAATAATTTGAAGAATTTTTAAATGCATCTTTTATCTTTTTACCTAAACAAAGAACTTTTACATTCGATTTTTTGTATTTGTTGTTCACCAAATTATTTACTTGTTTGATGACATTGTTATTGAATCCACCACATAAACCACGGTTTGATGTGATCCCAACAATTAATACATTTTTAACTTCTCTGTTTTCAGAATAAGCATTTTCAGATAAGTCCAAAGTTGAACTTAAATTTGTTAAGATATCCTGTAGTTTTTCAGCATACGGTCTCATTTGAGTAATTGCACCTTGTGCTTTCTTCAATTTCGCCGCAGATACCATTTTCATTGCAGAAGTAATCTGCATTGTTGAACCTACTGAGGCAATTCGATTACGTATTTCTTTTAAATTTGCCATTCTATTTTGGATTGTTGGGAGAGAGCAAGCCCTCTCCTTACATCAATATCAATATTTACTTGCGATTTCTTTAGCTACTTTTGATAAAGTATCTGTGATTTCATCTGTGTATTTTCCAGCTTTTAAACCTACCAATACATCTGCATGTTTCGCTTCTAAGTAATTTAAGTATTCAATTTCGAATTCTTTAACCTTAGAAACTGGCACTTTTTGAATCAATCCTTTTGTACCAACATATATAATCGCAATCTGTTTTTCAACAGGGTAAGGATTACCTTCTCTTTGTTTCAAGATTTCAACATTTCGAGCTCCTTTATCTAATATAGATTTTGTAGCTTGATCTAAATCTGAACCAAATTTTGCAAATGCCTCTAGTTCACGGTATTGTGCTTGATCTAATTTTAATGTTCCAGCAACTTTCTTCATTGATTTAATTTGAGCATTTCCTCCAACACGTGATACAGAAATACCTACGTTAATAGCTGGACGAATACCTGAATTAAATAAATCTGAATCTAAGAAGATTTGACCATCCGTAATAGAAATTACATTTGTTGGAATATATGCTGCAACATCACCTGCTTGTGTTTCAATAATTGGCAATGCAGTTAATGAACCACCACCTTTTACTTTTCCTTTTAACGAAGCTGGTAAATCATTCATTTTAGCAGCAATTTCATCACTGTTAATGATTTTAGCAGCACGCTCTAATAAACGAGAGTGTAAGTAGAAAACATCACCTGGGTAAGCTTCACGACCTGGAGGACGACGTAACAATAAAGATACCTCACGGTAAGCAACTGCTTGTTTTGATAAATCATCATAAACAATTAAAGCTGGTTTACCTAAATCTCTAAAATATTCACCTACTGCAGCTCCAGTCATTGGAGAATAGAATTGCATTGCTGCTGGCTCTGAAGCATTTGCAGCAACTATAACTGTGTAAGCCATAGCACCTGCATCTTCTAATTTCTTAACGATACCTGCAACTGTAGATCCTTTTTGTCCGATAGCAACATAAACACAGAAAACTGGTTCACCTCTATCGTAAAATTCTCTTTGATTGATAATTGTATCAATTGCAATTGTTGTTTTACCAGTTTGACGATCACCAATGATTAACTCACGTTGTCCTCTTCCTACTGGAATCATCGCATCAATTGATTTGATACCTGTTTGTAATGGCTCAGTAACCGGTTGACGAAAAATTACCCCTGGAGCTTTACGCTCAATTGGCATTTCAAATAATTCACCTGTAATTGGACCTTTACCATCAATTGGGTTACCCAATGTATCTATAACACGTCCAACTAAACCATCACCTACTTTTACAGATGCAATACGCTTCAATCTTTTTACAGTATCTCCTTCTTTTACTAATGAAGAACGTCCTAAAAGAACGGCTCCAACGTTATCTTCTTCAAGATTCAATGCAATTGCTTGCAATCCTCCGTCAAATTCAATTAACTCTCCGTATTGAACCCCTGTAAGGCCATAAATACGTGCAATACCATCTCCGATAGAAAGAACGGTACCTACTTCTTGAAGTTCTGTTTCAGATCTGAATCCTGATAACTGTTCTCTTAAAATTGCAGAAACTTCTGCTGGTTTTACATCTGCCATGTTGTGTAGTTTTACTCTGATTTTGGCTTTGCCAACTTATCTTGTTAAACGTTGTTTTAATTCATTAAATTGGCTTGCAACTGAAGCATCAATTTGTTTATCTCCCATTCGAACAATGAAACCACCAATTAGTGATTCATCAATCAATTCTGTAACCTCTAACTGACCAGTGATTGTTTTCTCAACTTTATCAATTATTAATCCTCTTGTAGAATTATCTAATTTAGTTGCAGAAACAATAGTGATTGGAACAATTCCTTTGTATTCTTTTACTTGTGCATCAAACTCATGAGCAATTGCTGCTAATTGACTTTCTCTGCCATTTTTAGTAATTAAGTTCACAAACGAAGTTGAAATGTCTTCAAATTGCCCGAACAATTCTCCGAAAATAGCAATCTTTTTATCTCCTTTTATTATCGGACTATTTAATAATAATTGGAAATCATGCGTCTCATTATTGACTTCTAACAAATAGTTCATATCTGCTAAAACTTGTTCAACTTTGTTTTGCTCGATCGACAATTCCAAAAGTGCTGTAGCGTAACGACCTGCTATTTTCGATCCTTTCATCTTCTGTAATTAATTCAATTTAAAATCAGCCGCTAATTTTTCTGATAAAGCTTTTTGTTTTTCATCGGAAGCCAATTCACCTCTTACTACTGTTTCAGCAATTTGAAGTGAAAATTCAGCGATTTGAGTTTTTAACTCAGCAATAGCAGCAACTTTTTCATTGTTGATTGACTCACGTGCTGAAATAATAATTTTTTCTGCTTCAACTTTTGCATTTGTCTTAGAATCATCAACCATTTTAGTTGCAATTTCTTTTGCTTCTTTAATGATATTGTCTCTTTCAATACGAGCTTCTTTTAATAAGTTCTCATTAGAAGATTTCAATTCAGCAATTTCTTTTCTTGCTTGTTCAGCCAAATTGATAGCAGTTTCAATTCCTTGCTCACGTTGATCTAATGCAGCTAAAATTGGTTTCCAAGCGAATTTTCTCATTAATAAGATTAATATTAATAAGATCACAGACTGCATTACAAATAGCCCTGGCGAAAAATCATTCAATAAAGTTTCCATATTGTAAAATTAATTTTTTTAAAAAAGTAGTTTTTAAATAAGACTTTCGATAACCAACCGTTATCGAAAGTCTTGATTTTCTTGGGATTATTTTCCTAAGATCAAAGCACCGAAAGCAAGACCTTCCAAAAGCGCACCAATGATGATCATCGCTGTTTGAATCTTACCTGCTGCTTCTGGTTGACGAGCAATACCTTCCATCGCTTTTCCACCAATTTGACCTAAACCGATACCACCACCGATAACGATTAATCCAGCTCCAATTA
>Ga0209702_10007650_pt1 | contig 13089 bp, 11 predicted proteins | sample FRY01_FD_187210 | JGI IMG/M metagenome (GOLD analysis project Ga0209702, IMG submission 187210) | Freshwater microbial communities from Lake Fryxell liftoff mats and glacier meltwater in Antarctica - FRY-01 (SPAdes) (version 2) | ecosystem: Environmental > Aquatic > Freshwater > Ice > Glacier... | reverse complement strand
TGGCCGCATCCGCCCTTTATGGCGTATCTGGCGTTGGCAATTGGGCGCGCCTTGCCGCACAGCAAGCGCTGACCCAAGACCAGCTTTTGCAGTTTGACGCGTTTGGCAATGTCACCCTGATCCATGTCACCGACATTCACGCACAGTTGAAACCGATCTGGTTCCGCGAGCCTGAGATCAACATCGGTGTGGGCGACGTTGCGGGCATCCCACCGCATATCACCGGCATGGATTTCATCAAGGAATTCAACCTGACGCCCGGCTCGCCCGAGGCCTACGCCCTGACCTATGAAGATTTCGTGGCCCTTGGCAAAACCTATGGCAAAATGGGTGGCATGGACCGGGTGGCAACAGTCGTCAAATCCATTCGCGCCGACCGGCCAGAGGCGATTATTCTGGACGGCGGCGACACCTGGCAAGGCTCCATGACCAGTCTTTTGACCAATGGTCAGGATATGGTCAACGTGATGAACAAACTGGGTGTCGAGGCGATGACCTCCCACTGGGAATGGACCCTTGGCACCGAACGCGTCAAGGAAATCGTAGAATCTCTGCCCTTCCCCTTCCTCGGCCAAAACATCTTTGACAAGGAATGGGACGAACCTGCATTCGACCCCTACACATGGTTTGAACGCGGTGGCGCGAAAATCGCTGTGATCGGTCAGGCTTTCCCCTACATGCCCATCGCCAATCCCGGCTGGATGTTCCCCGAATACTCCTTTGGCATCCGCGACGAACGGATGCAGGAAATGGTGGATGAAGTGCGCGCGGCGGGCGCTGATCTGGTCGTCGTCCTGTCGCACAATGGCTTTGATGTGGACCGTAAAATGGCGGGCCGCGTGCAGGGCATCGACGTTATCCTGACCGGCCACACCCATGATGCGATCCCCGAACCTGTGCTGGTCGGGCAAACCATCCTCATCGCCTCCGGCAGCCACGGCAAATTCGTCAGCCGTGTGGACTTGGACGTGCGGGACGGCAAAATGATGGGGTTCCGGCACAAACTGATCCCTATTTTCGCCGATGTCATCACGCCCGATGCGGAAATGGCCACCCTGATCGACGCCGAACGCGCCCCCTACAAGGACCAGCTGGAGGAGGTGATCGGCAAAACCGACAGCCTGCTGTATCGTCGCGGCAACTTCAACGGCACTTGGGATGATCTGATCTGTGACGCCATGCTGTCGGAACGTGACGCGGAAATCGCCATGTCCCCCGGCGTGCGTTGGGGCGCATCCGTGATGCCCGGCGACAATATCACCCGCGAAGATATCCACAATGCCACCTCCATGACCTATCCCGCCTGCTATCGCACGGAAATGACAGGTGAATTTCTGAATGTGGTGCTGGAGGATGTCGCCGACAACCTGTTCAACATCGACCCCTATTACCAACAAGGCGGCGATATGGTGCGGGTGGGCGGACTTGGATACGCCATCGACGTGTCCAAACCCATCGGCAGCCGCATTTCCAACATGACCCACCTGAAATCCGGCGATCCCATTGACCCCGCCCGCACCTACGTCGTCGCAGGCTGGGCAAGCGTGAATGAAGGCACCGAAGGCCCGCCGATCTGGGACGTGGTGGAAAGCCACATCCGCAAAATCGGCACTGTAAAGCTGGACCCAAACACCTCGGTCACCGTCACCGGGGCCTAACCGCAACCGATCGCAGAAAGGTTTCGTCATGTCAGACAAACCCCTTAATGGCACCACCCGGCGCGGCTTTCTTGCCGCCAGTGCCGCCACAGGCACCGCCCTTGTGGCAAACGCCGCCCACGCCCAAACCGCCGACCCGCTGATCACTGATGTGCAGGAATGGGCCTCGGGCCTTGGGGTTGGCGTCGATGATGCCCCCTACGGCCTGCCCATCCGGTTTGAATCCGATGTGATCCGCCGCAATGTCGAATGGCTGACTGCTGATGTGATTTCCTCCATCAACTTCACGCCCATTCACGCGCTCGATGGCACCATCACGCCGCAGGGTTGCGCCTTTGAACGTCACCATTCCGGCGCGATTGAACTGTCCAAGCAAGATTACCGCCTGATGATCAACGGGTTGGTCGACACGCCCTTAGTGTTCACCTATGCCGATCTGGAACGCTTCCCCCGCGTCACCCGCACCTGTTTTCTGGAATGTGCGGCAAACTCGGGCATGGAATGGGCAGGCTCGCAGCTCAACGGCTCGCAGTTCACCCATGGCATGATCCACAACATGGAATACACCGGCGTCACTCTGCGCACGTTGTTGGAAGAGGCTGGCGTGCAGCCCACCGCCAACTGGCTGTTTGTCGAAGGGGCCGATGCCTCGTCCAATGGTCGCTCCATCCCGATGGAAAAGGCGCTGGATGATTGCATGATCGCGTTCAAGGCGAATGGTGAGGCGCTGCGCATGGAACACGGTTACCCCGTGCGCCTGATCGTGCCGGGCTGGGAAGGCAATCTGTGGGTCAAATGGCTCCGCCGGATGGAGGCGACCGATGCCCCGGTGGAAAGCCGCGAAGAAACGTCGAAATACACCGACACCATGGCGGATGGCACCAGCCGCAAGTTCACATGGGTGATGGATGCCAAATCGGTCGTCACCTCTCCCAGCCCGCAAATGCCGATCACCCACGGGCTTGGCCCCTTGGTCATTACGGGTCTGGCATGGTCCGGGCGCGGCGCTGTCACGGGTGTTGACGTATCGACCGATGGCGGTAAAATTTGGAAACCCGCGCGGCTTGCCGCACCGGGCCAGGATATGGCGCTGACCCGCTTTTATTACGACCACAACTGGCAGGGCGAGGAGATGCTGCTGCAATCACGCGCGACTGATTCAACGGGATATGTCCAACCCACCAAGGCGCAACTGCGCGAGGTGCGCGGGCTGAACTCGGTCTATCACAACAATGCTATTCAAACCTGGTGGGTCAAACCAAACGGCGAGGCTGAAAATGTCGAAGTTTCTTAATCTTACGGTTGCAGCCCTACTGCTTGCGACCCCCGCCGCCGCTCAAAACCTTGGCCTTGGCCGCGCCGCCCTGCCCGAGGAAATCGCCGCGTGGAACAAGGACGTGCGCCCCGATGGCGTCGGCCTGCCCGTTGGGTCCGGCGATGCGCTGACAGGCGAAGGTGTGTTTGAAGAAAAATGCGCCGCCTGCCACGGTGACTTTGCCGAAGGCATCGGAAACTGGCCAAAGCTCGCGGGCGGCATGGGCACCTTGAACCGCCAAGACCCCCTGAAAACCGTTGGCAGCTATTGGCCGCACCTGTCCACCGCGTGGGATTACATCAACCGCTCCATGCCCTTTGGTGCCGCCCAAACGCTGGAACCGGATGAGGTGTACGCAACCGTCGCCTACATCCTCTATTCAAACAATTTGATTGAGGATGATTTCGTCCTGTCCAACGAAAACCTTGCCAGTTTTGAACTTCCCAACGCTGGCGGCTTTTTCTTGGACAACCGCGACACCACCGAACTCGCCACCTTCTCCCAACCCGCCTGCATGGAAAACTGCAAGGATAGTGTCGAAATTACCATGCATGCCACCGTGCTGGACGTAACGCCAAACGACACCACCGATGATGGCCCCGTTGAGGCTGCCGTGGTGCTCGAGGCCGCCGCCGAAGCGCCCGCCGCAGAACCAGTCGTCGAACCAGCCGTCGAAGTCGCCGCCGCCCTGATTGCGGAAGGCGAAAAGGTGTTCAAGAAATGTTCCGCCTGCCACCAGGTCGGTGATTCTGCGAAAAACCGCACGGGTCCCATCCTGAACGGCATCCTTGATCGCCCGGCAGGCATGGTCGACGGCTTCAAATACTCCGCCGATATGGTGGATGCGGGCACCGGCGGCCTGATCTGGGATGATGCCACAATGCACGCCTTCCTTGAGAAGCCGCGCGATGTGGTTGCCAAAACCAAAATGGCCTTTGCTGGCCTGAAAAAGGCCGAGGACCGCGATGCCGTCATCGCCTACCTCGCCACTTTCGGCGACTAGAATGGTCAGGGGGCTGCGTTTCCTCCTCTCCCTCCTCGCGGCGCTGTCCACCAGCGCCGCGGCGGAAACATTGGGCGACGCAGAAGCCGGCGCCAAAATCTTTGCCCGCGATTGTGCCCAATGCCACATGGTCGGCGTAGGTGCCAAAAGCCGCATTGGCCCCAGCCTGAACACCCTTTACGGTCGCCGCGCGGGCAGCGTCGAAAACTTCCAATACTCCAAATCCATGGCCCGCATGGGTGCGGATGGCATGGACTGGACGATTGAGCGCCTCGACGCATACATCGAAAACCCCCGCGCGCTGGTGTCTGGCACCCGCATGGCCTATCGCGGGTTAAAAGACCCCATCCAACGCCATGACCTGATGGCCTACCTGCGCACCTACTCCGACAGCCCGCAAAATATCCCCGAGGCGGAACCCACCGCCCTGCGCGCATCACCGAATCTCGCCCCCGAAATCCTCGCCCTCCAAGGCGACCCCGAATATGGCGAATACCTGTCGGCGGAATGTACCACCTGCCACCTGCGCGATGGCAGCGCGGCAGGCATCCCCTCCATCACCAACTGGCCTGCGGATGATTTTGTCGCTGCCATGCACGCATATAAATCCAAATTGCGGCCACATCCTGTTATGCAGATGATGGCGGGCCGCCTCTCGAACGCCGAGATTGCAGCCCTGGCTGCCTATTACGCGACAATCGAAAACTGAAACAAAAACGGGAGGACGACCAGATGGCCCTAAGCAGACGCATTTTTCTAAGCACGCTCACCGCAACCCTTGCCGCCCCCATGGTAATGGCCCAAACCGCCAAGCCCCGCGTGATCGTGGTCGGCGGCGGCGCGGGCGGGGCCACAATCGCCCGCTATCTGGCAAAGGACAGCAAGGGCGAATTAGAGGTGGTTCTTATTGAACCCGCCCGCACCTATTACACCTGCTTTTTCTCCAACCTCTACCTCGGCGGTTTTCAAACCTATGAAAGCCTTGGCCACAGCTACGGCAAACTTGCCACCGAATACGGCATCAACGTGGTGCAGGATTATGCGGTCGGCGTGGACCGTGACGCAAAATCCGTTACCCTCGCCTCCGGATCCGTTTTGCCCTACGACCGTTTGGTCCTGTCCCCCGGCATTGATTTCGTCGAAGGGTCCGTTCCCGGCTGGTTCACCACCGCGCAACACCTCATGCCCCACGCCTATAAGGGCGGCAGCCAAACCCAGCTTTTGCAGGCCCAAATGGCCGCAATGCCCCAAGGCGGCACATTCGCCATGGTAGCACCCCCCAACCCCTACCGCTGCCCGCCCGGCCCTTACGAACGCATTTCCATGGTCGCGCATCACTTGAAAACCAACAACCCCACCGCCAAAATCCTGCTGCTCGACCCAAAGGATAAATACTCCAAACAAGGGTTGTTCGAGGAAGGCTGGAACACCCATTACCCCGGCATGATCACCCGCATCGGTCCCGATATGGGCGGCAATGTGATTGAGGTGCGCCCCGACACGATGGAGGTCGTGGTGGATGGTGAGGTGGAAAAGGTCGATGTCTGCAACGTCATCCCCGCCCAGCGCGCAGGCAACATCGCCACCATCGCAGGCGTCACCGATGCCAATTGGGCCCCAGTGCATCCCGATTCCATGCTGTCGAAAATGGACGAAAACATCTATGTTCTAGGCGATTCGACCAATCAGGGCGACATGCCGAAATCCGCGTTTTCCGCTAATTCTCAGGCTAAAGTTTCCGCCAACCACATTCGCGGCGCGCTGACAGGCTCCACCGTGTTCCCTGCAAAATACTCCAACACCTGCTGGTCGCTGATCGCACCCGATGATGGCGTCAAAGTCGGGGCCAGCTATGAACCCACCCTGGAAAAAATCGCTTCCGTGGAAAGTTTCATCTCGCAAACGGGTGAGGATGCTGCTTTGCGCAAAGCGACTTATGAGGAAAGCTTAGGCTGGTACGCAGGCATCACCACCGACATGTTCGGCTAATCCCTTCCGGCTGGCCGCGTCACACCGGCCAGCCCACCCCAAAAGGCAATACAATGAAAAGACGTGACTTTCTGGCGCTAACCGCCGCCGCTCTGCTCCCCCGTGGCGCTTTCGCCGCATCTGAGCTGGCCCTGCCGGATGCCAAACTCATCACCCTCTCCGATGGCTTTCTCACCCTGCCCGGCGATTTCGTCCTTGGCGGAATGGAGGCCACGCAGGCCGATGCGATCCGCCAGAAATTCAATCTTGATCCCGCCAGCTACACCCCGCCTTGCAACCTCACGCTTTATCAGGACGCCACGCGCAACATCCTCTTTGATGTTGGCTCCGGCCCCGACTTCATGCCCTCTGCGGGCAAGTTGGACGCGGCACTTGATGCAATTGGCCTGACGCATGACGACATCACCCATGTCATCTTTACCCATGCCCATCCCGACCACCTGTGGGGGCTGCTCGATGATTTTGACGAGGTGCAATTTGCCAAGGCGGAGTACATGATCGGCCAAGCCGAATTTGACTATTGGACCGACCCCGACACTGTAAGCACGATAGGTGAGGCGCGGACCACCTTTGCCGTCGGTGCCGCACGCCGCCTTGAGGTGATCGCGGACCAACTCCAATTCCTCAATGACGGCGATGAACCCCTCCCCGGCGTTCTCGCCCGCCTCACCCCCGGCCACACGCCGGGCCATATGTCCTTTATCCTTGGCGGGAAGGCGTTGGTAACGGGCGATGCGATTTCCAACAACCATGTCGCGTTTTTCAAACCCGATTATGCGTCCCCGTCTGACCAAAACCCCGAACAGGCCGCCGCCACCCGTGCAGCCCTTCTCGATCAAATCACTGCCGATGATCTGGCCATCGTCGGTTTTCATCTGCCCGAAGGCGGCGTGGGCCGCGTGTCCCGCCAAGGAGAAAGCTACACTTATGAAGTATAATCTTCTCGCCCTCGCCCTCCTCGCCACCCCCGCCTTCGCGTCCGAGGATATCGCAGATCAATACCCTCAGTCCCTCCTCTACTCAAAACCGGTGGAGGTGATCCCTTATGTGTTCACCGCCATAGGCGCCACTGCCCCACCCACCTTCAAGAACGCAGGCCACAACAACAACCTCAGCTTCATCGTCACGGGTGATGGGGTGGTCGTTGTCAACTCTGGCGCTTCTTACCTTCTGGCAAAGGCCCTGCATGACGAAATCAAGGTCCAAACCGATCAGCCCGTGAAACTGGTGATCAATGAAAACGGCCAAGGGCATTCGATGCTTGGCAACAACTATTGGATCGAACAGGGCGTGCCCGTCCTGGCCCACGCCGATGCCGCTGCCGAATTTGCCGACAGCGCCGGCCAATCGCTGACCGCCCTCAAATCCTACGCCCGTGAAAACGCCGAGGGCACCGACCCGATGGGCCCCACGGAAACCTTCACCGACCGCCGCGACATCACCATGGGCAATTTCAAAATTGAGGTGCTGCACCTTGGCCCCGCGCACAGTCCGGGTGACACGCAAGTGTGGCTGCCCGACCAAGGCTTGATGATTGCAGGTGATATCGCCTTTCACGAACGCATGCCGCCGATTTTTGAAGGCACCTGCACGCTCTGTTGGATCGAAACATGGGAAGGCCCGTTGACCGATCTGTCCCCCACCTACATCATCCCCGGCCACGGCCACCCCACCAATTTCGCGCAAGTGACCCGCTTCACCCATGATTACCTCGTGCATCTGCGCGGTGAAATCGCCAAGCATCTAGACGCAGGCGGCGACCTTACCGGGGCCTATTACGTCGATCAATCCGCCTATACCCATCTGGACACGTTTGAAGAACTCGCCACCAAAAACGCAGGCGTTGTCTTTACCGAAATGGAGTTTGAGTAACCCCAGCTTGGGCTTGCATCCGCCTACCGTTTCGTCATTCTGGCGGCGCAACCAAGGGGCCAGACATGACCGAAATAACCCGTCGCTACACCGCCGCCCAAACCATCGCGCGCGATGCGGGCGCGCTTGCCCTGCGCTATTTCCAATCCTTCGACACGCTGACGATTGAATCCAAATCCCAACAGGATTTTGTGTCCGAGGCGGATAAAAACGTGGAATCCCTTGTCCGCGCTGCCATTGCCGCAGCCTTTCCCGATGATGCGGTGGTGGGAGAGGAAGACGAACCCACCCCCGGCACTTCTGGCTTCACTTGGGTGATCGACCCGATTGATGGCACCACGAATTTCATCCATGGCATTCCGCAATGGTGCGTGGCCATCGCAATCGTACAAAACGCACAAACCTTGGTGGGTGTTGTCCATGACGCCGTGCATGGCGAATGCAACCATGCGATGCGGGGCCATGGCGCGTTTTGCAACAACCGCACCTTGCAGGTGCTGCAAGGCCGCAGCCTGACCAAAGGCTCGCTTGGCGTCGGGTTTTCGGGGCGCACCCAAGACAGTGGTGCGATTATCACCTTGATGGATGATTTGACGAAAATAGGTGGCGTCTTCTGGCGCAACGGGTCGGGGGCGCTTAGCCTTGCCTATGTCGCGCAGGGCAAGCTTTTAGGCTATGTCGAGGAGCATATGAATGCATGGGACTGCCTTGCAGGCCAGTTGCTGATCGCCGAGGCGGGCGGGATGATTGAAGACCAGGACGCTGATGATATGATCACCAACGGCGGCCGCGTGGTTGTTGCGACCGCCGAGGTTTTCAGCGAAGTGAAGGCGCTGGCCGACAAGGCGTACCGCGCCTGATCATTTGGTTTTTTTCTTTGGCTCCGTCTTTGTTGGCACGTCCAATGTTGCGTTCACATCAATGCTGGCAATGCCCAGAACCGCCTGCGCGGCTTCGGCGCCCTTCAACAGGAAATGCTGGGCAAAGAAATTCACATGCTCATTCGTGGGTTGGAAATGATGCGGCGTCAGGGATACCGAAAACACTGGCACCCCGGTCACCATCTGCGCCTCCATCAGCCCGTTGATCACGGCGGCGGCAACAAATTCGTGCCGGTAAATCCCGCCATCGACCACCAAGGCGGCGGCGACTATGGCATCGAACTTGCCCGTTGCCGCCAGCTTTTTCGCCAGCAGCGGCATCTCGAACGCGCCCGGAACATCATAGGTCACCACATGGGCATCTTGCCCTGCGGCCTTCATTTCTTCCACAAAGCCCACCAGCGCCTGATCGACGATCCCGGCGTGCCAGCGCGCTTTGATGAAAGCGATTGTCAGTTTTTCAGTCATAGGAACCTTCCTTTTACATGTCAGGCCCCCAAGGCGCGGCCAAGGCGATGAAAACCGCCAAAACCGTTGTCCCTTCCATCCGGACTATACCGTCGGCCCCGGAATTGCACCGGATCTGCTGACCCCTCCGAAGAAGGCGCTCGCGGGCTATACCGCCGGTGGGGAATTGCACCCCGCCCCGAGAACGCGGCACCCTAGAGCCATTCGCTCCGCAAAGGCAAGCCGCCGCTACCCCATCGGATCAAACTGATCCGCCGCAAAAACGGTGTGGATCACATGGCCTTCCAGCATCTCGATCAAGGGCTTTGACGCCGCTTTGCTGGCCCAGCGCGTATCGGATGCCAGCGCCGCAGCAATATGGTCGCGGGTTGCAAATTTCATCGCCATAACAAGCGGAAAGCGGCTTTCGTTGTCATCGCTGTCCACATCACGCAGCACGCGCAATTCCAACAAATGCGGGAAAGCGCGCCAATGCGGCATCACATGGTCACGCCAATGGGCGTGAAACGCTTCCTCCATCCCCGGCTTGATGCTCCCTTTGAAAAAGGCACAACGGATAAACATGGGCGATCTCCTTTCTTGGAAAGTATGTCCTTGGTATCGGTAGCAGCCACGCTGGAAAAGGAAAGCTGCCTGCTCCAAATCAGAAACAATACCTAAATATCGACACAATTAATCCCAACATTTAACTGGTTCTCCCGCCAAATAGACCGCAAGCAGTGTATTCCGCTTGGCGCACCCCTAACTTCTGATTGGCACCACCCATGGCGACGAACAGCTTTGACAACCCCGGCGCACAAACCAGCCAAATCATCAATGGCAGCACCGGCACGGATACGCTGACGGGGGGCTTGGGCAATGACACCCTCAATGGCGGCGCAGCCAACGACTTTTTGCGTGGCGATACCGGCACTCCCGGAAGCTGGCATTACGAGACGTTCAATTTCGATTTCACCTCCGCTAACAATCAAGCCTTCACCCCCGCTGCCTTTACCACGGCCACGCGCACAGGCTCCGGCTATGTCACCGACTTCAACGAAGGCGGCATCACCAACACCATGCGTGGCGCGTCTGGGAACGCAAACCCTGAAGATTTCGGCGTCGTCTATACCTCTACCCTCAACACCACTTTGGGCGGCACCTTCCGGCTGACCACCTCGTCGGATGATGGCTCCACCATCCAGATCTTCAATTCGGCAGGCGTGGCGCTGAATTTCAACAACCAATCTGGTGGCACGCTCAACTACCTCAACAACGACTTTCACCAATCCACGACCACACGCTGGGGCGATGTCGTGCTGGACCCGAACCAAACCTATACCATCCAGATCCGCTATTGGGAAAACGCAGGCCAAGATACGCTGGCCGCCACCATTTCGGGGCCTGCCACGGGCGGCACCCAAAACCTGCTAACCTCGCCGATGTTGGGGCTGCCGCCGGGACCGGAATACAGCGTCACGGGTACGCCGATGGGTGTGCAGGGCAATGACGTGCTGAACGGCGGCGATGGCAATGATACGCTCTATGGCGATGGCGGCAATGACACACTGTTTGGCGGCAACAACAACGACCTGATGTATGGCGGCACTGGCACGGACCTGCTGAACGGCGATGCGGGTGCGGATACGCTTTATGGCGATGCGGGCATTGACACGCTGCGGGGCGGTAGCGATAGCGACCTGCTCTTTGGGGGTGTCGGCGACGACATGCTGTTCGGTGATGCAGGCAATGACACGCTGAACGGTGATGACGGAAATGACAACCTGTTTGGCGGAACAGGCGATGACGTGCTGTTTGGCGGTACGGGCAATGACACACTGAGTGGTGGCGCGGGCAACAACACCATGACGGGCGGAGCGGGCAATGACCTCTTTGTCTTTACTCCCGGCAGCAACCTGACGATCACCGACCTGAACCTTGGCAACACAGGTATTCTGACCGACGGCAACCAGACCAACAACGACTACATTGACCTGAGCGCCTATTATTCCAGCCTTCGCGAATTGCGGAATGACTTTCTGGATGATGGTGTGCTGAACCAGTCGGTCGGCGATTTTTCGGATAACACGGCGCTGGGCGGCACGATCGCGCTGACGGGTATTTCCGCGACCGATCTGACCTTTGATAATATCAACATCGCCTGTTTCACCGCCGGGGCGTTGATTGATACCGACCAAGGCCCCATCGCCGTCGAGGCGCTGACGACAGGCACGCGCCTGCGCACCATGGACAATGGCTTTCAACCCTTGCGCGCGGTTTTGCAGCGCAGCGTCCCGGGTGGCGGACGTTTTGCCCCCATCCTGATACGCAAGGGCGCTTTGGGCAACGCGCGTGACCTGCGGGTATCCCCCGCGCACCGGTTCTTATTGTCCGATTGGCGCGCCGAACTGCTGTTTGGCGAGGCAGAGGTTCTGGTCTCTGCCAAATCCTTGCTGAATGATCATTCTATCCTGAACGCCCCAGTGGCAACCGTCACCTATTTCCATATCTTGCTGGACCAGCACGAAATTGTCTTTGCCGAAGGTGCGGCCACGGAAAGCTATCACTTCACCGCGCAAGAGGATGCGGTGAAGGAGGAGCTTTCAGCCTTGTTTCCAGATCTGGTTGTGGGGCGATATGAAAGCGCGCGCTTGTGTTTGCGCCAGCACGAGGTGACGGCGATGCTGTCCCTTTAGACTATGCGCCCTATTCCGGCACCAAAACCGGGCCGGACTCTGCAAAGGACAACATTACATCTGCCCCCGGCGTCAACGGCTCGGTGACATCATCCAGCACCGCAAACAGGCTGCCAAATTCTGCCTCCACCGTATATTCCATCCGACTGCCCACATAGGTCGCCTTGGCGATTCTCGCGGGCATGCCTTGGCCCGCAGCCCCAATCCGAACCCGGCTTGGGCGCACGGCCACATGCGCCTTGCCGGGCATCAAACCCCGGCTTGCAAGATGGTGCCGAAAGGCGCCAATTCCGATTTCCGCCATATCGCCCGACACGCTGAGGATGTCGCAGGGGATCAAATTCGCCTCCCCGATAAAATCTGCGACAAAGGCGCTTGCGGGGGCTTCGTACAAATCGCGCGGTGTGCCTTTCTGGGCGATCCCTGCGTTGCGCATCACCACAATCTCATCCGATACGGCCAGCGCTTCCTCTTGGTCATGGGTGACGTAAACCACGGTCAGGCCAAGGTTTTGCTGAATCTCGCGGATTTCCTCGCGCACTTGGCGGCGCAATTTGGCATCGAGGTTGGACAGGGGTTCATCAAACAGCAGCACCTGCGGTTCCAGCACCAAGGCCCGCGCCACCGCAACCCGCTGTTGTTGCCCGCCCGAAAGCTCGCTTGGCAAACGGTCACCGTAGCCTGTCAGGCCCACCAGCCCCAAACCCGCTACCGCGCGGTCCTTGGTTTCCGACTTGTCAAAGCCAGAAAACTTCAGCCCATAGCTCACATTTTCCATCACGGTCATATGCGGGAACAGCGCGTAGGATTGGAACACCATCGACACATCGCGGTCAGTTGCGGGCAGGGTGGACACATCCTTGTCCCCAATGAAAATCTGGCCGCGGCTGGGCATTTCCAAGCCCGCAATCATCCGCAGGGTCGTGGTTTTACCGCAGCCCGAAGGCCCCAGCAGCGTCACCAGTGACCCCGCCGCCACCTCCATATCAATATTGTCCACGGCCACCACATCGCGGCCATAAATCTTGGTCACACCCCGAAAACTAACCGAGGCCGCCTTGGCGTTGATCTTGACCATCCTAGTGCCCCCCGGAATTTGAACTGCGCCGCCCGATTTTGGTGCGCCCCACCGCCAGTTGCAGCATTCCAACCGCAAACAGCATCACGAAAATCAGCGCGGTTGAATAGGCAATCGCCAGCCCGTAATCGTTATTCTCCACCCGCCCGA
>Ga0209702_10007647_pt1 | contig 13092 bp, 11 predicted proteins | sample FRY01_FD_187210 | JGI IMG/M metagenome (GOLD analysis project Ga0209702, IMG submission 187210) | Freshwater microbial communities from Lake Fryxell liftoff mats and glacier meltwater in Antarctica - FRY-01 (SPAdes) (version 2) | ecosystem: Environmental > Aquatic > Freshwater > Ice > Glacier... | reverse complement strand
GACATCGAGAGCCTCGGCATAGGCGAGGGCTTGTTGCATGCCGGCGACGACGGAGTGGTTATTGTCCTTGGCCTCGATGACGGCGATGGGGAAGTTCGCGGCGTGAAAGAGGAGGTAGTCGGCGCGTTTCTTCTGCCCGCGAATGGCGATCTTGCCGCGCACGAGGACTTGGCCGGCGGTGAAAGTGTACTCGCGGCGGACCTGGGTGTGTTTGTTCCACCCGGACGCGTAGATGGCCGGGGTGATGAACTGGTCGCAGATCTCGGCTTCGGTCAGGGATTTCTTGTTCATCTGTGTGGGGTTCCCTTCCGTGCGGTGCATGGGCGTCCGCGGGGTCGACGACTTCGGCGTCGGCAGAGTAGCGCAGTTCGTGGGGATAGAAAGGGTCGGCCGGGCGATTCATGGGGTTGGGGTGATTTTTAGGTGGTGCTCGGGGTTGTTTGGGGGCTGGCGGGGTAACGCTGCTGATGTGGTCCAGGAGTTACCGGTTTCTTCTCGCGTTCGTGGCAGGATGGGTCGACACTCTGGGCGCCGACCCGCCCTAAGGTCATGGGATTGAAACGGTGGTTTTGGGGGCGGTCGCCTTGTCGTCACGCCCAAGAGGTCCTATGAACGCAACATCACAAGCAACGGCACCTTTGGACGGTAAAATGCAGCTACAGCGCCTGACGATGGAGAACTTCCGCCAGTTTGAGGGGCTGACCGTCGACTTCCATCCAAACCTCACCGTCTTGGTCGGCAACAACGGCGCTGGCAAGACGAGCGTGCTCGACGGCGCACTCGTGGCGCTCAAACATTTCGCCGACGCCATGATGCAACGCACGACCCCCGTCGGGTTCGTGCCCACCGATATTCGTCTCGCGCGCGGCCCAAACGGCAAGATGGTACAGGCGCTGCCGGTCGCCATCCGCGGCTCTTGGGACGTCGGACAGGGTTTAGAGGCCTGGGCCTGTGAGCGTACCACGAGCAACGGCAAGACCAGCTACAAGGGCGCCACAGCGCTCAAGGATCACGCTGAGGCGCTCCTTGGAGATCTAAAGGCTTATGTCGGCGAGAAGTCGCCAGCGCCGCCATGTTTGCCGCTAGTCGCTTACTATGGGACGAAGCGGCTTTGGGGCACCGAGCGGCTCTCCAAAGGGAAGCTTACCAAGGCGACACGCTTCAACGCGCCGGCTGACGCCTATGCAGGAAGCCTCGATTCGAACTCCACTTTCAAGTCGTTTCGGGCTTGGTACGAAGCCGTGTTCTCCGAATCTGCGACGGAAGAAAAGCTCGATTTCGACTCTGTGCATCGTCCCACGGACCTAATCCTCGCGATCATTCAAGCGACCAACCAAGTCTTGAAAGATACCGGCTGGAAGGATCTCCGTTGGTCGTTTCTGGCAAAGGACGTTGAAGCGCAACACGAGGACTACGGCTCCCTTCCTGTGTCGATGCTGAGTGACGGGATCCGCTCTGCCATTGGGCTCTGCGCTGATATCGCGCATCGCTGCGTCCGCCTCAATAGCCACATGGGCCCAAATGCCCCGCAGCGTACACCGGGCGTCGTACTCATCGACGAGGTGGACATGCACCTGCATCCGAGCTGGCAACAGACGATTCTCGGGGGCCTGCGAACAGCTTTTCCCGGTATTCAGTTCATCGTGACGACGCACAGCCCGCAGGTGCTCTCGACGGTCAGCGCCGAGCATATTCGGATCATCTCGCGGGATGACGATGGTCGCTGGTCAGCCGAGAAGCCCAGCCAGAGCCCGCTCGCCCGTTCGGCCGAGGACGCGTTGGCACGGATTCAAGGGGTCTCGCCACGACCACCCCTCGTGATTCAAGATGAGATTCGGCGTTTTGAGGCTTTGGTCCGCGCTGGGAAAGAGGACGGGAGCGAAGCCGTGGCGCTGAAGCGTAAGTTGGGCGCAGAAGGGGTCGAGTTGCCAGAGGCAGAGCTCGCGACGTGGCGTTTCTTGGCGGCGCGGGGCGCGGGGCGGGCGAATGGTTGAGTTAGACCGGACGATGGCTGGTCCTCAGGAACTAGCCGTTTACTTAGAAAAGAACCCAGCTGCGACCGCGGCCGACTTCGACGACAACACGTTTAGCTTTGCTAAACGGGCGATTAAAGGGCAACGCAACACCGAGCAGGGCGGCCTGTGTGTTTACTGCGAGCAGGAACTCAGCCACACTGCGGGCCACGTCGAGCATATCAAGCCGAGGAGTGTCTTTCCATCTCTCTCGCTCGCCTATGAAAACCTCGCTCATAGCTGTGAAGGAGTTGTGAATGGTAGGTTCAAGCAGCATTGCGGCCACCTAAAAGATAACTTCGTCCGCGCCCTTGAACCCGAAAGTGGTTGTAATAGAGCTTTCGGACTGTCCACGGTCGATGGTCATATCGTGCCAGCGGCATCTTTTGTCGGCGTCACGGAAGGCAACCTCAAGAAAGACATCAAAATACTGGGGCTCAATGCTTCCGACCTGGCGCATGCGCGAAACAAATGGCTTCAGGAGTATGTCAATTTGTTGAAGGGCGGTGTCCAGGATCCCGAGGCCTTCCTCGCAATTGCCCCTTTCCGGTATATCCTCGCGACGGTCTAAGCTGTCTTTTCAGAGGATGTTCTGGCGTCCCCGGTCGGGACGGATTGAAGGCACCTAGTTCGAGGTTAAACACCGGGTATCGAACGCGCGCATCGCTGCACTGGAGGCGAGCGGGCTCCCGGCACTTCTCTGCGCCCCAGCCGAGACGTGGCCGTCGTCGCCAACCGAGTTCGACGACGCTCACGGGCGTTGGTGTGAGGCGGTCGTGCGCGAGCTCAAAGCCCAAAGAGCGCCCGATGCGACGTTCGGCCATGCTGCGAAGGCTGTCGCGATCTATCTCAAGACCATAGTCGTGTGCGGCGGTCACGACCAGACGCCGCTCGCGCGCATCGCGCATCCGCCCATCGACCGGATCCTGCTTCGGACGCTTGCACGCGACCGGAAGTTTCCCTTTCCATTAAAGGCGCAAGCCCTCGAGAAGGCACGGAAACTCTGGCGCCACACCAATTGGACCGAAATGGACCGCGTCATTTATGATGAGGTCATTGAAAGCCTGCGAGAAGCTGGGCTCGATGAAGGTGGGTTTTGGAGAGTGGAGCGGTGGTGGGTCGGGGACACGGGGTGACGTCCACTGTGGGTGGTAGCCTTGATGACGGTTTCGGGGGGCTTTCTTCGTAGGTGGCTACGTACGGGCCGTGCCTTGTGCCGGCCCCGCATGGGAACCAGAAGGTTTATTCTTTTTCGTGGGTTGGTCCCGTACAGTGGTCCGGATGCGGCCACGGCGAGAGGTTTCGGTGTGTGTGAGGTTAGGGCCGGCACAAGGCACGGCCCGTACAGCGGAGGGAGCCGTGCCATACGCGTCGAGGTGGTGGTGGGCCGCACGGCGAACTGGGTGTGGAGGTTGCGGGCCGCGGTGAGGCGGGCTTTGGGGGGGGGCGCCGCAAGCGTGCGGCGGCGGGACACGCCACCCCATGTCACGTGAACTTCAGCAACAGCGGCACCTTCGTCGGGGATCGGGAATATGAGCTGCTCATCCCAGGCGGTGACTACTCCATACGCGCCCCGCGCCAGCGCCACAGCAAAGCCAGCGCCACCAAGCTGAACACGGCCCCTGCGACGAAGGTCGCCGGTGCGCCCAGCTGGTCCCACAGGACGCCCGCCACGGTGCTTGCCACCAGCATCGCGAGGCCGCTCATGAGATTGAAGAAACCGAAGGCTGTGCCGCGCAGGTCGGGGGGCGCGGTGTTGGCCACCATGGTCGCCAGCAGACCTTGGGTCATGGCCATGTGCAGCCCCCACAGCGCGATGCCGACCAGTACCGCGGTCCAATGGTCGCTGGACGCCAGCACCAGATCGGCGGCGATCAGGACGACCAGCCCCCACGCGAGCAGCTTGGTGTGGCTGACGCCATCGGACAGCTTGCCAAAAGGATAAGCGCCCACGGCATATACGATATTCATGCCGACCAGCACCAGCGGCGTGTACGCCATCAGCAGCCCGCCTTGCAATGCGCGCAGGACTAAGAAGGCTTCGCTGAAACGCGCGAGGGTGAACACGGCGCCAATCACGACCACCCGCCAGTACGAGGGGCTCAGGCGCCGCAGGTTGGCCTTGCTGATAGGGTTGCGCTGGGCGGGGGCCTGCGCCAGCGTGTGCGTCGGGGCCGGCTCTCTCACCCCGAACAGCAGCAAGGCCACCGCCATGAAGCCGGGCACCATCGCGACCCAGAAGATCGCGCGGAAGTCATTTGCCCAGAGCAGCATCAGGCCCATGGCGAGCAACGGCCCGACGAAAGCGCCCACGGTGTCGAGCGCTTGGCGCAGGCCAAATGCCGCGCCGCGCATGCCCTCTGGCGCCAAGTCGGCCACCAGCGCGTCGCGCGGCGCACCACGTATGCCCTTACCGACGCGGTCTATCATGCGGGCGACAAACACCATGCCGGTCGTCCTCGCGAGGGCAAACAGCGGCTTGGAGGCCGCACCCAGGCCGTAGCCCAGCACCGCTAGTGGCTTGCGCTTGCCCCAGTAGTCGCTGAGCACGCCTGAAAACACCTTGACGATCAGCGCGGTGGCCTCGGCAAAACCTTCAATGAGCCCGACCGCCCACATGCTGGTGCCCAGCACGGTCACCATGAAGACCGGCAGCAGGCTGTGGATCATCTCCGAGGAAATATCCATCAGCAGGCTGACAAAGCCCAGCGCCCAGATGGCGGCCGGCAGGCGGCGGGGGGAAATGCTGGCGGTGCTGTCCGGTGTCTTGGGCATGGGGCGGGACCTGTAAGCTTTGCTGTCAGCCGTGAAGGCTCAGCGTCTAACTAACCATAATGGTTGTGTTGTTGATTGGTGTATTTACGTTGAGAGGATAAGGCGCATGAACCACCCACCCCGTCATTTTACGCGCCTTCTCTTGTGTGTCGTCAAGCGCCTGTCGAACCCGTTCGCGTCCGATCGGCCGTGAGTGGCTGGTCCTGATCGACTACAATCGACGCATTTCCGGATCGCCGGGATCAGCAGTCGAGGTGTGAGATCCGACGACGAGTACGAGTACGATACCGTCGGCGCCGCTAGGCGGAACGGGTTTGTGGCTTTGCCGGAAAAGGCGGTTGACGAGAGGCGCAAACGGGCGCAAACCGGCTGGGGCGGCCTACGGTGGGCGACGATCAGGGCGGCGGCTGGCGGAGTAAATATGATAGGCATCGTCGGGCCCATGGACATCCACTGCGGCCAAGTGATGAAGGCGGTCATACCCTTGGCGCTGATGGGTTCATGGTGTTGACGCGCCTGCCGCTCTGCGTCGGAACGTCGAGCTCTCCGTCGCTCCCCGGCGACCCGTCGCGAGCGAACTCTGCGGGCAGCGACCCTTCTCCCGAGGAAGTCGTGCTGGCCTATCACGAGCGAACAAAGCATCACTACCACCGCTACGCAGCATCGCAGGGCTACATGGATTGGGCTACGCAGCCGGATCCGTTCCGACGCTACGCCGGGGCCCCGCTCGTCCGACTTCCTCTCGCTTTTCCCGCGGCCGTGGCCGGGCGAGAGCTTCCCTACTGGCGGCTCTATGTCGCTGACGGGGTGGAACCGGCTCCTCTTTCGATCGAGTCCATCTCGCTCTTCTTCCGCTACGCCCTCTCGCTGACCGCGTGGAAACAGGTGCAGGGATCGACGTGGTCTCTTCGCGCCAATCCCTCGAGTGGCAACCTCCACCCGACCGATGGATACGCGCTCTTGCCTGCGCTTTTTGCCATCCACGACCGTCCTGGCGTTTATCACTACGCACCGAAGGAGCACGGTCTCGAGCGCCGCGCAGACATCGACCCGTCCGTGTGGGCCGACCTGACGGCAGCGTTCCCGGAAGGATCATTCCTCGTGGGTCTCTCGTCGATTCACTGGCGGGAAGCCTGGAAGTATGGCGAGCGCGCGTTCCGCTATTGCCAACACGATGTCGGTCATGCGCTGGGGACCTTGCGCTTCGCGGCTGCCGCCCTGGGATGGAAACTCTACCTCCTCGATCGTGTGGACGACGGCGCTGTGGCGCAGCTGCTCGGGCTCGATCGCGATGCCGACTACGCCGGCGCGGAACGGGAACATCCCGACCTTGTGGCGCTTGTGGTCCGCGAGAAATGGGCGAGCGATCGGGGCCTGTGCCTGTCCAAAGAGTTGGTGTCCCAGGTGGCTTCTTCCCGCTGGTACGGCGCGGCGAACGCGCTGAGTCGCGAGCACAGCGCGGATTGGCCGGTGATCGACCAGGTGGCCGTCGCCACCACAAATCGCATGTTTCCAGGGATAGCGACCGACGAAGAGTTCTCAAAGCTCCCTTCGGAGGAAGAGCTCTTCGAGGCGCCAGTTCGGTCCGGTTCATTCACCGCGGACAAAGTCATTCTAGGGCGCAGAAGCGCCGTGAGCATGGACGCATCCACCGCAATTCCTGCGGCGACCTTCTTCCGGATGTTGGCCCGTCTCATGCCCACACGAGACGGCCGATCCGTGCCGTGGGACGCCCTTCCCTGGCGCCCACGCATCCACCTCGGGATCTTCGTGCACCGCGTGAACGACCTTTCTCCGGGCATCTACCTGCTCGCGCGCGATCCGGAGAAGGTCGAGCCCCTCCAGCAAGCGATGCGCCCCGAGTTCATCTGGCAGCGCCCTCCGTCATGCCCGCCTGGGCTCCCGCTGTACCTCCTCAAAGCAGGGGATTGCCGCGCTCTTGCAGCGCGCGTCTCCTGCGGGCAGGACATCGCGGGGGACGGTGCCTTCAGCCTAGGGATGATCGCCGACTACCGGGACAGCCTGGCTACCTACGGCGCTGCGTTCTATCGAAACCTCTTCTGGGAGGCCGGCCTCGTCGGCCAGGTGCTCTACCTCGAAGCGGAAGAGGCGGGGATCCGTTCGACCGGAATCGGCTGCTACTTCGACGATCCCGTCCACGAAGTATTTGGCATATCTTCGTGCGGCTGGCAGAGCCTCTACCATTTCACCGTGGGTGGGCCCGTCGAGGACACACGGCTCACCACATTGCCTGCTTACAACCACAATAAGGACACACCTATGTCGTCATCCCATCCAACTGATTTTCAGGGCTCCGTCGTCGATGCGCTGCGCGAGGCCATCGAACGGCAAATCCCCAATTCACAGGCCGAAGTGAGCGGAGGCGGCGGACACTTCAGCATTGAGGTCACGTCGCCCGCGTTCGCTGGCAAGAGCATGCTAGAGAGCCAACGCTTGGTATATGGCGCTATCACGCACCTGATGAAGGGCGACATGGCCCCGGTGCACGCTGTCGACAGCCTGAAGACCCGAACGCCCGCGCCATAAGCGACGCCGCTCCCGCCGAGACGTGGGATCGTCGCGCGCACCTTCGCGCGGTGTAAGGGCCGCCGCCGTCTGGCTGTACTAGCGGCGGCCCGCGACTTTATCCTTTCGTTACATCATGCGCCACGAGCATCGGGTGAGGCGGAGAGGCGCTCTTTCATCCAGTTGATCAGTCCCCCGCTGAGCAAGAACTGCACTTGCCGCGGCGACATGCTGTGACGCACCTGGAAGGGGTGCTGGCGCGTGACGTTCTCGACCAGCAGATCGCCCCCCGCTACGAGCACGCGCCGCAGGTCGGCCAGGCGCAGCACGTCGCCGGCCTGGATGGCATCGTAGTCAGCGAGGTCGATGAAGGTCAGCGGCAGCACGCCGAAGTTCATCAGGTTTTGCGCGTGGATCCGCGCGAAGCCCTTGGCCAGTACCGCGCGCAGCCCGAGGTATTGCGGGCCCAGCGCGGCGTGCTCGCGGCTGGAGCCTTGCCCGTAGTTGCTGCCTGCCACCACCATGTGACCCGGCACTTGCTTGGCTCGCGCGACGTAGGTGGGATCGAGCCTGTCGAAGGAGAACTCGGCGATCTTGGGAATATTGCTGCGGAAAGGCAGCACCCGCAGGCCTGGCGGCATGATCTCATCGGTGGAAATATCGTCCGCCACCTTGAGCAGAACCGGCACTTCGATCGCATCGGGCAGCGGCGCGATACTCGGCAGCGAAGCGATGTTCGGGCCTTTCTCGAGAGTCACTTGCAGTGCCGCCTCACGCGGCAATGGCGGCATGAACATCGCGCGGTTAATGATCGGGTCGTCGGGGTCCGCGATGCGCGGGTAGGGGATGCCGAGAGTGCGCGGGTCGGTGATCACGCCGGTGAGCGCCGACGCGGTGGCGGTCTCGGGACTGACTAGGCACACCTTGTCCTCGCGCGTGCCGGAGCGGCCCGGGAAGTTGCGCGGCACCGTACGCAGAGAGAGTTCATGCGTGGCGGGCGCCTGGCCCATGCCGATGCAGCCGTTGCAGCCGGCCTGGTGCAGGCGCCCGCCCGCATGAAGCAAGTTGCCGATGTGCCCGTCACGCACGAGCGTTTCAAGCTGCGCCCGGGACGTGGGGTTGATGTCGAACGACACGCGGTCGTGTACGCGCCGGCCTTGCACCATCATCGCGGAGACGGCGAAGTCGCGGTAGCCGGGATTGGCCGACGAGCCGATATACGCTTGGTAGATCCGCTCGCCCGCGACTTCGCTGACCCGGCGCACATTCCCCGGGCTGGACGGCATGGCGATCAGCGGCTCAAGGCTCGAGAGATCGATCTCGTCGTACACATCGTAGGCCGCGCCGGGGTCCGCGGCCAGCTCGACCCAGCTATCTTCTCGCTGCCACGCGCGCAGGAAGCGGCGTACCTCCTGGTCGGAGGGGAAGACGCTAGTGGTCGCGCCCAGCTCGGCGCCCATGTTGGCGATCACGTGCCGATCCATCGCGCTCAGCGTGGCCAGCCCCGGTCCGTAGTACTCGATAATCCGGCCCAGCCCGCCCTCCACGCCGTGGCGGCGAAGCATCTCGAGGATCACGTCCTTGGCGCTTACCCAGTCCGGCAACTGGCCGGTGAGCTTCACACCCCAGATCTGCGGCATGCGCGTGAAGAACGGCTCGCCCGCCATGGCCAGCGCCACTTCCAGCCCGCCGGCACCAATGGCCAGCATGCCGATCGCGCCGCCCGCCGGCGTGTGGCTGTCGGAGCCGAGCAGCGTCTTGCCCGGCTGGCCGAAGTTCTCCTGGTGGCACGGATGGCTGACCCCGTTTCCCGGCCGTGAGTACCACACACCGAAGCGCTGGCAGGCACTGCGCAGAAAGAGGTGGTCGTCGGGGTTCTTGTAGTCTTCCTGGATAATGTTGTGGTCAACGTACTGGACGCTAAGCTCGGTCTTCACCCGGTCCAGCCCCATCGCCTCCAGCTCCAGCATCACCAGCGTGCCGGTGGCGTCCTGAGTGAGCGTCTGGTCGATGCGGATCCCGATCTCCTCGCCGGGCTTCATCTCGCCCTGCACCAGATGCGACTGGATCAGCTTCTGCGCAACGTTCAGACTCATAGTGATTCTCCTCAGTTAAGGGTCAACGATGGACGCGATAAATACGATGGACGCGATAAATACGATGGACGCGATAAATACGATGGACGCGATAAATACGATGGATACGATAAATACGATGGATACGATGGATACGAATTTGAGCGCGCGAAAGAAACCTTGGAATTTGAGCGCCAGTCGGTACAGCACCAGCGAGCGACTCAATAATCTGAAAATAGCACATAGAGTTCCCCGCGCATGCAAATCTCTGAGCAAATCGTTCTCGTGACCGGCGCCTCCAGAGGCCTCGGCGCCGCCATCGCCAAGGCATTCGTGGTCGAGGGCGCGAAAGTTATCGTCAACTACCATCGCAGCGCCGAACGCGCTAAGGCGTTGGCCGCTGAACTCGGGAAGGGCGCTCTCGCCATCCAGGCCGATGTCAGCGATGCCATCGCGGTCACGCGCATGTTCGCCGAGGCCGAGACCGCCTTCGGACGGCCTGTCAGCACGGTGATCAATAATGCCCTGGCCGATTACAGTTTCAACGGCGAGGCGCGCGCCAAGATTCAGGACATTTCCTGGGACGACTTCGCGGCACAACTCTCCGTCTCGCTGCGCGGGGCCTTGAACACCACCCAGGCCGCGGTGCCCGCCATGGCGCGCGCCGAGTTCGGCCGAATCATCACGATCGGCACCAATCTGTTCCAAAACCCGGTCGTGCCCTACCACGACTATACGGCCGCCAAGGCCGCGCTCCTGGCATTCACGCGCACAGCCTGCGCCGATCTCGGGCCCTCCGGCATCACCGTCAACATGGTCTCCGGTGGCTTGTTACGTACCACCGACGCGAGCGCCGGAACGCCCGAGACCGTCTTCGACCTGATCGCCGGCATGACACCGCTGAGGCGGGTGACGACCCCACAGGAATTCGCCGACGCCGTGCTGTTCTTCGCGTCCCCTTGGAGCCGGGCCGTGACGGGGCAGAACCTCGTGGTCGACGGCGGGCTGGTCAGGGATTAACTGTTGAGTCCCAATTCACAGGCCGAAGTGAACGGAGGCGGCGGATGGCACCTAGAGCATTCTTATGCTCAGCTTCCCGAGATCTTCCATTCACATCCGAGTGGGCACCGTTCCTCGAAGCGGTGATTGAGAGGCAGGCCGCGCTGGTAGCGAAGTGGCGCCACGTCGGCGTGATCGGTGTGGTCGTTCCTACCCTCCGATATATGACATCTCAACCTTCGCGACTGCAGGCAGCGCCCCCCCCGTCATCGCGGTCCTTAATTCCGAATATCGATCGCCCCGCGCTCGCCAGATATGGGCGATGGTGGCAGAAATTTCATCATCCGAGCACCCGCGCCGAATCAATGCGCGTAGGTCGTGGCCACCCGTCGCGAACAGGCACGTGTAGAGCTTGCCTTCAGTCGAGAGCCGGGCACGGGTGCAGGAGTGGCAGAAGGCCTGGGTGACGCTGGAGATGACCCCAATTTCGCCACTGCCGTCTTGATAGCGCCAACGTGCGGAGGTCTCGCCGGTGTAGTTGGGGGCGATTTCTTCCAGTGCCATCTCGGCCCTGATACGGCGCACGACCTCGGCCGAAGGGATAACTTCACCCATCTTCCAGCCATTCGTGGCGCCGACATCCATGTATTCAATAAAACGCAAAATGAAGGGTGAGCCCTTGAAGTGGCGCGCCATCGGCACAATATCTTGGTCGTTGCTGCCCTTTTTGACCACCATATTGATCTTAATCGGGCCGATGCCCACTCGATGCGCGACAGCGATGCCTTCCAATACTTCCGCGACTGAGAAACCAACATCGTTCATGCGCCTGAAGGTCCCATCATCCAGCGAGTCGAGGGACACGGTCACGCGCTTTAGACCTGCGTCTTTTAGCGCTTGTGCTTTTTTGGCCAGCAAGGCGCCGTTGGTGGTCAGGGTCAAGTCCAACTCACGGCCGTCCGGTGTTTTCAAAGCGCTTAACATCTCGACCAATTTCTCGATGTTTTTGCGTAACAGCGGCTCGCCGCCGGTGAGACGGATTTTTTCAACGCCGTGCGTCACCGCCAGTCTAGCGATCCGGGCCATCTCTTCAAACGATAGCAGCGAAGTCTTCGGGAGGAATGCGTAGCCTTTGCCAAAGACATCTTTTGGCATACAGTACACGCAGCGGAAGTTGCAGCGGTCCGTGACCGAGATGCGCAGGTCGCGCAATGGGCGGTTCAGCGTATCCTTTAGCGTATCCTTTAGCGTGTCTTTTAGCGTATCCTTTAGCGTATCCTTTAGCGTGTCTTTGACCAAGCCGACGGGGGCTTCAAAGTTTGACGGGATTGACAAGTGGCACCTCTCTACGCCCCGCGGGGTACCGGGGCTTGCGTGGCCGTCAGAAACCCGACCTTGCCGTGGGCACCGTCGCAGAACGGCTTGTTTTCCGATTGGCCGCAGCGGCAGAGGGCGTAGCCATTTTCGGATTTCGGGAACGGATTGCCGGCCGCGTCGAACAACTCGATGTCTCCCTTCACGATGTAGGGGCCATTCGCCTTCACGGTGATCTTGACGTTCGTCATCTCTTGTCCTCCTGTGGTTTCTTCGGTTTCTGTGGGCTATCCGCCCGGTTTGTGCAGCATGAGCCTTGGAAGGCCCCCGCGCAATCCAAAGATGGATGGCGCACGCGTTTGGCTGCGGACCCTTCTCTCATCCTGCCATCGTGGCGGGGGCGAGGATAGGAAACATGAACCGCCCATCCCGCCATTCTCGGCATGAAGGGCGCATCCCCCTCCCGTTTTGGGTTGTCATCGCTCGGCGTCTTCTTTCCGCGCTTCGCGATCGAGACCTGGCTTGGCCGTCGGCCGGCCGGCGATCGCGTGCTCGTCACACACCTCTTTAACCACACGCCGACCGCGGTGGACGACGGGTGGTCGGTGCGAAAGACCCACGTCCGCGATTTTCGTGGCCGCACGCTCACCTACGACAGCCACAACGGCACGGACTTCACCTGCCCCGTCGGGACGGCCGTCGTCGCACCAGCGCCCGGGCGCGTCGTTCGCGTCTCAAGCGAGTTTCACCGCGGCGGGCTGAAGGTGGTCGTCGACCACGGTGCCGGCCTCATGACCAGCACCAATAACCTCGTGCACGGCCTCGTGACACAAGGCCAAGAGGTCCAGCGCGGCGAGCCCCTCGCGCTCTCGGGCGCATCCGGCCTCGACGGCGTCGTCGCCTTCCCGTGGAACGGCCCACACGTGCACTTCAACACATGGCTCGATGGTGTGGCGGTCGACCCCTTCGCGACTGACCCCTTAAGCTCGCTGTGGCGCGGTGGCCTTGATCCCCGACCGGGCGTGTTCGACGTCACCGAGGCGCCCCTACCGCCGACCGCGTGGGATTTGTCTGCCATCGAGGCGCTCATCGCGTCATGCCTAGACCCAGTGACACGCGCAGAGCTCAACGCCATAACCGACCCGCAGCTCCGCAGCGCGAATACTGTATTTTTACCGCAACTATTTCCCGACCCTCTTCGCGCGTGGCGTCAACGTGGTCGTAAATCCATCCCCGCGTACCCCCATCCTTGACCTGCCCGTGTCGGGATTTGAGGGAATGGCCTTCGCCGACACTCTTTAGCTAGGCCGTCGGGACGGCGCATTGGCGTGAGGGATGCTGAGGGCCGGCACAAGGCACGGCCCCTACGGATCTTGCGATCGGGGCCGTCG
>Ga0209702_10007646_pt1 | contig 13092 bp, 13 predicted proteins | sample FRY01_FD_187210 | JGI IMG/M metagenome (GOLD analysis project Ga0209702, IMG submission 187210) | Freshwater microbial communities from Lake Fryxell liftoff mats and glacier meltwater in Antarctica - FRY-01 (SPAdes) (version 2) | ecosystem: Environmental > Aquatic > Freshwater > Ice > Glacier... | reverse complement strand
TGCGGCGATGGTGCGCGATCTGGAGGGTTCCGACCTGCCCGCGCCGGGTCCCGGGGTTGCCATCCTGGCACTCGCCGATGTGGTCGGCAGCGCATTGTGGCTCCGCAGCGAGCCGGGCGAGGACGCGGGGATGGCCGAGGCCCTCGCGGCGACTATCGCGCGGGGCATGGCATGAGCCGCCGCCCCATCCAGTTCGTCTGCGAGGGTGCCGCGCTGGCGGGCACACTCGACGAAGCGCACGGCACCACCGGGCTGCTGCTGGTCAGCGGTGGCAACGAAATCCGCTCGGGCTCATGGGCCGGACAAGCGAAACTGGCCGCGCGGATCGCCGCCGCCGGGCATTCTGTGCTACGTTTTGACCGGCGCGGGATCGGCGATAGCGAGGGCCAAAATGCGGGCTTTCGGGGGCAAGACGCCGACATCGCCGCCGCACTCGTGGCCTTCAGGCTGGCGCGGCCGCGGATGCAGCGGGTGGTGGGGTTCGGCAATTGCGACGCTGCGACCGCTCTGATGATGTCCGGCACCGAGCTTGGCTTCGATGCGCTGGTTCTGGCCAATCCGTGGGTGATTGAAGCGGGCAGCGAAACCATTCAGGCTCCCGCTGCGATCCGCCAACGCTATGCACAAAAGCTAGCCAACCCATGGGAGTGGCTGCGACTTCTGCGCGGCGGCGTGAACTTTCGCAAACTGGTATGGGGGTTGCGACACGCGAGTGGTCCTGCCCCGCGATCCTCTCTGGCCGACGGGGTACAGGCAGGATTGGCCGGGTTCGCCGGGCCGGTCACCATCCTGCTCGCAGCGCGCGATCGCACCGCCCAGTTGTTTGAGGCGGCATGGCCGGCTGATGATGCGCGCGTGTGCCGGATCGACACCGCTTCGCACAGTTTTTCCGATGATGTGGCTCGGGAATGGTTGTTCGAAAAGATTATCGAAGCACTCAGCTAACTTACTGAGCAGCCTGCATAGCTTTCTGCACGGCAAACTCACGTTCCGCCAGAAATCGTTCGGCATCGAGCGCTGCCATGCAGCCGGTGCCCGCCGCCGTCACCGCCTGGCGATAGACATGATCCATCACATCGCCGCAGGCGAACACGCCGGGGATCGCGGTCTTGGGCGTGCCCGGTTCGACCAGCAGATAGCCGCTGTCGTCCATCGCCAGCTTGCCCTTGAACAGTTCGGTGGCAGGCGCATGGCCGATCGCCACGAACGCGCCGTCGGTAGCGAACGTGCTCCCCGCCCCCGTCACGGTATCGACCAGTTCGAGCCCGGTCAGCCCTGCCCCGCCCAGATCTCCGGTGAATCGCTCCACCTTGTGGTTCCACAGCACCTTGATACTGGGGTGCGCGAACAGCCGGTCCTGCAGGATGCGCTCTGCACGCAGATGGTCGCGGCGGTGGATCAGGGTGACATCGGTCGAATGGTTGGTGAGGTACAAAGCCTCCTCGACCGCCGTATTGCCCCCGCCAATCACGACAACCTTCTTGCCGCGATAGAAGAAGCCGTCGCAGGTGGCGCAGGCCGAGACGCCTTTGCCCGCAAATTCAACCTCGCCCGGGGCGCCCAGCCATTTCGCTTGCGCGCCGGTGGCGATGACCAGCGTCTCGCCCTCGTAAATGTCGCCGCCGTCGCCGATGGCGCGGAATGCCGTTCCTGATTCTCCCCGCCCTGACAGATCGATGGACATGATTGTGTCCCACAGCATCCGCGTGCCGACATGTTCGGCCTGGGCCTGCATTTCCTGCATCAGCCACGGCCCCTGGACCACATCGCGAAAGCCGGGATAGTTCTCGACATCGGTGGTGATGGTCAGTTGGCCGCCGGGCTGAAGCCCCTGGACGACAATCGGCTGCATCCCCGCGCGCGCGCCATAGATCGCGGCGGACAGCCCGGCCGGGCCTGAGCCGATTATCAGCATTCTGGTGGTGTGAACGGTCGCCATGAGTCCCTCCGAAGCAAGGGCCAGATAGGGAGGCGCGGCGGGTTAGACCAGATGGTTGGCGCGAATCGCCGCGGCCTGCGCCAGATCGAGCGCCAGAACCTCGGCCAGATACACGTCCACCGTTCCGTGCCGCGCCGCGATGGCGTTGCGCGCGGTCTCGAGATACTCCGGGCGGACCGAAAGCAGAGCGCGCATCGCGTCGTCGCTCATCTGCGCGCCCATGCCCGACACGGCGTGTGTCCCGGTCGCGATGCGGCGTTCGATGCTGGCAGCGCGATTGGTCAGCAGATAATCGGCCATCGCTTCGTCGGGGTGGACGCCAAGGATGTGGTGGAGCAGGTCTGCGGCAAGACCGGTGCGGTCCTTGCCCGCGAAACAGTGCAGCAGGCTTGGGCTGTCCTGTGCGGCCAGCGCGGCGAAATAGAGCTTGAATGTCTCTACCAGCACCGGACGCCAGGGCATCCCGTCGTAGAGCCGGATCATGACCCCTTGCGCGTCCGCGAACGAGCGCACCTCGCCCGCCGATTCTTCGTGCGCGGCAGCGGCCTTGAGCCCGGCAGTCTCGCCTGGAGCAAACACCACTTTGCCTTGAAAACGCGGGTGGCGAAGGCAGGGATTGGCATCCCGCTCGCTGTCGCCCCGCAGGTCGATCACGGTAGCGATCCCCAGTTCATGGACTGCGCGCAGATCGGTCGGAGACGCCGCGCCATGATGGCCCGAGCGCCACAACGCGCCCGATCGGACCGTGGCGCCGTCCAAACCGGCATAGCCGCCATAGTCACGGAAGTTGTCGATGGCTTCGAAGGCCAGGATGCGGGTGTCGGTCATCTAAGCCCCATTGCTGCCTCCAACGCGTCGCGCAACCGGTCCTTGCCGAAGTACAGGTCCTCTCCGACGAAAAAGCTGGGTGAGCCGAACACTCCGCGGTGCACTGCGTGCGCGGTGGTGGTGGCGAGCGACTGCTTGGTGAACGCGGATTGCGCCTCGGCCATCAGTTCGGCGGCAGGGAGCCCGGCTGCGTCAAGCGTGGCAGCAATGACCGCAGGATCATCGAGCTTTAGCCCCTTCGCCCACATTCCGGCGAACATCGCTTCGACGTAAGCCTCGAACAGCCCCAACCCGTGGGCCGCCACCGCGCCGCGCATGATCGCCAGGGTGTTGACCGGAAAGTGCGGGTTCATCGCAAAATCGTCGATGCCGTGAGCGGCGCAGAACCGCTCCATTTCGAGCCGGTCGTAAGCACGTTTGGGCGCGACGTGGCCCCAGGCCTGCATGGGCGACTGGTTTCCGGTCGCCTTGAAAATGCCGCCCAGCAGCGCCGGGACATAAGTGAACCGGACCGCGCCCTGCGCCCCGATCGCCGGGATCGCGCGGTGGACGAGGAAGGCGTTGGGACTGCCGAAATCGAACAGGAACTCTATCTCGCGCATCACCACGGTTCCTTGAAGGGGCGGATTTCCTGCTCGAAGGTCCAGGCCGAACGCGGCTGGTTGTAAAGCGCCCAATAGGCATCGGCGATGGCGTGTGGCGGCATCAGCCGCTCGGGATCGAGCGTTTCGAGCGCGGCTTCGCCTTCCGCTTCGGCGATGCGGGCACGGACAAAGGCGGTGTCGACTCCGGCATCGATCACCAGATGCGCGACATGGATGCCCTGGGGCCACAACTCGCGCGCCGCTGACTGAGCGGTGGCGCGCAGCCCGGCTTTTGCTGCGGCGAAGGCGGCATAGCCGGGGTTGCCGCGCATCGCGGCGGTCGCGCCGGTGACGAATATCTTGCCGGCCCCGCGCGGCGTCATGATCCGCGCCGCCTCTCGCAGGGTGACGAACCCGGCAAAGCAGGCCATTTCCCAGACCTTGCGGAACACCCGGTCGGTGGTTTCGGTCAGCGGGAAACGGACATTGGCGCCGACGTTGAACACGGCCAGGGCCAAAGGCGCGATGGCCTCGGCCTCGGCAAGAAACGCGGCGACATCCTCGGGCTGACGTGCGTCGAGCGCGCGCCCGGTAACCTGGCCCCCGAGTAGCGGTGCCAGCTTGTTGCCGTTGCGCCGCCCGGCGTGGACCGAAAAGCCTTCGGCGGCGAACTTGCGGACGATTGCCGCGCCGATGTGATCGCCCGCGCCAATGACCGCAACGCTGGACGCCCCCATGCTCATGCCTGGGTCTCGCTCATTTCCGGTCCAGTGCAATCACCGCCATTGTCAGGCGCGAAATGCACACCAGCTTGCCCGCCTCGTCCTCGATCCGGATCGACCAGACATGCGTGGTGCGGCCGATGTTTTCGGGCCGCGCGGTCGCGTGGACCCAGCCAGCATAGGCCGGGCGGATATGATTGGCGTTGATCTCCATCCCGACGACCGCGTGCGTCTCGCGGTTGACGCACAACCCCGCGGCGGTCGATCCGACCGCCTCGGCCAGCGCCACCGAAGCCCCGCCGTGCAGCCTTCCGTATGGCTGATGCGTGCGCGCATCGACCGGCATGCGCATCTTCAGCCAATCATCGCCAATTGCTGTGAACTCCATGCCGAGGTGCCCCTGCATCGAGCCTTCGCTCGTCGGACCCATCAGCGCAATGTTCGGCATTCCGCCATCCCACCAGATCGTCGCCACAAGCTTTCCTTCGCTGCCATCACCACTTGACACTTTAATCGCGCGATTAAATAGAGCAAGGTCTGCCGATCTAGGGGCGAGAGGATTAGCCATGTCGCTGTTATATGACGAGGGCCAGCAGGCGATTGCCAGCGAATCGCGGCGGGTTGCCGATGCTCGCGCCGACAAGGCCCGCTTGCTCGCGTTGCTCGAACAGACCGGCGATTACGACACGGCGTTCTGGGACATGGCGCGCGAACAGGGCTGGACCGCGCTGGCGCTGCCCGAGGCGTTTGGTGGGCTCGATCTGGGCCTCGTCGAACTGGGAATCGTGGCGCAGGCAGGAGGCGCGGCGACGGCGGGCGCACCGTTCCTGACCGCGAATTATGGCGCGGCGCAGGCGCTGCTGGGGAGCGACGACGAATCCTTGCGCCAACGCTGGCTGCCGCTGCTGGCGAGCGGCGAGGCCATTGCCGCAATGGCTTTTGCCGAGGGCCAGTCCCCTCTGCCCGACCGCCCGACCACGCGGCTGACCGCATCGGGACTGACCGGCGAAAAGCCCGGCGTCACCGGTGCCGCGCATGCGCAGATCGCGGTCATCTGGGCGCTGGCTGAGGGCGAACCCGCGCTGGTCGTGGCCGAATTGCGCGATGAGCAGCGCAGCGTGATCGACGGCTACGACAACTCGCGCGGATACGCCGATCTGAACTTCGCCGCCGCCCCGGCAAGCCTGATCCTCAAGGGCGATGCGGCGCTGCGCCTTGCCCGCGACGTCCTTGCGCGGATGGCCGTCGTCACCGCGCACGAGCAGACCGGCGGGGCCGAGGCGCTGATGTTTATCGCGCGCGACTATGCGGTTACCCGCAAGGCGTTCGGCCAGCCAATCGGCGCGTTCCAGTCGGTCAAGCACCGCATCGCCGAACTCTATGCGCTGGTCGAGATCGCGCGCGCCAACTGCATCCATGCCGCCAGCCGGGAGGGCCAGCCCGACTTCCTCAAGGCCGCCGCCGCCGCGCGCCTCTCTGCGACCGAGGCTTACGACACCGCCGCGCGCGATTGCGTGCAGGTCCACGGCGGGATCGGGGTAACCTGGGAGACCGGGCTGCACCTCCACATGCGCCGCGCGCGCAGCCTGGCGATCGAGCAGGGCAATGCGATGTGGTGGGAAGACCTGCTGGTATCCCAACTGACCGGAGTGGCGGCATGACCGATCTGAACGCTTATCGCCAAAACGCCCGCACCTGGCTCGCTTCGGTCGCCGATCAATTCGGCCGCGAGGCGCGCCGGGGGCTGGCGGTCGAGGACGATCTGGCGCTGGGGCGGCGCTACATGGCCGCGCGGTTCGAAGCGGGCTACGCCGGGATCAACTGGCCCGTCGAGATGGGCGGCCAGGGTCTTGGTCACCTGGAAAAGGTCGGCTTCGACAGCGAGGAAATGACCTTTGGGATGCCCAGCGGCTATTTCGGGATCTCGCTGGGGATGCCGGTGCCGATCCTGATCCGCTTCGGCGAGGACAAGGCCTGGGTGAAGGAGCGCGTGCTCGCCGCGCTCAAGGGCGAAGAGATCTGGTGCCAGCTATTCTCCGAACCGGCCGGTGGTTCCGACCTGGCCGGGCTTCGCACCAAGGCCGTGCCCGATGGTAACGGGTGGAGCCTGACCGGGCAGAAGCTGTGGACCAGCTGGGCGCAGTATTGCGATTACGGCGTGATCGTCGCGCGGACCGACCCCACAGTGGCCAAGCACAAGGGGCTGACCTACTTCTGGGTCGATATGAAAGCGCCGGGCGTCGAGGTCCGCCCGATCAAATTGGCGGGCGGCGACAGCCACGTGAACGAGGTGTTCTTCGACGACGTGAAGCTCACCGACGCGCAGCGGATGAGCCCGGTGGGCGGCGGCTTCGCAGTGGCGATGGCGACGCTCATGATCGAGCGCTACGTCGCCACCGATAGCGGTGGGTTCGGCCCGCATCTCGACCTGTTCATCGACATGGCGCGCGAAATCGAGGTCGGCGGCAAGGCGGCATTGGAAGACGGGCGGGTGCGTTCGGCCATCGCACGCAATTATGCGATGCGCTCGGGGCTGGAGGCGATCACCCAACGCGCGATGCTGATGATGGAAGCGGGAATGGTGCCGGGGCCCGAAGGCTCACTTAACAAGCTGGTCGCGGTCCGCAGCCGCCAGCGCTTGTCCGAGCTCGCGCTCGACCTGCAAGGCAACACCGGCCTTGCGTTCGATGCCCATGCTTTCGCCAAGGAAGACTGGGCATCGAGCTGGCTCAACGCCCCGACCGGGCGGATCGCCGGGGGTGCCGACGAGATGCTGCTCAACACCATTGCCGAGAAGATTCTCGGCCTCCCCCAGGATCACCGCCCCGACAAGAGCGTGCCGTTCAATCAAATACCCGCATAGGAGAACCCCAATGCCCGAAGCCTATATCATCGACGCCGTCCGCACCCCGCGCGGGGTCGGCAAGCCCGGCAAGGGCGCGCTGAGCCACCTGCACCCGCAGCACCTCGCCGCAACCGTGCTCAAGGCGATCAAGGAGCGCAACCACCTCGACACCGCAACCGTCGATGACATCATCTGGTCGACTTCGTCGCAGGTTGGCAAGCAAGGCGGCGATCTGGGACGGATGGCGGCGCTCTCGGCGGGCTATGACGTCAAGGCCAGCGGCACTACGCTCGACCGCTTCTGCGGCGGGGGAATCAGTTCGGTCAACTTCGCCGCGGCATCGGTCATGTCCGGCATGGAAGACTGCGTGATCGCGGGCGGGACCGAGATGATGAGCTTCACCTCGGCTCACGCCGCCGAGCAGGCCAACGCCGGACTGCCGCCGCGCATGATGGGGAGCGGCCATGACGCGCTCGACGAACTGCACCCGCAATCGAACCAGGGCGTCTGCGGCGATGCCATCGCGACGATCGAAGGCATCGACCGTCAGGCGCTCGATGACCTGGCGCTGGTTAGCCAGCAGCGCGCCGATGTGGCGATCAAGGAAGGGCGCTTCGCCAAATCGGTCGTGCCGGTGTTCAATCCCGATGGTTCGGTCGCGCTCGATCACGAGGAGTTTCCGCGTCCCGAAACAACCGCCGAGGGGCTTGCCAGCCTGAAGCCTGCTTTCGCCGGGCTCGCCGATTTCGATCTCGGGAATGGCACGACCTTTCGCAAGCAGATCAACCGGCGCTATCCCGACGTCGAGATCGTGCCGGTCCACCATGCGGGCAACAGCTCGGGCGTGGTCGATGGCGCGGCTGCGATCCTGCTGACTTCGAAGGACTATGCCGACAAGCACGGGCTGAAGCCCCGCGCGCGGATCGTCGCCTATGCCAATCAGGGCGATGATCCCACCCTGATGCTCAATGCGCCGGTGCCCGCGGCGAAGAAAGTGCTGGCCAAGGCCGGGCTGTCCAAGGACGACATCGACGTCTGGGAAATCAACGAAGCCTTTGCGGTGGTCGCCGAGAAATTCATCCGCGATCTCGATCTCGATCGTGCCAAGGTCAATCCCAACGGCGGGGCAATGGCGCTGGGCCACCCGATCGGCGCAACCGGATCGATCCTGATCGGCACCGCGCTCGACGAGCTTGAGCGCACCGGTGGGCGCTATGGACTGATCACCATGTGCGCGGCGGGCGGAATGGCTCCGGCGGTTATAATCGAGCGAATCTAGCAAAACTCGCAGGGGCGTCCGGTCCGCCGGAAGGTTGAACCGGACGCTGGGTTGTGACAATGCGACGAGCCAGCCGGGCGCGTTGCAATCGGGAGTTTTGTCCCCAAATCAGGCGCGCAGGCACCCGAAATCTGTCCAGGAGTAAATCGCCGTGGCCACCGCCTATAACCTCGAGCCCTCCCCCGAAGCCCCCTCTGCAGACTTTGCCGAGATCGCCGCGCTTGTCGCTCGCTCGCGCGCCGCGCAGGAGCAGATCGCCGACTATACGCAGGAGCAGGTCGACAACCTGATCCGGGCGATGGTCTGGTCGGTCTGCAAGCCCGGCACTGCCGAGCAGATCGCGCAGCACACCATCGATGAGACCCGGCTTGGCAATTACGACGGCAAGTATCTCAAGATCTTTGGCAAGACCCGCGCCACGCTGTTCGACATCATCGACGACAAGTCGGTCGGGATCATCGAGGAAGATGCGGCGCGCAACATCGTCAAGATCGCCAAGCCGGTCGGTGTGATCGGGGCGCTCTCGCCCTCGACCAACCCCGAGGCGACCCCGGTGATCAAGGCAATTTCGGCGGTCAAGGGCCGTAACTCGATCATCGTCGCGCCGCACCCGCGCGCCAAGCTGACCAACAAGCTGATCTGCGACCTGATGCGCGAAGCCATCGTCAAGATGGGCGCACCCGCCGATCTGGTCCTGTCGATCGACACGCCTTCGGTCGAAAAGACCAACGAACTGATGCGCCAGTGCGACCGCGTGCTCGCAACCGGCGGTTCGGCCATGGTCGATGCGGCCTATTCGAGCGGGACCCCGGCGCTGGGCGTCGGCGTCGGCAATGCGGTTATCACCGTGGATGAAACCGCCGATCTCGACGATGCGGCCGAGAAGATCCGCATGTCCAAGACGCTCGATCTGGCGGCGTCGTGCAGTAGCGACAACGCGGTGATCCTGGTCGAAGCAATCTACGAGCCGATGCTCGAGAAGCTGAAGGCCAAGGGCGGGCTGGTGCTCGACGACATGCAAAAGGCGCGGCTTGAAAAGGCGATCTGGGTCGATGGTCATATCAACGCCAAGGTCGTCGCCCAGACCCCGCAGTTCATCGCCGAATACGCCGGGTTCAGCGTGCCGGACGATACCCAGTTCTTCATCGTCCCCGAGACCGGTGCCGGTCCCGACCACCCGTTCTCGGGCGAGAAGATGACCGTCACAATGGCGCTGTATCGGGCAAAGGACCTCGACGATGCAATTGCGCTCACCAACACGATCCAGGCCTATCAGGGCCAGGGCCATTCGTGCGGGATCTATTCGACCAGCGATGCCAACATCATGAAGCTGGCCAACGCCACCCGCACCAGCCGCGTCATGGTTAACCAGCCGCAGGCCGCCTCGAACAGCGGCAACTTGTGGAACGGCATGCGCCAGACCTTCTCACTGGGCTGCGGAAGCTGGGGCGGCAACGGCACCAACAACAACATCACCTGGCGCGACCTGATCAACGAGACCTGGGTTTCCAAGCCGCTGGCGGTCGCCAAGACGCTGCCGAGCGACGAGGAGCTGTTCGGCGAGGTGATGGCCAAGGTCGACTGAGGCGCAACAAGCCAAAATTCCCGACCTTTGACCGTTGCGCGTCGAAGGGCGGCTCGGCAAAGGCATGGCATGACCGACCAGTTCCAGCTCACCGACGACCAACTCGCGATCCAGGACATGGCGCGGCGCTTCACCGCCGACGCGATCACGCCCCATGCCGCGCAATGGGACGAGGATCACACGTTCCCGCGCGACACGATCCAGGCCGCGGGACAGCTCGGCTTCGGGGCGATCTATATCGCCGAGGAGAACGGCGGAATCGGGCTGGGGCGGCTGGAAGCGGCGCTGATCATGGAAGCGATGGCCTATGGCTGCCCGGCGACCAGCGCCTTTATCTCGATCCATAACATGGCGAGCTGGATGATCGACCGCTTCGGCGGCGCGGAGATCAAGGCGCGGTTCCTGCCGCAACTGGTCGGCATGGAGAAAATCGCCAGCTATTGCCTGACCGAGCCCGGCTCGGGCTCGGACGCCGCCGCACTCAAGACCACCGCGCGCTTGGACGGCGATCACTACGTCATCAACGGGACCAAGCAGTTTGTCTCGGGCGGCGGGTTCAACGATATCTACGTCACGATGGTGCGGACCAACGACGTTTCTGAAGGCGGGGGGGGCGCGAAGGGCATTTCCTGCCTGGTGGTCGAAAAGGACACCCCGGGCCTCAGCTTCGGCGCGCCCGAGCGCAAGCTGGGCTGGAACGCCTCGCCCACCGCGCAAGTGGTGTTCGAGGACTGCCGCGTGCCGGTCGAAAACCGGATCGGTGCGGAGGGAGACGGGTTCCGCATCGCCATGGCCGGGCTCGACGGCGGGCGGATCAATATCGGGGCCTGTTCGCTCGGCGGGGCGCAGCGCTGTCTCGACGAGGCGGTGAAATACACCAAGGAACGCCAGCAGTTCGGTCAGCCTATCGCCGATTTCCAGAACACCCAGTTTACCCTGGCCGACATGGCGACCGATCTGGAGGCGGCGCGGGCGCTGCTGTATCTCGCTGCCGCCAAGGTCAACGCCGAAGCGCCCGACAAATCACGCTTTTCGGCGATGGCCAAGCGGCTGGCGACCGACAACGGGTCGAAGATCGTTGACCAGGCGCTTCAGCTCTTCGGCGGCTACGGCTACCTCAAGGACTACCCGATCGAACGCTTCTGGCGCGACCTGCGGGTTCACTCGATCCTCGAAGGGACCAACCAGGTCATGCGGATGATCGTCGGGCGGGACCTGTTGCGGCAATGACCGCCCAGACAGAATTTGATGAGGTCCTGATCCGCCGCGAAGGCTCGGCGGGCATTCTGTCGCTCAACCGGCCCAAGGCGATCCATTCGCTGACGCTGCGGATGGTCCATGCGATGACCGAGGCGCTTCTGGACTGGCGCGATAATCCGACGGTGCAGTCGGTCATCATCGATCATGCCGAGGGCCGGGGTTTTTGCGCAGGCGGCGATATCGCCAAATTGCGCGAGTCCATCGTCAACGCGGGCGGCGTGACCGCCCGCCAGCTCTTCCACGACGAATACCTGCTCGATCACCTGATCTACATGTATCCCAAGCCAGTGGTGTCGTTCATGGACGGGATCGTGATGGGCGGCGGGGTCGGCATCAGCCAGCCGGCAAAGTTCCGCGTCGTCACCGAGAACACCCGTTTCGCCATGCCAGAGACCGGGATCGGCTTGTTCCCCGATGCAGGTGGAAGCTGGTATCTGGCGCGGCTGCCGGGGCGCACCGGGCAGTTTCTGGTGTTGACCGGGGCGCGGCTCGACGGAGCCGAGTGCCTGTGGGCGGGGTTGGCGACGCACTTCCTGCCCGCCGCAGCGCTGCCCGAAGCGAAGGCGCGGATTGCGGCCGAACCATCGAATATTCCGGAAATCCTCCGCGAGTTGTCGAGTGTTCCGCCCACCGCACGCATTGCTGCCAATGCCGCAAGTATCGATCGCCTGTTCGCCGCTGACCGGTTCGAGGACATCGTCGCCGCGCTCGAAAGCGATGGCGGCGAGTGGGCCGCAAAGGAAGGCGCCGCAATCGCGCCCAAAAGCCCGCTTTCATCAAAAGTCGCGTTGCGCCAGTTGGTGGAAGGCCGTGCGATGGCCGATTTCACCGACGCCATGGCGATGGAATACCGCATCGCCAGCCGCCTGATCATGCGCCCCGATTTCGCCGAAGGGGTGCGCGCGCTGATCGTCGACAAGGACAATGCGCCACGCTGGGATCCGGCCACGCCGGAAGCCGCGAGCGACGATCTGGTCGATACGATCTTCGCCCCCCTGCCCGCCGATGAGGAATGGAAGCCCCTATGACTGCCCAGAACGCGAGTTACGAAACCATCCTGGTTGAAACGCAGGGGCCGGTCACCTTGGTCACGCTCAACCGCCCGCAGTCGCTCAACGCGCTCAATTCGCAGGTGCTCGAAGACCTGATCGCCGCCTTCGCCGCTTATGACGCCGATCCCGGCCAGCGTTGCGCGGTGTTGATCGGGATGGACAAGGCCTTTGCGGCGGGCGCGGACATCAAGGAAATGTCGGGTCAGGGCTTCGCGGCGGTCTATGGCGGAGCGCTGTTCGCGGGCTATGACAAGGTCACCGCCACGCGCAAGCCGTGGATCGCGGCGGTATCGGGCTTTGCGCTGGGCGGCGGGTGCGAGCTGGCGATGATGGCCGATTTCATCATCGCTGCGGACAATGCCAAGTTCGGGCAGCCCGAGATCAAGCTGGGCGTCACCCCCGGCATGGGCGGAAGCCAGCGCCTCACCCGCGCAATCGGAAAAGCCAAATCGATGGAAATGTGCCTGACCGGGCGGATGATGGGCGCGGCGGAAGCCGAGGCCGCCGGGCTGGTCGCGCGGATCGTGCCGCTCGCCGAACTGAAGGAACAGGCGCTCAAGACCGCCAGCGAGATCGCCGCGATGCCGCCGCTTGCCGCGATGGCAGCCAAGGAAATGGTCAACGCCGCCTTCGAGACTGGCCTGCAGCAAGGCGTGATGTTCGAGCGCCGTCTGTTCAACGGGCTGTTCGGCACCGAGGACCAGAAGGAAGGCATGGCCGCCTTCGTCGAGAAGCGACCGGGCAACTGGACGGGGCGCTAACCATGCAAATCGCCTTCATCGGACTCGGCAACATGGGCGGCGGAATGGCTGCCAATCTGGTCAAAGCTGGGCACGCGGTGCGCGCTTTCGACCTCAGTGCGGAGGCTACCGCGCGCGCGAAAGAGAACGGCGCGGAAGTGTCGGGCACCGTTGCCGATGCCGTCACCGGGGCCGATGCGGTGGTGACGATGCTGCCCAACGGCGCGATCGTCGAGAGCGTCTATACCGGCGACATCT
>Ga0209702_10007644_pt1 | contig 13094 bp, 8 predicted proteins | sample FRY01_FD_187210 | JGI IMG/M metagenome (GOLD analysis project Ga0209702, IMG submission 187210) | Freshwater microbial communities from Lake Fryxell liftoff mats and glacier meltwater in Antarctica - FRY-01 (SPAdes) (version 2) | ecosystem: Environmental > Aquatic > Freshwater > Ice > Glacier... | reverse complement strand
CACTACCCAAACAATCTAATGCGATCAACTACTGGAGTGAAGGCTCAAAATTGAGGCTGTGAATAACTCAGGTTCCCATGAGTGTGGTGCACCTCACCGCATACCAGATTCACGAAAGTTAGACGCCGTGGCTTTCGAACTCCCTGAATCGTGCGTCGAGTCGCTGCGGATCTGGGCGTGCTCCTCGCACTGGCGGTACCCACAACGTACTGTTGTCCATCTCCTTGATGCCGTGTTGCAGCATTGGTCCGTCTTTTTCGGCAAGGATGTCCGCTCGGATATGGACGGTGTAGTTGGCGTCGATGCCAACGATATTTATGTCGTAAGCCGTGTGGTGGATCTTGCACAGACTAAGCCCGTTGGTGACCGACGTGGACGAGGTTTCATCGTTATCGGGAGTTATGTGTGCCGCATCCAACAAACGACCGTGACCGAGTCGGCAGATTGCGCACTTCGTTTCATAGGCACTGATCACCTGGGCCCGAAATGCTGGTTGGTGCAGCCGCTGCTTCATTATTCTTTCCGCGTATCTGCGTTCGATCAGTGATTCAGATCGTGCAGCGGTTGCAAGGGAAAGATCCGGAGCAATGAAGCAATAACCTTCACCGGGAAAGTCATTAATAATGAAAACTTTGTAGGGGACATAACGCCCTGAGTCCTGCTGCCGGAACCAGATCAGTGGAAGTTGCAGTTCCATTGCCTTGCGCATTTTGGTGTTCTTACCGGCGGTTCCACCCGCCTGGTAGTCATAGCGCCACAGCCCACCTGAAACCTCTTGGTCGGCGTACTTCCCTGACGTTGTTGTGTTGATGGACAGGGTCGCCCTCAGCTGATCACCCAGCGGCCAGGATGCCCCCGGGTTCCAAATGCCTCCTTGGATGTCGATGACTCGGATGTGTTGGCCTGCATACTCGAAGCTTCCGAGTTCGGTGCGAGAGAGCATGCCGTCGCCTTCGTTGGCCTTGGCAATTACCTTGTCGATCAAGTCCTCGCGCAGAGCCTGCTCTTCCTCCAGCGTCCACACAATGACAGCTTAGGGACCGATGCCTGTGGGTGGAAGGCCTTTGCACCATGTTGACTTGTCAGGTTTATCTCGTATCCTTAGCGGACGTTACCAAGGGGGATGGTTATGGCAGTTGCTTCAGCAATTCCGCTTCCTCGCGCTTCCGCATACGACCCACCGATGGCCGACGAGGGTCGATTGGATCCATTGGGGCTCAGTTCTATTGCTGATCGGATCGCTGACACGTACGCCAGACCCGTGCGAGCTCGAATGAGACGGGTCCGGTTTTTGTCAACGATGGCCCTCGGCGGTCTCTTCATTCCTGATCTCGCTGGTGTTGAACCTGCAGTGCCCGGTGATAGTCCCGACATCGCTTTCGAACGGATTGTTGTTGAGTGTCTCGTGACATCGAACTCAAGTGACATGCAACTTGACAGCGGGATTCCCGGGGTGACCAAGGCGCATGCTGCACTGCTAGCCAAGTCTCGATTGAGCGCGCGCGGCTACCTCAAGAGCCCGCGGGTGTTTGGGTTTTTCGGGATCTATCGGCCCCTCGCCGCCGCGCTAGGTCTCAATGATCGTTCCGGCGGAACCCTAGAACCTGGGATGAACGTGCTGGAAGGACTTCAGGCGGATCTGAAGATTGCGGGCCTGATTAACTTCGCACACGGGTCGCAAGGAGCCCAGTTGATCGAATGGCTCAGCCAAGAAACCGCTCGAGCGTTGGAGACTGGCCGCAACACTTTTCGCGCAAAAAGTCCTTTCGTTGAAACCATGACGCAAATAGCGAACCCGGGTGGGGCGGGTCCGCGGGAGAAGAAGGCGCTGAGGGCGCTGCTAACTAATCCCCTTGTATCGCCACACCCGCAAGATGATGAGGCGTACTTGGAAATACTTCGGCTACTCAGTGAGACAAACTCTCAGGGCTGGAATGACGTGGAGCTGGTCAACTACTTGCTAACCAAGAGCAGTGAGCATTTGCGGGTCCGGCTGCAATTGGTTATCGACTTTGAGGACTTCGCCCGCGATCTCACCTGGGCTTTTACGGAGTACCGATACTTGGCGAGCCACGCGATGGGTGGTGTCCCTGGTTCTGCCACGTTGCAATCAAGTGAAGTGGTTTCCGCAGTCGCTGGGCTCATTGGCAAGAAATACCAATCAGTTGTCAGGCGCATGCACGAAGCCATTGATTTTGGGGTAGATCCAGCTCTGGTTTCGAGGTTTGTTGAAAGCTTCGGACAGTTTGCCGACGTTTCCAGCACGACAGACTTCATCGAACTCCTCATGTCGCACCACACTTCCATTCAGCGCAATAAGGCTCCACACGGCAAGCGCGCGTGGCTCGAGGAAGCGTCACATGGGTGGGCGGTGCGCCCTTTGTTCAGCGTGAGCGAGAAGCCCGAACGACTTGTGACATTCGTCCACCCTTATCGACTCAGGGCTATAGCTAATTTCTTAGAGGACATCCATGCCTGAACAGAAACTGCTTGATTGGTGGCTGCCACCTGCGGGCGCAGGTGACCCTGTCGCGTGTCTGGCAACCTCATTTACTTTCGACACGGACTTTTTCCGCGACGAGTGTCTCGGCCGATTTATCGGTCTCCGTGGCGCAGTAGCCGAAGAAGGAGTTGGTTCCCTCGCTCAAATCAACGAGCTCGAGGAACGGCTCTCCGACGTGAGCGCATGCGTGCTCGTTGACCGAAGCGCGTCCGTTGATGGAAGGAACTTGCGTTGGGATGTAATCCCCGTTGCCGTCGCGGGCGGGCTACTTCACGCCAAAACGACTGTCCTGATTTGGCAAAACACCGTGCGAGTAATCATTGGTAGCGCAAATCTCACGCCAGCCGGGTATCGCTATCAGCGGGAGTTCGGTGTCGCCCTGGATCTCACGCCTGATACTCCCGTTACCCAGACGTTTTGGGATGACTACGCGTTGGCGATGGGTTCGATTCTTAGTCTCGTTCCCGACGACATCACTGACATGGGGCCCAAGTCCCGCGCTACTTCAATTCTCCACCAGCTCACCTTGCGCATTGAGCAGTCTGATCCACCGAAGCGCCAGTCAAGTGACCGCATTGGACTGGTGTTTTCTCGGCCTGGCTCGTCAGCAGTTGAACAGATTGATTCGTTCATGGGAGGCCTTCGACCGCGACGACTTCGAGCGATGAGCCCATTTTGGGATTCGCAAGATCAAGGGAGCTCGGACGCGGTCCGCGCACTGACCGGTCTGCTCGCGCACAAGGGCCGGGCGAGCGCTCAACTGCTCGTTCCACTGGAGGCAACTGCTTCAGGTTCCTTGGTTCATGCGCCGCGGGACTTGGATGAGCGCGTTGCGCGAACGCAAATTGAGGTCCAGCTCCTGGGGATTTCCGATGGATCCGATTCGGTTGAACTTGATCGACGTCGCCTACACGCCAAAGCCGTGACTTTTGAAAGCGATGAATTACTTACCGTCATGATGGGCTCTTCCAACATGACCGCAGCCGGTCTGGGACTGCACGCGCATGCTGGCCACATCGAAATGAACGTTGTCTACTCGACTTCAACCAGTTCGCGCGCCGCTACAGAACTCAGGGCTTTGCTGCCGCTTGGCATTCCCTTGAACCAGGAGTCGAACCATGTAGAAAGTGAAGACCCCGAGGAAGAACTGAACCGACCTCCACTTCCGTTGGGATTCATTGCAGCGTTTCTTCACCGCACAGGCGATCAGTGGGAAGTCTTACTGCATCTGAATCTGCAAAAACTCCCCAGGGAGTGGTCGATTAGGGCTCCAGGTGTGGGTGCGATTTTGATCGATCATTTCAGTGGACTTGTTGAAGCGATCTCGAGAATTGAACTGGCGAATTCTCGGGACCTTCCGCAACTTTTGTCTGTCACTTGGGTTGACTCCGAAGGGGACTCGTGGACCGCGGACTGGGTGCTCAACGCGACTAACCCTGCCGACCTGCCACTCGATGATCGCCTCCGAGCAATCCCTATCGACCTCATTATTCAAGCCTTGGCGCAACGCAACACGAATAGCAGCGCAGCGTTGGAACGACTCCTTAACTCGCTTTCCGGTGATTCAGGCTTTGAAGATTATGAACAACCAAACCCACTTGATCCCCTGAAGGCTTACGACGACTCGCGAGCACTACTAAAACGGATTGGAATGTACGGACGCGCTCTTGATGAACTAGAAGTAAATCTCTCGCGGCCGGTCTCAACGCCATCAACATTGGGCTGGCGACTGAGCGGCCTGGTTTCTCCGACGCGCCTTGCGGAAGGCTGGGCAGATCAGTGCGTTTCAGGTGAGCTTCCCCTGGAGGTGGCACATTTTCTGTTGGCTGAACTAATGCTTACTATCAATCGTGTCGATTGGCCTTCGGTAACGCGCGCCCTAGATCAGGGATACGTTGCCACCGAACTTGATGAACTCAAGGCTCGCTGGAGCAACGCCTACGAACGACTGCCGCCTCTGCCGAAAGATCACGATTTAAACACGTACGCGAGTGCATCGAGAGGTTATCAAAATGACCACTAGAAGGACTCACTTCTCTTGGGACCAGGAGATCAACTTAGGTGGGAGCCCACTCATACCCCGCTCTGACGCAGACCGCCAAATGGTCACAGCGCAACATTTGGTTTCGCAACTTGGCGAACAGCCAGGGGTGATCTTGGCCGACGAAGTGGGGCTTGGTAAGACCTTCGTCGCTCTGGCGGTCGCAGCTTCCGTTGCAACTTCCACACAACGCCGCAATCCAGTGATCGTGATGGTCCCTCCAGCTCTGACCCAGAAATGGCCTCAGGAATGGAAAACTTTCGCGGAATACTGTCTCCCCGCAAATTCCAAACTACGTGCCACCGAGCACACGATTGAGCGACCAGCAGAATTCTTACGGCTCTTCGACGATGATGCGAAAAGGCGCAAACACATTGCATTCGTCTCACACGGTGCGCTAACTCGACAGCTTGCTGATCCATACACGAAACTGGCAATTATCAGGTCCGCGTATTACCGTTCAAAAACTCTGGGCGCATCCCGTTCCCGCTTTCCTCGCTGGGGGAGACGTCTCCTGAATTCAAATTCGCTTAACAAGCACTTTACTCCGGAACTCATTGAGCAATTGCTTGTCAATCCATTGGATCATTGGCAAGAGTTGTTGAACTTCTATATGCCGGATACTGCTCATGACGATGACCCGGTGTATTTAGGACTGCCGCACATGATCAAGGAAAGCGGAGTCGACCTTGGTCCACTAAGGGGAATTCTCGCTGGTTTGCCGTCGAAGGAAACTTCAACTATCAACGCACGACTAATCGAGGCAAGACGCGCTCTCAACGACGCCATACAAGAAATCTGGGGAGTGATTATCACACATGCACCGATTTCGTCGCCGTTGCTAATAATGGACGAAGCGCATCATGCGCGTCATGAAGGAAAGATTGCCGGACTCTTTCGCTCGGGAAGTGACTACAACGATTCCCATGACAGATTGGATTCGGGAGCTCTGGCCGGAAAGTTTGACCACATGCTTTTTCTGACAGCAACACCATTTCAATTGGGGCATCGCGAACTCATTAACGTCCTCAGTCGCTTTAATGGGGTTCGCTGGCCGAATGCTTCTGATCGACAGAATTTTGCAACATCGCTCCAAGGAATCACTGTCAGTCTGGATCGCTTCCAGTCGAGCGCCAGCAGAACACAGAAACTCTGGTCACGTCTCACGCGATCAGATGTAGAGTCCCTTCCCGAAAATTGGTGGGAGCCAGGAAGGACACTGTCAGCGGAAATGAGCGATAACAGCAGGATCGTCGCCGTGCACTCCTCGATCACTGACCTTGAGCATCACATGCACAAGACTGAAGAGCAGTTGCGACCTTGGGTGGTGCGCCATATTCGCAACGACCGTTCCGAACGAAGGAACTCCCGCCCTGGCGACTCGATTCGCACCGACGGCGACCCAAATGTGGGATTAGCGATTGATTCGGAATCGATCTTCCCATTTTTGCTTGCCGCCAGGGCTCGAAGCCTCGCGACGGACAATCGTCTGGGCACATCTCAAGCGAGAGCATTTTTTGCAGAGGGGTTAGCTTCCTCGTTCGAGGCATATAAGGACACCAGAAAGAATAGAGAGGCTCTGGAGAATGCTCCAAATTCATTTGAAATTGGGGAACCTGACCCTCATCTGGCTTGGTACCTCAACTGGGTCGAGCGAACTATGCCAAGCCACGACCCCCGCACAGCAAGTCTTCACCCCAAGATTCGAGCTACCGTAGAACGAACAATGGACGTGTGGCGACAGGGTGAAAAGGTTCTCATCTTTTGCTTTTACCGAGAAACAGGGCGCACGCTCAGGCGTGAGATTTCAGCGGCAATGGAGCGGGAACTCTATTCGACTGCTGCAACGTCATTGCGAATGAATGTGCGAGACACAGAAGCAATTTCCGCCCGAATCAATAACACCTCTGAGAACATCCTGACGTCAGATTCGGCTCCTCGACGCCAGCTTGAAGCCAAACTGAATTCCATGGGGCTCGACGCCACATTGAGCGATGCGGAGACAGCCGCTTTCACTGGAGCGGTCCTGAGATTTCTTCGAACTACATCTTTCCTCGTTCGCTATGTCTTTCCCCATGGCACCGGAACTGGGGCCCTGTTTCCCTCGCTTGAAGAAACTGATTCACACGGTCGCACGGTGTTAAGTCGCCTGCAGGCTTTTGTCGATCGCCTGGCACAGTTGTCTGACTCTCAACGCGCAAGTGCGCTCGAAGCGCTTAATCACATTCAGACTGGTCAATACATGACACTTGATGAAGCCGAGGGTGACACGAGCACCACCATGATCCTTCCCAATGTTCGATTGGCGAACGGGAGCGTCAAGAAACAGACTCGGAACATCCTGGTGTCGGCATTTAACATGCCGTTCTTTCCCGAAGTGCTGATCTCCAGTTCGGTACTCAGCGAAGGCGTAGACCTGCACTGGGAGTGTCGCACCATCATTCATCATGATTTGGATTGGAACCCCAGCAACCTCGAGCAGCGAACCGGTCGATTGGACCGTATCGGAAGCATGGCAACTGCGGTCGGTAAACCCATTGACGTGTACGAGCCCTACACGGCCGGCCTCCAAGATGAAAAAACATTCAAGGTCGTGATGGATCGGGCCCAATGGTTCAACATCGTGATGGGTGACTCCGTCGAGCTCAATGAACAAACTATCGATGGAATCGCTGAACGAGTTCCCATGCCGGTCGCATTGCAGGAACTGCTTTCGCTCAATCTGGCCGTTTCCGAGTGATCAAGCCAAACTCCTGATACCAGCATTCGTTTCCACATTTAAGGCATCTTGGACCTTCACTGCCTCACTTGGTCTCGGTTGCGCCAACGCAGGTTTGATGCGGAGTCTTCTCAAAGACTCTTCGACATGCGATTGACATCTTGTCGCTCAACCCACTTGATCAGTCTCGTGAGGCGGGCACTCGAACCACAACACGATTCATCAGGAGTGTTGCGTCCTCGGTACTACGAATACGGTGGATTAATGGGGCGAACTTGGGCGAAGAGCGGGTTGTTCGTGGTGCTTATGCGAGAGACGAATTCTTGAGAGGTGTTCCCTTTCTGTAAATATCCAACCAAGCATCAAGCTACAAAGGAACATGATCAGCTCACTGATGATGAACCCACCACAAAACGATTGGATCGCTAAGAAAGTAGAGCTCACCAACGAGGACGAGTCATGGTCGCCAGTGCATGACCGGTCGCCACGTTCTTATAGATTGATGTGACCCGTTACAAGTCGTGATGATGTTCACCATTTAGGTTACCCACAGATTCCTGATACCCAAACAGATGCCGACCGCTTTTTACTAAGCAAGCACTGCCACCGATTGCTGCTCAAGTGGCATAATTTTAGGCAGGCGGTTCGAGGACTAGTTTTGGATAATCCTCGACATGCGTTTTCCTCCATCAGGTTTGACGACTGCAGTACGGCCAAGCGATCAGTTGAAATCCACGGTTTATCTTGAGATGACGGAACTATTATTTGTGCCGCGATGGCCAAGGAAAGCGGACTACCATTCGTGTATAGACGCTCAAAGAAATATTTGTCCGATGAATTGTGGATACCACAGGAGGACTAAAGATGGACAACCCTGCTTTCGATTTTCAAATCCACCATGACATTGCTGCGCTAGTACCGCTCGAACCTGAGCGGATCGGCTACGCAGAGTTACAAGAGAAACTCGGTCTAGGGCAACGCGGAAGGGTCAAGCGAGCAGTCAGCACACTCGTGGCGCTTGAAGTGCTCGCATGGGCTGGGGTGAGGCAGGGAAGGGCCGTAACGCAGGGTCCGAAAGACTTAGATGATGTTCTAAAAACTGGTGTGCTGCCGATGCCGGATCGTGAAACGGCCACCTACCCCTTACTGACCGCGGCAGTGGATGAATTCATCACCCAATGGCATGACGCAGATAAGAAGTATGTTGAAGTGAACCCGCGCACGGAGAGCGTTTCTGTACACATCACGGCTTCCACATCAACGGGCCGCATTGGAGCTGCCGGTACGCACACTCGCCCCGATCTCACCGCAGTTGTTGACCTTCAGTATGACCACCTAGGCCCATGGAATGAACTCCACGCTTTCGAAGTCAAGCCTTACTGGGCTGTTGATCGATCGGGGTTGTTTGAGGCAGCTGCGCAAGCTGCACTTCGACGTTGTACTTATTCCTGGCTCCTCGCTTGGATTCCCGATCCTGAATCTTCCCATTTCACTAGCCCGCAAAGACAACTCATACTTCGAGCTCTTGATGCAATACCTAGTTTGCAGTCTGAAGCGTCCGAGTTGGGTCTTGGTCTCCTGACGACGCAGACCTTGGGAGAAGACGCTCTCCTTATTCAGGAAGTGAAGCCTCGCCGACAAGCTCTTGATCCCGGTGCGGCCGATGCCCTTCTCGGAACACTGAACTACTCACGATGATTGAACATAACTCTGCAAGACATGGCCAACCAGTTCCATCGAGTACAAAATCGATGGCTGTGCAGAGGCACTTAATCGAACCACGCTGGCGTTGGCACAACCCGCAGAAAGACTCAGATCAGAGAGCTAAGACGAGCGCATAAACCAAGGGATTTTCCAGGGAAAACGTTGAAGGGACTCCTGTCAACAAAGTTGGTCGTTGCTGGAAAATCACGTATAACCCCCAAACTATCGCAGCCGAAAATGCCTTTCCTGTCAGACAATGGCTCCCGCTAGAAATCCGCCCTCCCCTTGATCTGGAGTGCCCAACTTAGACAAAATCGCGGCTGTGGAGGTTGGCTGCGGAATCTTCGACGGTGATGGTCAAAAGGCGCTCGTATTCCGTGGCGGCTTCTATGTCCCCCGCGGCAGCGGCCTGCTCCCACTGGGTTCGGGCACCAGCAGCATCACCCTCACCACAGTGATGGCGTTCGAGAATGGGTTGGCATGATCCCTTGCAGCGAGTCCAGACCGAGTAATGGGGTCCTCCCACCTGGGGCAAGCGTGCGAAAGTTCCCAATCCAGCGAAGCGTGGGACCTTGGTTGCATCCACTTGACCAACGGTCCTCTCCGAGTTAACACGCGAAACATCCATGACGAGACATTACCGAAGTTACACGAGGAAAGGTGACCAAAAGAGACACTCCCAAAATCCCAAAGGCGGCTGCAGCAGTTGCTGGCAGATTAAGGTCAAGGTGGCATAACGTTTTGTAACGCACCCGATTAATGTGACACCGGTGTATGGACCGATTAAACAGGTCTTCTCGACTGTGGCACTAGCGTCTACTTGCCGAGGCCAGCCGTAGTCCTCGCGCGAGGACTCCCTCTACTTTTCGTTTTCAGCATGTGGTTTGTCCGACGGGTAACCCAGCGAATTCAAAAATGACCACACGTGTTCGGTTAGACCCACATTGCTGCTGGAATCTGATGACAAGTTGACACACATCGCATGTAGCGCATCAACCGTTTTAGAATCACGCTCGCTCAACATGCCACGATATTTCTTGTCGAGTGCGAAGGAATAACTGGACGCGCTCAAGGTTGCAATGAGATCCAAAAAAATGTCAATTCGTCTGGCTGAAAGCAGGACCTTACTGAGTTTGATATTGGGAATCGACACCTCGTTCTCTTGATCCGATTCGTCGGCCGTTGCAATAGTGAATTGTCGCGAGAGAAACATCGAACGCGCCAAATCATTTTCGGTGAGCACCACGGTTCCACTCGCATGAATAGAGTCATGTTTCATCCGATTCCGCAGAGCTCCGACCTCTTCGGCCGCTTGAACCAGTGTCGGGTCCGAAACTGAACTACCAATCGTGAGTAAATGCCCGGTCATGAGTTTTTCCTGCACGATTCCAATTAATGGTCTACGAAGCACGTTCACCATCGCGAAGTCATCTCGCGAGAGAACAATTTGTCCACGATCAACATCTCCGTGGAGTTTAAGAAGATAACTAGCTCCCCTGAAAACATTTCGGTCCCATGGCAAAACAACAGGTTTTACGTCCGTCGCTGCTTCAATTGCAATTTCATACCCCTTGTCATAGTTGGTTGTTATCGCTACTTCAGGATTTAACGACGCGATAAGAGAGTGCGCAAGTGAGCACTTATCAGTCTTCACTAGTACCTTTAGCGACTCCTGAAAAGCCTGTTGAGATCCTGCGAGCTCAATCAACATTGTCGCGGCATCTATTGGATCAAGTTTGACCAAAGCCTCAACGTGATTAATAGACACTCCAAAACCTTTGGCTAGTTTCCTCACGAGTTCGTCCCAAGACGGTAACCCCAGCGGAATACTCACTCCAGCGCCAAACATGACCGTCAGATTCTTTTTACGAGCGTGCTGAGCAAGCATCGAGATGAGTTGGCCCTGTTCTCCCATCTTTTCCCTGCGCAAAGACTGGATGGCCGCGTAGTCACTCGCCTTGCGACACACGATCACTACGTCAAAACAACCCGTACCCTGGGCGAGCTCCGCCCTGAAGTTGTCCAGAACGTTGATGATTGTTTGGAGGACTTGGCCTGTCTCACCCAGTAAACCGCCTTCCCCAATTCCGATTATTGGCATGGCAAGCAGTGGCCTCGCACGCCTTGGCGTCCAGGGTTTTTGTTGCTTTTGCTGACTCGCGGTCACAACATTGTGAAAATAAATTAACGCTCTGTGAAAACGTGCGCCCATCTCTTCCGAAGAATTAATCGACTGTGCCCCTCCAATATTGACAACTAATCCGAATGGCAACGAGTCTTTGAACTGATTGATCGAGAGAGGTTCACCCTGGGCAAGTACCTCCCGATTGTCTCGGATGAAACTCGTGGACTTGCCAACCAACCAGTTCCAACTTTGAGTTATGGACCCAAAGGAGTCACTCGGTATCAAGAAAGCGTCGGCTTCAAGCTTCGATAAATCACCACGAATAACAAATGTTGCAAACTCCGTTTGACTCAACACACCTGCGATTTCAGAAATAGGACGTGGAGCATTCGCACCTTCTATGCTTCTCAACTTATTTTGCTTGGAGGTAGCGCGCACTTTTCCCTACCCTTCGGGCCATTGAGTCTAAGCCGACTTCAAGTGAGTCAGGCTGACAAAATCGAACTAACAGCGGCATGTCCACAACCCTAGGAGCCTGATGTGAAATCAGGGGTCATGTCGTCTGGGCCTCGGTAACATTTTGACACCTCTTCAGGAGTCAACATTTCGGATTCACCACCCCAAATGCCAATTTCATGTGGTCGGTCACTATCACGGTAATTATTATCAGGTCCATTAAGTTTGATTGGAGATACTGTTGAATCCCGATCAGACCCTCCGACACGATGCACCTCCGTTACTACTGTGAGAAATGCCCCTGCTTCAAAGCTGTGTGAATCAACTTCTTGAATCTGCATTGATATCCCGGACTGATCGTCACCTCGGATTGCCGCGGTCAATGCCGCTACCGCACCCATCGTTCCGAGAGAACGAACTCCGCAGGCGAGAACGTAGGCGCGTTCGGAGTTAAAGGGGTTGCAGGTTTTTCGTACCATTCCGAGCGTGGGAAAATGTCGCTCATCCATTTTCCGCCAAGGCATACCTGCCGCGTCGAACACAGTTGATTCATACTGATCAGGATGAGCAACTGGAATATAAATCGCCTCAGAATTATGCACATTTGGACTCCCCAGAGATGGATCTACAAGACGTGGCGCAAACGGGATACTGGCTTGACCAAAACGGTCAATCATCGCTTGTTCAAGTAGCGCTGTCATGGAGTTCGTATCTCCTCCACCGATCAATATGAGATTGGAATTCCTCAAGACTTCGTTGTCTACCATGTGTTCGGGGAGTAACTCTTGGACATGTAATTCCTGGCAGAGTGAGGGAATAGCCCATAGGTCCTTTGCTCTACTGCCAAAACTGTTATTAAGTCCCTCAGGAAGTGATCTGCGGTATTCAATTACGCCCCAGTCCGCTTGCCACTGAAACGTGGCCTCGCTCGAGGCAATGTCACGCTGACCGCGCCCAAAATTGCCTTTTCCCAATTCGTCGGCAGTCGCAGCAACAATCAGGACCCATGGGCCTTCCAGCAATCGCAACGCCTCCCAATCCGAGGAAAAAAAGAAAGGGTCAGGTGGGCTAGTGACTGCTAGCCCATTTGAAATCTTGTCGGCTGGCCGAATCGCACTCAGTACTACGTCTTCAGTGTCCAAAGATCGCCCCGTAGAAACACCCCAGACCCATAGTGACACCGATCGTTTCGAGCTTGAAATCTCCCAAACGAAGGCCACCAAAGTTGCTCCTCCGAAAAGAAGCGCGAAAGCGGCAAGAGACAGTCGCAGATCCGTCAGTCCAACGAGCAACCCCACGCCGCCTAAAACTGCCAGGACTTTAACGAGTACGTGGCGAATGGAACGAACAAGATTGGTATTGGTTCTTGCAAAGTCCGAGCCCATGAAACTCCTCCCCAAATGATGATACGCACTTTACATGTTAACGCTCACCCAAAATCAGGCCATTTTTGCTCACTGAAAACTAGGCCACCTGAGCAGTATTGGACAGGTGATTTCAGTGGAGAAGTGGGCAGAGGTTCGGGTTTTATTTCATCGTGAGGGGT
>Ga0209702_10007640_pt1 | contig 13099 bp, 11 predicted proteins | sample FRY01_FD_187210 | JGI IMG/M metagenome (GOLD analysis project Ga0209702, IMG submission 187210) | Freshwater microbial communities from Lake Fryxell liftoff mats and glacier meltwater in Antarctica - FRY-01 (SPAdes) (version 2) | ecosystem: Environmental > Aquatic > Freshwater > Ice > Glacier... | reverse complement strand
CAGACGTACACCATCAGCGCCAAATGCACCCCATTGTTTAAAGAAAAAGGCCACTCCCTGGGATCGAGCCTGAAGCCGTACGTTGTCTGCCCACTCTGGTTTCATAATCCGGGCTTTCATACCGCTCTCACCTCCCACAATTACCCAGTGAATGTCCTTTAGGTTTAGTTTGCCGACATCCTCTAGCAGTGGCTCAATGGACAAGAACCGCACCGCCGCCTTGACTTTGCGTAGGTGGGCGATTCGGGGAACCCCATATTTTTTATCCTCCACAGAAACACCAAGCCAAACATTCGACGGGCAGTTACGCCGCCTGAAAAAGCTCTCAAGTCGGTCGCTTCGCTTTGTAAGAACCTGGTATGTGTGATGAGGGGTCATCCGACACACCTCCAACACTTTTTCTATGTATTCGTCGGGAACCTCTTCGTGAAAAAGGTCTGACATCGAATTGACGAAATAAGTCGTAGGCTTCTTTCGAAGCGCGGGTTGTTGGAGGCGTTCGGGGTGCAAGGTTAACTTGAAGCCGTCCTCATATCCCACTGCGCCCATCGCCTTTAGACGATGCGACATGGTTTCGGCATAGCAGTTTTTGCAACCTGGAGACAGTTTGGTGCAACCCGTCACTGGGTTCCAGGCGTGTTCTGTCCACTCGATGTTCGATTCGGCCATTGCTGCTCCCGCAAGTTTGCGATTTATGAATTGTGCCCTTAGACGCAGACCTGTACTAGGATAAAAGGGCACAGGATGAAAGGGTCAACTATTTTCAGCGCGCGGGGCTTTACTCAAATCGAAGTAGTCAACAACTCCTCAATGCTGCCAGGCACCTGCCCCCGCGCCAGCATCCTCTTGAAGGTCTCATACACATCCGTCTTAGCCCCAGCTTTACGCAAGGTGTTCTCGTCGTTAAACCACACATAGATGATGATCTGGATGGGGCTGGAGGCGAATCTGAAGAACAGGCGATAACGCTCGGGCAGGCCTTTTTTAACGCGCCGCCAGTGTGTAGCTGCAGCCCCTAGCGTTTTACCCAGGCGAAACTCAGGCGCGTCAGGGTTGGCTGGCACTTGCTGCGTAACGGCGCGGTAAACCGAGGCCAGCAGCTTGGTTTTGGGGTGGGTTTTGTAACCCGCAGGGTCTTTGGCCGCCAGTTGGGTAACGGTGGCCTCCAGTTCATCGAGTGCGGCTTGAAAGGCTTTGAAGTAATACAGCTGCCAGCCGTTGGCCAGCTTCATTCGCTTTCATCCAGTCTCACGCCTTTGACCAGCTTGCCAATGCGAGCCAGCTGCGCTGCGTTCGCTGGTGCGATGTGCTCGGGGTGGTTGGTGAGTTGCTTTTCCAGAAAGCTCAAAAAACTTGCAAACACCGGGTCTGCAGTTTCTGCTGCTGCCCCGCGCGCTGCGGGTACTTTGGCAGACATGAGCACCTGGCCGTCACCCACCGGCGTGAGGCTGACCTTGCCTTTGAACTCCGGGTGCGCCTGGAAGAACCCGGCAGGCAGGCGCATGCCCCGGCTGTTACCAACCTGAATGACTGAGGCTTCGTATTGGGGAGCGGTCATGGTTTGTTTTATGTGATTACAAATGTGGGTACGTTATTCTACTGTTTCCTTAAAATGCTGGAATGAAAAGCTGTGTGTTCGCCATTTGGGGCGCAGTCTCAGTGAGTTTGATCGTTTCAGCCACCGTGAGTGCAAAATCAGGTTGCTATTCAAAACCGCCTAGAATTGACGTTTACGTAAACGTCAATCAAGCGTTTCAAGCAAATCTTCTTCAAAAGAAAGACCTGCATGCCTGTTCTGGAGACAAAACTAAACGCCCGTACGGCCGACTTCCAGGCCAATGTGGCTGCCATGCAAACTCTGGTGGACCACCTGCGGGGCGAGGTGGCCAGGTCGGCTGCTGGTGGGGGTGAAGCGGCTCGGGCCAAGCATGTGGCGCGGGGCAAGTTGCCGCCGCGCGAGCGGGTGCAAATGCTGCTGGACCCTGGCACGCCGTTTCTTGAACTGTCCCCCCTCGCGGCGCACGCCATGTACGACGGCGCGGCGCCCTGTGCGGGGCTGATCACCGGCATTGGCCGGGTCAGTGGTGTGGACTGCATGGTGGTGTGCAATGACGCGACTGTCAAAGGCGGTACCTACTACCCGATGACGGTTAAAAAACATGTGCGGGCACAGGAAATCGCGCAGCAAAACAACTTGCCGTGCATCTACCTGGTGGATTCTGGTGGTGCCAATCTGCCGAACCAGGACGACGTGTTTCCTGATCGTGACCACTTTGGCCGCATCTTTTTCAACCAGGCCAATATGAGCGCAGAGGGCATTGCGCAAATTGCCGTCGTCATGGGCAGTTGCACGGCGGGCGGCGCGTACATGCCCGCGATGAGCGACGAAAGCATCATCGTAGCCATGCAGGGCACCATCTTTTTGGGCGGGCCGCCGCTGGTCAAAGCCGCCACGGGCGAGATCGTCACGGCTGAAGATCTGGGCGGCGGTGATGTACATACGCGGCTGTCAGGCGTGGCAGACCATTTGGCGCAAAACGACATGCACGCTTTGCAGTTAGCCCGTACTGCGGTCAAAAATCTGAACAAGAATAAGCCTGCGGCCCACACAATACGGGAGAAAGTAGCTCCGAAAAATATAGCGCCGGTATACGAAGCAAAAGAGCTTTATGGCGTGATACCGACTGACACCCGCAAGCCCTTCGACGTGCGCGAGATCATTGCCCGGATTGTGGATGGCAGCGAGTTTGACGAGTTCAAGGCGCGCTACGGCACCACGCTGGTGTGCGGCTTTGCAGCGATTGAAGGCATGCCCGTCGGCATCATTGCCAACAACGGTATTTTGTTCAGTGAATCAGCGCTGAAAGCCACGCACTTTATTGAGCTGTGCTGCCAGCGCAAGATACCGCTGGTGTTTTTACAAAACATCACCGGCTTCATGGTCGGTCGCAAATATGAAAATGAAGGTATTGCCCGCAATGGTGCCAAGATGGTCACCGCTGTGGCAACAGCTGGTGTTCCGAAGTTCACCATCATCATTGGCGGCAGCTACGGCGCTGGCAACTACGGCATGTGCGGCAGGGCGTTTTCACCGCGCTTTTTATGGATGTGGCCTAACGCGCGCATTTGCGTGATGGGCGGCGAACAGGCCGCAGGTGTGCTGGCTACCGTCAAGCGCGACGGTATTGAAGCGCGTGGTGGGCAATGGACTGGCGCTGAAGAGGCGGCCTTCAAGCAGCCCATCCTCGACCAGTTTGCACACCAGTCGCACCCCTACTATTCAAGCGCCCGGCTCTGGGACGACGGCGTGATCGACCCGGCAGATACCCGCCGCGTGCTGGCACTGGGCTTGTCAGCCACGCAAAACCGGCCAATACCGGAGACGAAGTTTGGTGTTTTCAGAATGTGACGTGCGATGAACAATATCTACACCACCCCTGAACACGAATTGCTGCGCGAGCAGATCAGCCGCTTTATCACGCGTGAAGTCGAGCCCTATGCTGCGGCGTGGGAAGAAGAAGGTTGCGTACCGCGCGAGGTGCTGCGCAAAATGGGCGACGCTGGTTTGCTGGGGCTGATGTATGCATCTGAATACGGCGGTGGCGAGGCGGATGCGCTGACCAATCTGGTGTTTGCCGAAGCGCTGAGTCAATCGACCTTTGGTGGCTTCATCATCACAGTGCTGGTGCATACCGACATGGCCAGCCCGCACCTGCACCATGCGGGCAGTGCGGCGCAAAAGTCCAAATACTTGCCGGGAGTCGTCAGTGGCGAGTTGATCACTGCCGTTGGTATCAGTGAACCCGGCGCAGGCTCTGACGTGGCGGGTATGCGCACCACTGCCAAACGCGATGGCGACGAGTGGGTCATCAACGGCACCAAGATGTTCATCACCAACGGCGTGCATGCCAACGTTTATTTTGTGGCGGCCAAAACAGGCACGGCGCGGCACGACATGAGTATGTTTATTGTTGAAAAAGGCACACCCGGTTTTACCGTGGGCCGCGCACTGAAAAAGACCGGCTGGCTGTCGTCAGACACGGCTGAGCTGATTTTTGACAATGTACGCATTCCTGCCTCTAACCTTCTGGGAGAAGAAGGCAAGGGCTTTTACTCGGTCATGAAGAACTTCCAGACCGAGCGCATTGCCCTGGGCGCCATGGCGGTCGGCCACTGCACACGGGCGCTGGAGCTCACGCTGGACCACGTGCGCCAGCGCCAGGCCTTCGGCGCAACCCTGTGGGATAAGCAAACCATCCGCCACCGCATCGCCATGCTGGACGCCAAAACCCGCGCTGCGCGGCAGTTTATGTACCACTGTGCCTGGTCAGTGACGCAAGGCCATGACATCGTTCAGGAGGTGTCGATGCTGAAGGCTTTGACGGGCGAGCTGGTCAATGAGGTGCTGCAAACCTGCCAGCAGTTTCACGGCGGCATGGGTTTTATTCGCGAGACACCGATTGAACGGCTATGGCGCGATGCCCGCGTGCTGGGTATAGGCGGTGGGGCGACTGAAGTCATGCTGGAAGAAGTGGCCAAGCGCTATTGACTAACAACATCCCGAACATGAAACACCTGCAACTGCAAGTCGCCAATCTGGTGGCCACCGTGACACTGAACCGCCCTGAAGTACGCAATGCCTTCAACGACGAGGTGATTGCCGAAATCACAGAAGTTTTTAACGCATTGGCCGGGCGGGACGATGTGCGCTGCATCGTCCTGGCTGCCAACGGCACCGCATTTTGTGCAGGTGCAGACCTGAACTGGATGCGCAGCATGGCTGACTACACGCGCGAGCAAAACCTGACAGACGCAGGTCGGCTGGCGGCGATGATGCGTACGGTGTATGAATGCCCCAAGCCGACCATTGCGCGGATTCAGGGTGATGTCTATGCGGGTGGTACGGGCCTGGTAGCTGCCTGCGACATGGCGGTGTCTGTAGACACTGCAAACTTTTGCCTGAGTGAAGTCAAGCTTGGCCTGGTGCCGTCGACCATCAGCCCTTACGTGATTCGCGCCATGGGTGCGCGTGCGGCGCATCGTTATTTTTTGACGGCAGAACGCTTCAGTGCGGCAGAGGCGCTACGCATCGGTTTTGTACACGAAATGGTTGCGGCTGATGCACTGGATGCCAAAGTAGCCGGGCTGTCGAATGCATTGGCCAACGCAGGCCCTGTTGCTGTCAAACTCTGCAAAAAATTGCTGCAGGACGTGGCTGGCCATGACATCACGCCCGAGCTGGTCAACATGACGATAGCCAGCATTGCTGATGTGCGCGTCAGCGCTGAAGGCCGCGAGGGCGTGCAAGCGTTTTTGCAAAAACGCAAACCCAATTGGTTGCCCGATGCCCAGTCTTGATACGGCTCAACTCGTTGCGCTGGCGGGCGCGTTAGGCTGGGCCAGCGGCATTCGCTTGTACTTGGTGGTGTTGCTGACAGGTCTGGCTGGCTTCATGGGTTGGGTCAATCTGCCGCAGGGCCTGCATTTGCTTGCCAACCCGGTGGTGCTGGGCGCTAGCGGTTTTATGGTGTTCATTGAATTTTTCGCTGACAAAATTCCGGGCCTCGATTCATTGTGGGACGTGGTGCACAGTGTGATTCGCATACCCGCAGGTGCTGCGCTTGCGGCCAGTGTGTTTAGCGCCGACAGTGGCGCCTTGGCGCTGGTTGCAGCGTTACTTGGCGGTACGTTAGCTGCCACCAGCTTCACAGCAAAAGCCACTTCACGCGCTGCCATCAATACATCGCCCGAACCCTTTAGCAACGTAGGCGCGTCGCTGGTCGAGGACACGCTGGTGCCGGTTGGGCTATGGGCTGCGTTTGCACATCCGTTTATTTTTTTACCCATGCTGTTGGTGGTGCTGGCACTCAGCGTGTGGCTCATTTATGTTTGCTGGCGTTTCCTGAAACAATTGTTGGGTAGAGTGGCGCGCATTTTCAGTGGCCAGCCAGACCCCGGTGTGTCGCCCGCCTTCAAGTTGAAGTTACCTTTTTCAAAGAACGACAATGTTTAAAAAAATACTGATCGCCAATCGCGGTGACCAGCGACAAAGCCGAGCAGCAGCGAAGCTAAATTGCATGGCACGCGAAGCGTGCGCAGGGTATTTCACCGCGAAAGTTAACCATGTTTAAAAAGATCCTCATCGCCAATCGCGGTGAAATAGCTTGCCGCGTAGCGGCGACCGCCAAGCGCATGGCCATCAAAACCGTGGCGGTGTATTCAGATGCGGATGCTGACGCCAAGCATGTCAGCTTTTGCGACGAAGCCATACACATCGGCGGCAGCGCCCCCAAAGACAGTTACCTGCGCTGGGAAAAAATCATTGACGCGGCCAAGGCCACGGGTGCTGAGGCGGTTCACCCCGGTTATGGTTTTTTAAGCGAGAACGAAGAGTTCGCGCAGGCCTGTAAAGACAACGGCCTGGTTTTTATTGGTCCACCGCCATCAGCCATCAAAGCCATGGGCTTGAAAGCCGAGTCCAAGCAATTGATGGAGAAAGCCGGGGTGCCGCTGGTACCGGGCTACCACGGCGCAGACCAGTCGCCAGAGTTGCTCAAGCGCGAAGCAGACCGCATCGGCTACCCGGTACTCATCAAAGCCAGCGCTGGCGGCGGCGGCAAAGGCATGCGGGCGGTTGAAAAGTCCGAAGATTTTGACGACGCTCTAGCATCGTGCAAGCGCGAGGCCACCAACAGCTTTGGCAATGACAACGTGCTGGTTGAAAAGTACGCCCAGCGTCCAAGGCATATTGAAATTCAGGTGTTTGGTGACACGTACGGCAACTATGTGTATTTGTTTGAGCGGGATTGTTCGGTACAGCGGCGCCACCAGAAGGTGCTGGAAGAAGCGCCTGCTCCCGGCTTGAGTGAGGCGATGCGACAGCAGATGGGCGAGGCGGCGGTGGCGGCTGCAAGAGCCGTGAGCTATGTCGGTGCGGGTACGGTAGAGTTCATCGTCGAGCAGCTTGCCGACGGCCACATGAAGTTTTACTTTATGGAGATGAATACAAGGCTTCAGGTCGAACACCCTGTCACTGAAGCGATTACAGGCCTTGATCTCGTCGAGTGGCAACTGCTGGTAGCCAGTGGTGAGAAGTTGCCTTTGCAGCAGGCTGACCTGAAAATCAACGGCCATGCGATTGAAGCGCGCATTTGCGCCGAAAGCCCGGACAACAATTTTCTGCCTGCCACCGGCACACTGCACATATACGCCAAGCCCGAGGCCACATCTTTTGAGCGTGGTCTGGTGCGCATTGATGATGGAGTGCGTCAAGGAGATGCGATTTCACCGTTTTACGACTCCATGGTGGCCAAGCTCATCGTGCATGGCAAAACCCGTCAGGAAGCGCTTGCCCGGCTGGATGCAGCGCTGGCGCAAACGCACATTGTCGGGTTGCAAACTAACGTACAGTTTTTGCGCTACGTGTTGCAAAGCGAATCGTTTGCGTATGCCAATCTTGACACGGCACTGATCCCGCGTGAAGAAGCGGTGCTCTTCAAGCAGGAGCGTATAGGTTTGCCGATGGCTGTGGCTTGCGCTGTCGTGCAAACGCTTGTCAATGAAAAGGCATATGAAACGGCTGACCCTTTTAGCCGTCGCGATGGCTGGCAGTCTCACGGTGTAACGCTGCGGCGCTTTGAGTTTGAATTTCATGGGGCGTTGCAAAAAGCCGAGCTGACCTACCTGCACGATGGCGCTTTACATTTGGCGGTGGGTGATACGGCTGTGGGAGGTACGGCTGGCGTGCTGGCGTTTACGCAGGCATCTGGCTGCATCAACGTCCAGTTTGCCGGGCAGCGCATGACGGCAAATGTGTATCAAAATAACGATGTAACGCATATTTTCTGTGCGCAAGGCGCTACTCAAATTATGGCAATTGACCTGCTTGCCCACGCTGGTGTGGCGCACTCCGAAGGTGGGCGCTTGACAGCACCCATGCCCGGCAAGGTGGTATCGTTTGCCGTCAAGGCCGGTGACAAAGTCAGCAAGGGCCAGGCACTGGCCGTGATGGAAGCCATGAAGATGGAACACACCATTGCCGCGCCGCTGGACGGCGTGGTTGAGGAGCTGCTGTATGCGCCGGGTGATCAGGTTACTGAAGGCGCAGAGCTGCTCAAGCTGCGGGTTTGATTCATGCGCGTGACGTTCTGCTGCACTGACACCAAGGCTCAGCCCTGGCTGGAAGGCTTGCGCGCTGCCTTGCCGGGTGCTGAGGTTGAGCTCTGGTCACCAGGCGCAAACCCGGCTGATTACGCTGTGGTATGGGCGCCGCCACAGGCTTTTTTTGATGAACAAACCGCCCTTAAAGGTGTTTTCAATATTGGTGCAGGCGTTGACGCGCTGATGAAGTTGCGCTTGCCTGCGGGCGTGCCTGTTGTGCGGCTGGACGATGCGGGTATGTCAGTACAAATGGCTGAATATGTCTGCCATGCGGTCATTCGGCACTTCAGGGAATTTGAAGCGTATGAGGCAGACGTGGCGAAAGGCCAATGGTCTTACCGCAAGCCCCGGTCGCGTGCAGATTTCCCGGTCGGAGTGATGGGTCTGGGTGTGCTGGGCGCTCGTGTCAGTCTGGCCTTGAAGCAGTTTGACTTTCCCGTGCTGGGCTGGAGTCGATCTGCAAAAAGCATAGCCGGTGTGCAGTGCTTTTCAGACATCAATGGCGTTGGGGGCGTTGGCGGCTTCAACGACTTTCTGGCTGCCACGCGTATCCTGGTCTGCTTGCTGCCCTTGACGCCAGAGACTGAAAATATTTTGAACCAAAGCAACCTGGCGCGTCTGTTGCCCAGCGCTTATGTCATCAACGTCGCCCGTGGTGCGCACCTGGTGGACGATGATTTGATAACGCTGCTGGACAGCGGGCATCTGGCAGGTGCCACGCTGGATGTTTTCAGGCAGGAGCCGTTGCCGCCTGCTCACCCGTTTTGGCAGCACGCGAAAATTAAACTGACGCCACACACCTCGGCTCGCACGCTACGCTTTGAGAGCATTGCGCAAATCGCAGGGAAGATCAAGGCGCTGCATGGCGGCGCGGCTGTTTCCAGCATTGCCGGTGTGGTTGATCTGAAAAAAGGATACTAGACGCATGAACTACCCATTCAGAGTCAAAATTATTGATGTAGGTCCGCGCGACGGTTTGCAAAACGAAAAATCGCCGGTACCCGCAGCCGTAAAAATAGAACTCGTCCATCGCCTGCAAGACGCGGGGCTGAAAGAAATTGAAGTCACCAGCTTTGTATCACCCAAATGGGTACCGCAAATGGCTGATGCGCTGGATGTGATGGCAGGCATGCAGCGCTTGCCGGGCGTGCGCTATTCGGTACTGACGCCCAACATGAAAGGTTTTAAGGCTGCGCTGCCGTCAAAACCTGATGAGATCGTGGTGTTTGCATCCGCCAGTGAGTCTTTCAGTCAGCGCAATATCAATTGCTCGATTGCTGAAAGCATTGAGCGCTTTGCACCTGTTGTGGATTCTGCAAAAGCAGCAGGCATTTATGTGCGTGGTGCGATTTCCTGCGCCGTCGGTTGCCCTTACGAAGGTGAGGTTGCACCGGAGCAGGTAGAAATGGTGGCGCGGCTGATGGCCGGTATTGGCGTTCAGCATATCGGCGTGGCAGACACCATTGGTGTGGGCACGCCGCTCCAGGTGCAACGCGCCATTGAGGCCGCGCTCAAGCACTATGCACTGAACGATATATCTGGCCATTTTCACGACACCTACGGCCAGGCGCTTGGCAACACACTGGCCACGTTGCAACTGGGTGTCTGGCAGTTTGACACGTCAATCGCTGGCCTGGGCGGCTGCCCGTATGCCAAAGGTGCTACTGGAAACGTAGCAACTGAAGATGTGGTCTACATGCTGCATGGTATGGGCATTGACACCGGCATTGACCTGGACAAGTTGATCGATGCGGGTCAATTCATCAGCGACTTTCTGGGTCGCAAACCCAATTCGCGCGCAGCGGCGGCTTTGCTCAATAAAAGGATGTCCTGACATGTGCGGGTCAGAGCTTGTTGAGTTGCCAGAAGGCGTAAAGAAAGTTGCCAGATTGCTGCAGGTTAAGGGGCATCCTCACGCCCCGATCATGCTGGGCGATGCTGCCCGCACCGCGCGGCAGGCGGCTGAGGCGCTGGGCGTAGGTGTCGGCCAGATCGCCAAGAGCATTGTGTTTCGCCGCAAGTCTGACGATGCGGCTGTGCTGGTCGTGACATCAGGCGACCAGCGGGTCGATGAGAAAAAGCTCGAAGCACTGGTGTGCCTTGATGGCAAGCGGCTAGGTCGTGCCGATGCAGAATTTGTCAAAACCAAAACCGGGTTTTCAATTGGTGGTGTCTCACCTCTTGCGCATGCAACGCCTGTGCTGCTGTTGATTGACCAGTCACTGTTCAGGTTTGATCAGATCTGGGCGGCAGCCGGGCACCCGAATGCGGTGTTTCAGTTGGCGCCAACCGACCTGGAGTGGCTGACGGGCGCGCCTGTAGTGGATGTTGCTGTTAACCCGCTGGAAGCTGAACTGGCCCAGCAAGATGCTATTACTTTAGTAGCTCATCGGGCTAAAATAATGGCCACCACAGCCGAAGTAATGTCGCCATGTATTTCGGTTTGCCGAATGAATGTTGCTACCGCGCTGTGTGAAGGCTGCTTTAGAACGCGCGATGAGATTGCTGCTTGGGGCAGTGCTGACGATGCTGCCAAACGGACCACGTGGGCGCGTATCGAAGAGCGCATGGCTGCTGTGCACGGTTGATCGTCCAGACACCATGAAGCACATCACCTTTCACCTCGACTTCATATCACCCTACGCCTACCTGGCGTTTGAGCAGTTGCCTGAAGCACTCAAGGGCATCAGTTACAGCGCCACCTACCGCCCGGTGCTGTTTGCAGGCATGCTCAAGCACCACGGTCAGCTTGGCCCGGCCGAGATTGCTGGCAAGCGCGAGTGGAGTTACCGGCAAGTGATGTGGCTGGCGCACTCGCTGAACATACCGATGCAAATGCCCGCCAGCCACCCGTTCAATCCACTGCCCTTGCTCAGGCTGGCCATCGCCTGCCATGCAGGCGCAACCGGGGAAGCGAACCGTTACGTGTGTGAAACCATCTTTCGCCATGTGTGGCGGGGTGGTCAGGATGCAGGCAGCGTTGAACGCATCGAGGCATTGGCCGCACAGTTGTCTCCGGCGTATGATGTGCAAAGTGATGGCGTTAAAAACAGCCTCAAGAACAATACCGCTGAAGCGATAGCGCTAGGTGTTTTTGGCGTACCTTCACTGACTGTGGACAACAAGGTTTTCTGGGGCCTGGACGCACTGCCCATGTTGCGTGCCTATTTGCTGAAAGCTTCCTGGTTTCAAAGCGGTGACTGGGAACGTGCCAGTCAGGTGGGTTCTGGCATCAGCCGCGTCAAAACCTGAAACCCGCGCGGGTTTTATCGTCAGCACCGCATGCTGGAAATTTTTTATCGGTTTCCCCCTGGCTTGTCAGTCCGTCATAAGTTTGGTGCAAGTCCCGGTTATTTTCATGTCAGAGCAAGGTCAGACACTTCAAAAATAATATAGGCAGCTTCCAAATCGGAAGTTTTCATTTTTTTGACAATAACCGGGCAACTGCAGGCGACAGCCGACCCATGACCGCGGACACTTCGGCCTGCTGAAGTATCAATTTCCCGTTCGGGCTGAGCCTGTCTTGCACAGCCGATCCAAAATCATGCTCCTTCCAGCGTAGCCCGATTGCACGTGCTGATGGGCAATTGCAGGGAAACAAGTGCTTCAAGATCATTGGCGGTCACGCCGGGTCCTGCCGCATTCTTCAGTATTTCGACAGAATTCTGTTTGCCGTTGCAAATGATCGAGGCAGAGCGTTGCCTGGGCGTGAGTTCCAAAGTGCGATCCCTAATAGCCTTCAAGCCAGCCGGTGTTTTTGAGGTCGGGCGGATAGATGTTTACGGCTCTAGGGGTACACATTGCAGGGATAACCACTTGACTCGCCCGGCCGCTGTGAGTGCCTAGAATGTTTGACTTCTTCAGGAAAGCACTCACTCCATGCCTCAGGGAACCATCCGCATTCGCGGCGCGCGCCAGCACAATCTTAAAAACCTCGATCTGGACATTCGTACCAATGAAATGACAGTTGTCACCGGGCCCAGTGGCTCTGGCAAGTCGTCACTGGTGTTTGACACGCTGTTTGCAGAAGGCCAACGCCGCTATGTAGAAACCTTTTCGGCCTATGCCCGACAGTTTTTGGACCGCATGGACAAGCCTGCCGTTGACAAGGTAGAAGGCGTGCCGCCCGCGATCGCGATTGACCAGACGAATCCGGTGCGCAACTCGCGCTCCACCGTCGGCACCATGACGGAGTTAAACGACCATTTGAAGCTGCTCTACGCACGTTCAGCAAAACTGTTTGACAAACAAACCGCCCAGGCCGTGCGGCATGACACGCCGGAGTCGATTTATGCGGAGCTGATGGCGCGCACTCTTGCTACCGATGCTCGTGTCGTCATGACTTTCCCGGTTGAATTGCCAGGTAACACCAGCCCTGAACAATTGGAGCAATGGTTATCCGCCAGCGGCTTCACGCGTGTCCATGCGGAGCGTGAAGTGGCTACTCCCACAGGACCGCATAAATTGCTGGATGTGGTGGCGGACAGATTTCGTATTCAGACAATTGAAAAAGCGCGGGCGGTTGAAGCGATTGAAGTGGCCATCAAGCGCGGTGGCGGCAGGCTCAATGTTTATGTGCAAAGCTCACCCTCTGAATTGGGGTCAGATCCCAATTTCGCGAGCGAGTCAGTTGTGCCAGGAGGTGCAAATACGAATTTGGGCTCTGACCCCAATTCAAAGCGCGCAATACCCAAAGAACAGATGTGGCGCTTCTCCACAGGCCTGCATTGCCCCGACAGCGACACCCGCTATACCGACCCAACGCCCTCGCTGTTCTCTTTTAATTCCGCCATGGGCGCGTGTGACAAATGCAAGGGCTTTGGCCGCGTGATTGGCGTTGACTACGGCCTGGTGATCCCCAATGACAAACTCACGCTGCGCGCGGGCGCGATCAAAGTCATGCAAACGCCAGCGTGGAAAGAAGCGCAAGACGATTTGA
>Ga0209702_10007631_pt1 | contig 13113 bp, 9 predicted proteins | sample FRY01_FD_187210 | JGI IMG/M metagenome (GOLD analysis project Ga0209702, IMG submission 187210) | Freshwater microbial communities from Lake Fryxell liftoff mats and glacier meltwater in Antarctica - FRY-01 (SPAdes) (version 2) | ecosystem: Environmental > Aquatic > Freshwater > Ice > Glacier... | reverse complement strand
CTTCTCGACGATTGCTTCTCGACGATTGCTTCTCGACGATTGCTAGTCGGTCATTACGCGTGGCCCTTCCACCTTTGCCCCATAGCGACGGGTCCATTCAGTCAAAATCTGTTCAAAGTTGGCGCTGGCCCAGGGGAAGTTTTTGTCGAAGATCAAGGTAAGCGGCTCCTTTGAAAAACCAGGCGGAGGTAAGTAACCTGCCAGGGGCATGGCGAGGAGTGATCGAGTCTGGCCGTATGCGGCTATTGCTTCGTCACTGATGGCCCAATCCAAAAATATTTTGGCTATCTCCTTCTCCTCATCTCTGCGTACCAGCCCATTCGCTGCGATATCCCAGCCCGTCCCTTCGCTAGGGAAGATCGCCTGCACTGGCTTGCCTTGGGCCGCCAATTTGATGGGTGTCATTTCGTCAGAAATCCCAATGGCTACCTCTCCATTGGCAGCCATTTCACAGGGTTTGACGTTGTTGATCGTGTACTCAACCACATTTTTGTCCAGTTTATCCAGATTTTCCCATCCTTTGACCTCGCCAAAGTGTTCAAAAATGGCCTCAACGATCATGTAACCCGTACTCGATGTGGTAGGACTCGGTGTGGCGATCTGCCCTTCATAGATCGGATCAAAGATATCTGCCCAGGATTCAGGCTTGGGCAGCCCTAACTGCTCCAGCAATGGCATATTGACACAAAAAGCCGACATCCAGGCACCGAAACCGACCCAATAGGGTATGGTTTCCGCATCGCGAAACTGAACATAAATACGTTCGACGCCCTCTGGTTTATAGGCCGACAGGGCGTCTTGCCATTGCAACAGAGTCATCGATGTGGCAGACAACCCCCATACCACATCCGCTTGGGGGTCTGCACGCTCGGCCAGCAGACGGGCCAAAATATCTCCGGTTGATATGGTAACCAGATTTACGCCAATGTCTGGGTATGCTTTTTGAAAGAGGTTCAGATAGGCCGTTGTTTGCTCGTCGCTCATCGGTGTATAGACTGTGATTTTGCCGCTCAATCCTATCTCATCTGATGGAGAGAAACGGTTGGAAAGAAGGTCCAACGGATTGGTACACCCCGCAAGCCCAAGGATCAAAACGGACAGAAGCAGGCGTTGCCACCCCTGTTTCAGAAACTTTTTCATCAGTTACCTCCGATCATAACCGCGTTGGTCGGCGGTATAAAGCCTTCGGGCCATTTGGTAGCGCTATCGTAACGAACCCCGCTGAGATCGGTGAAAAAGCGATACTCACTGGCGTCAAGCGAACTATCGGGTTTGGTCAAGACAGACTTATCCAGATTTGTGCCAAGTACACGGGCACCGCCAAAGGTTACTTCGCGAAACTCTATATTTGTCATCTGTGCCAGATTCAAACGCGTGCCGCTGAAGTCCACACCTACAAATCGAGAACCGGACAGATCGGCTTTGTAAAAATCTGTGCCGGAAAAATACATATTTGTGGCTGTCGATTCATTCATATTGGCACGGCCTAGATCGGCCCCCCACACCTCGGCTAACGACAATTCCGAACCGCGCAGGTTGATGCCGCGCATATCCGCACCCTGGAGCAGCGCGCCAGTCAAGGTTGCGCCCGAAAGATTGGCGCCCACCAGATTGGCACCGCGCAGATCGGCCCCAACCAACTGAGCACCCGTCAGACGAGCACCCCACAGCCGTGCGCCGATCAGACGGGCATTGGTCAATACAACCGCTGTGAGATCGGCTGTCGTCAGATCGACCCGGGTTAGGATAGCACCTGTGAGGTCTGCGCCAGAGAAATTGGCGTTGGTCACAGTCGCGCCGGCCAAGTTGGCTCCGCGCAGATTGGCGCCGATCAACACCGCATCGGTGAGGTCAGCCCGCACCAGATTGGCGTTTACCAGATTGGCCCCGGAAAGGTTTGCTTCACGCAGGCTGGCCCCCTGTAGCCGGGTCTGGACCAATACAGCACCGGATAGATTGGCCTTATCCAGGTTAACCCCATCCAGGCTACGTTTGCGCAGGAAAATGTCCGAGCAGTCTGGCGGGCAGCGACTGGGCAACCCCCCATTACAGCTCGACAGCGCCAAAAACAGAAAAATAAATAGAGGTAGAAATCGTTTTTGTAGCAAGCGAGTCATAAAGACATCCAGGATGATTATCACGAAGGCGGAATAGATACGATAAATTGTAACTGCTCAGGTGCGACGCACTCAAAGCCGGAGTAATTACGCCGATTCGCCTTATGGCAGTGTTGGTGTACCCGAGGTAACAGTCGCTGTAATCACTGGTTCTTCTATGGGAACAGGCGTCAGTGGCACAACAGTCGCTGTCAATGTGGGTTCCTCCGCTACAACCGAGAGCACCGTAGCAGTTGCGGTGAGCCTGGCCTGAATTGTCTCGGTGAGCGGAGAAGAGGGAACGATTGGTAATCCACCCGTAGCCGCGCTACCGCTTCCTTCCTGGGCTTATGGCGTAGGCGTACTGGTTGGCGATCCTTGGCCCGTTTCCGGGGCAGATCCACCACCCGCACCTTCCCCGGACAAAGGGAACAATGGCGAACGGGGAATAAAGGCCAGGTTTTGATGACTCTGCTCCAGTCTCTCCGGGCTGGAGGAAATAAAGCCTGCCCGTTCAAGCAGCGTCTTGTCGTTGTCCAAATGATACCAGAGGAAATACCCCACCTCTGGCTTCTCTTGGGTGCGCGCCAGATCGCTATAGAGCATCAGTGGTTGGGTCAGCGTGTAAGTGCCGCTGGCAACGGTCGTCGTGTTGGGCGTTATACCACCGATCGTTGCCATTTTCAGAATCTCTGCATTTTGCACAAAAACGTTCATACTAAAAAGACCCAGCGAATTGGGCGTGTTGGCAATGGCCTGCACCAATAAGGGTTCGCTTGATTCGAAAATCGTATTGGGTGCAGTAGCGATAGGATCGCTCTCGCTCTCGCCAAAGAATTCCTGCCGGAGACCGGCGAACGCGCTTAACCCCGGATCGGTGAAAAAGCGCATAATTAATTCATCAGGCCAGTCGGGGCGAATCTCTTTCCATCTTTCTGCCGTAAAAAACAGGGGAATTTCGGAGAATGTAAGATCGGTAAAAAACGTGTTGCCCAGGTCAGTAATAAAAACGAGCGGCGCTGTGCCGATCTCAATGCCGATCAATTCATGGCCGGCTGCACGACAGGCTTCCATTTCACCGTCGGTTATCACCTTTGCCATCAAAATGGCATCCACTTCACTGGTTTCACAGAGAAGTGGGATTGCCGCGCTGGTTGACACGTCCCAGAAGCCTATAGTGTCCGTATATCCTTGTGCCTGGAAGAGATTGTAGAGGTTCTTTGTGTTCGCTCGGCCTGGCCCGCTGAGAGCAAACGTAATGGCTGGACCTTCCTCCTCTGGTTGGCCGATAAGAGGAGCGGCTACAGCTTCTTCTTCTGCCGGGATGGGTGTCGGTTCGGGCGTGGGCACGGCTGCTTCCTGGGCCGCCACAACCTCGGCAAACTCCTGGCCCAACAGACCCGCCAGCAAAATCAGCTTGCCGCTGGGCCACTGGGTTTCATCATTGTGTTGCACACCACGCAGATTGGCATCCACAATGACGGCACTGAGGTCTATTTCATTCAGATCGGCGAGTTCCGGATCAGCAAAGTCTCGTGGCAGTATTTCACTTGTCACAAGGCGTATACCCTGCAAAGAGGCCGAGCGCAAATCTGTGCCCAAAAAGAGTGCCCCGATCAGATTAGCACCGGTCAGCCTGGCTCCACCCAGGCGGGCCGAAGCCAAGTTGGCACCAATCAGACTCGACCCGGAGAGGTCCGCACCGGTCAAGTCTGCACCGGTCAGATTCGCCAGGTTGAGCCAGGTGCCGGCGACGTCACTGTTCACCATAATCGCGCCGCTCAGATTGGCCCGACTCATAGCGGTTCCCGATATATTGGCCCCGGTCAGATTGGCCCCATTTAGGTCTGCCGAGGTAAGGCTGACCCCAGCCAGAAGGACTTGGGTCAAATTGGCCTGCACCAGTTTTGTGCCAATCAGGGATATGCCGTTCAGGCGGGTTTCGGTCAAGTCCACTTGGGTTAGATCAGCACCGTCCAGCACAGCGCCGCTCATATCGGCACCCTTCACATTGGCCCCCCGCAGATCGGCTCCGGTCAGGTTCGCTCCGATCAGCTTGGCCTCGCGCAGATCGGTATCTGCCAATACAGCGTTGCTCAAATTGGCCCCGGAGAAATCAACCCAGCGCAAATTAGAACCAGTCAGATTGCTGCGTTGTAAATTGGCCTCGACAAAAGAGGTTTTGCTCAGGTCCGTGTTGCGCAGGTCGCGGTTGATCAGGCTGGCGTTGATACAGGCAGGCACGCAACTGAGCGACTGGGTGATAAAATAGCGCGCCACAAGTAGGGCCACAACGGCAATCAGCAAAACGGCGCCCACACGGACAAAGATGAAACGGGTCATAGTACCTCAATTACTGATAGGAAGAGATGGGGTAACAGGATATCGATGGCAGGGAATAAAGGCGATCTGGACAAATCACCCTTCTCCTGCTCATCCGATCCTCAATCTGTCTCTTTTCATTCTGTAGCAGAAGCAGCGGCAGCTTCGGGCAACACGACTTCCTCGACTTCCTCGATATTCTCAACTTCCTTGACATTCTCAACTTCCTTGACCGGGGGAACTGGTGTCACCGACTCGGTCATAGCCATCAAGGCTTGATTGAAGGCCGCGGGGTGCTTCTCGGCCGCGGATTGAATCGCCTGAAAGACCTGCTCTTGCTTGGCTTTGGCCGTTGCACCCAGGAAATCGGCAATCGAGACCGACGTTAGCCCGGCTTCCAGCAGACGATCCAGCAATTCCTCCCCATAGACCTTTCCTCGGCTGCTGCCAGGATTTTCGGTATATTCACGATAAGCCCGGAAGAGGTCCAGCGCGGCCTGGGCTGCCGCGGCCTGTTGGCACGAACGGCAATAATTGATCACAGCCTGTCCAGCGTTCTCGGCAAGCTGGGGCATACGGTCGAACTCCTCATGCACCAACCATTCCAACTCGAAACCGATGGTGGAACAGAAATCAGCTACATTGTCAGTAAAATCTACAAACTGATCATCCCGGAGTGAGGAGAGCCAGTTTTGTAATATGGGTTCCTCTTTGACCGCTTCGACAGCCCACGCACGAAAGCCTGGGGCCAGGGACGGTTTGGGCCGGCCAAAGGAGATGCGCTCACGCAATGCTTGCGCTTGCGTCGCTGCCTGTCCGCCCAATGTCTGGGTTTGGCTGCCTGCCTGGATACCGATTTCCCTGGCGCGGTTTACAGCCTGACTTCCGAGCGACCGGGCCTGGCTGGACATCTGTGACATGAAAGACGCGGCCTGCTCTTCTTCGCCAGACGCCGGCGCGTCTGTGTTCTCGTTGCTCTTGCGCGCCTTCCATCGGCGTTCCAAATAGATCGATGCACCACCGATCACGACAACGAGAACAATTAAACTAATTGGCTCCATTTTGTTCCTCCTCAGTTTTCAGAGACCGACATTTAGGGCGAAGTCACTGTAGCGGTCATGGGCACAGTGCTGCTAATAGATGTAGTAGATGCCACATCGTTCATCGCGTCCATATCGGGTATGGAAAGAATCAGCGGCGATGTGCTGGGCACGAGCATTACCCGGATATTGGGAGAGAGTTTCTGTACATATTCATAGGTGATCAGGTCACGATTTTCAGACAAGGATTTCCCGATCAGGCTCAGCGCATTCGCTTGGGCTTCGGCCTCGATCTGGATAGCCCGCGCCAGGCCCTGGGCTTCTCTTTCGATAGACCGCGCCCGGCCATCAGCAAGGTTTTCCATCTGGTCAGCTTCGTATACGGTCTGCTCCTTACCTTCCAATGCTATTTGTTTGTTTTCGATTGCGTTGGAATACTCAGGCGTAAAGGTAATATCCCGTAGCAGGAATTGATCCAGAACCAGCCCTTTATCGCCAAACTCCTGGGTCAAAACCTGGCCCAGCGCGGCCTCCAAGTCTTTGCGCCGGACGCTGTTGACCTCTCGCGCCGAATATCCGGAAACCAGACGACGCACGATAGCCCGCACAACGGGGCGCACAAAATCTTCCGAGTAGCGCTCTTGCCAATCCACATGGATGGTCACGGCCTGCTCCTCATCAATTTTATAGATGACCGAACAGTCCATACTTACTTCCTGACCGTCGCTGGTACGGGCGCGGATAGAGTCGTCGCCGACCCGATTGCCCTCACCCGGCGTGCTGGACATTGTATACGTCTGCCAATAGGTCGGGTATAACGCCTCAGTTTCCAGAAGAGGAATGATCCAATGCAACCCGGAGCGCAAAGGCTGGGGACGGATACCGTCGGGGGAAACAACCGACACAACGATCCCTACCTGTTGGGGTATGACAAAGACAATCGCCAGACTGAGAAGTTGGACACCGAGAACCAGAAGCAGGGGCAGCAGAACGCGAAAAGAGAAGAGCCGGATCACACCAGGAACCCATCCTGCCTGGCGGACAGCCATCAGAAATACTGTTAGTACATAGATAGCAAAGAGAATCCAGCCAATACGGGCCGCTGTTTCGAGAAGTACGTCAATGTTGTTCTGAACCATAGGGCCAAATCCTATTTCTGCACAGGTGAAAGAAGTTTACTATTATGCCTGGAGCCAAGAAGGTCCGCCCTTCTTGCGCCAAAACCAAAAGTCAGGGCGTTCGGTCTGCTGCTTTTTTCGTTCTGCGGCGGTCTTTTGGGGTCTGGGTTGCTGCACCGACACAGGGACGATTGCCACCGTTTTCACCGGTTGGGCCTCATTTTTGGGCAGCTTTGTTTGGGGTGTGCGCGCATTTTTCAAACTAACAATCAGACTGCCATAGTTGAAAAATGTGGAGTAGATCAGCCCAAAGTGGAGAATCACAGTAGTGGCAACATCCACCATATCCATCATTATCGGCGTGAGGAGGCTAAAGCGCTCTTTACGCAAAAACTGGGTGGACATCTCGAAGAGAGAGAGCAATGGGGCCAGGCTCTTTTCCACAAAAATGATTTGGGCCGGGCTTGTAGAGGCAGAGAGCGCACCGCCCAGCGCCACGCTGACCAGTGCCTTTTCCATCGCCGGGCCGTCGTCCTGGCCGTTGCCCACATAGCAGACCGCGCGTCCGCTGCGCTGGAGGTTGTCGATAGCTGCCGCCCGGCCAAGCGAGAGGGGTTCCACAAAGACTTCCTCCGCGTTCAGACTGGCTGCCGCCGCTCGCAACCCGTCGTGCTCCCGATCCGCCAGCACATAGACGGCAAAGGGACGGCCAAAGAGACCTGTGGTCTGCCAGTTGCGCTGGCGTAATTCCTGAACAATCTCCGTCGCATAAAGACGAACAGCGGGGTCCAACAGCGTCTTGCCATCAATGACCAGACAATTGACAAAGTTTGCCATTTCCAATGCCCGGCTCTCTTTGATCAGGATGCCGTCCTGGGTCGCCTGTTGGATGGTGTGGCGTGCGCCCACGGGTCCGAGTATCTGCATATTGGCGCCGAAGGAGGTACACAAAAATGAGGCGGCCAGATCGATCCCCAGCCACGGAGCGGTCAGCAAAAAAGTGGCAAAGGAGAGGGGAGCTGTCCGTCTGCCGCTGCCCTCGCCCAATTGCTGAACAAATGTCTTGCCCTGCACAGCACGGCGCAGCGTTTCGCGCAGATCATTCAAATCCAGCCGTTCTGGGCTATCACCCACCGTCACCGCAATCTGACCAGAGACAACACGACTCGCCATCAGCACGGGGTCTCCGGCTGATTTTTCCAGCGGGGCCACATCACCAGTCGCCAGCCGCTGGTCTACCTGGGCCGAGCCATAGAGGACGGTCCCCCCAGCCAGCAGCATATCCCCGGCATTGGCAACCAGAATCTGACCGCTGGAAATCTCATCCGCACGGGTCTGCATCTCCACCCCGTCCACAAAAGCCCAGGCTTCTTCCTGCAAGCCGAGCAGATTGCGCAGGCTCTCCTCAAAGTCATCCTCGCTCTGGGCCAACATTCGCTGGCTCAGCGCGTAGAGCGCTGCATTGGCGGCGCCTGTGCCATAGTAGCCCATCAGCACACAGACGGCGATGCGGGTGGCGTCCAGCACAGAGCCATCAATGCGTCGCTGTTTGCGGATGGAGCGATAGGCGGAACGAAACGCGGGCGTGTAGACATAAAGAACCAACGGCACACCCGCCAGAATCAACAGCGGCTGGAGCGTCAGAACCCCAGCGACTGTCAGCCCGACCGAAGCTGTGGAAGCGGCCAGTGTCCGGTTGGACTCGGCCAGGGCTGGTCGGGTCTGCCGAGCAAGGACATGGCCGAGTCCACGCCAAAGCGCACCAATCTGTTCACGCAAAGTCTCGGCTCTCGAAGGAGAAGAAAGGGTATTGTTGACCATTTATTACACCACAAATTATGTTTTGTCGAAGTTCGACTTTTCAAAGAAGTCGAACTTGCGGAAGAAGTTCTGGACCCAGTTTGGCTGGCTGCTTGTTGCGCAATGCAGGCAACATAGCGTTGATCACGCCACCAAACATACTGACATTATAGAACATCAGCGCGCTAAGAATACAAAAATGGAAAAGCATGGGGGAGGTTGGGTGGGGATAAAATTTGTAACCTCCTGAAATCCTGTTGAACCAAAGAACGCTACCTGTAATGATCATACCGGTTAACAACATCGAATCAATCTCTTTCGCCCTGCTTCTTTGCAACCATTTCACACCATCAAAGGTGCGACGCACCTGCCAGCAGTAGGTTGCTCTACTAACTGCCTATGGTAAGCGCGTCGCACCGGAAATATGAATACCAACTAACTTACCCAGATTGGTACTTATTAGCCCTACAGAATAATCCTCATACCTGGCAGACAAACACAGCCAGGTATGAGGAGGAACTGATGATACGGCAACACGGGACTACTGCGAATCCAGAGTCAGTTCGTTGATCAGAGCCTGGCGGAGATCAATGCCATCTTCCAGAATGGGTGAATCATCCGGCCAGGGACAGCGACACGGGTCGTCAAAGGTATTGTCCACCGTGCCCACCTGATACATCCGATCCGGGTCAAGGGGTGCGCCGTCGATGGTCCAGGAGCCGTCCGCAGCCTGCTGCACATTCTCGGTGAAGAGCAGGTAGTAACCGCTGCCTGCCTCCTTCATGTTTCTGTCGAACATCTCCTGAAGCCGACTGCCAGGCATCTGCGCAGTGCGGACCAGAGGATTCTGGATGGGCAGCGTGCGCAGCACATCGTATTCTGTCACCTCAGCGCCGGCAGGAATCAGATCGTCCAGGCGCAGCTCCCAGCTATAGATGAGGGCCAATTCGGTGTCCGGCGCGCTGGCATGAAGAATCGCATCCACCACCAGGTAGGTGAAATCGCTCGGGTGGTTACGAATGGTGGGCATGAAGGCATCCAATTCGACCGGGGTGATGGAAACAACCCGGCCCGGATCCATCGTGCCATCGGCAGCCAACGCGGTGTAGGCAATTTCCTTCCACTTATCAATAATGGCCTGGAGTTCCGGATCCTCGGCAACCGATGAATCCAATGGCTGTACACGGGCAGCCATATTCAACTCCTTGGAAGCCGTATCGAAACAGACTTCGATAATGTAGGCTGAACGGGCATTGGAGTCAGCCTTGTAGATCATAGCCGAACCGTCGGCGCCGGGTACAGCCATGTTTTCGTGCTCATCAGCGCCAAGAATCAGGTCGATCTCCGGGAACATGCCCGCGTACTTCACATCAGCGCCGATCTTCTGGTGGGTCAAGGCGAGCAAGACATCGACATTGCCGCTCAATTCGGCAACCTGTTCGATAGTCGCTGAGATAGGATCAGTCCAACTGAATTCTACATGACCTTGACGAATTCGCTTGGTCACACCAAAGACGCCAACCGTCATCACATCGCCGGCTGCGTTGGTGAATTCCCGGACATCATTACGGGTCACACCAGCGAAGGGTTCGCCATCGGGACCAAAGACATTGCTGCTCACAATGGGGAACTGGGTCTCGGCCATGCGAGCGTCGAACTCTTCCTGGGCGATGAAGTCGATTTCGTGATCGCCAAAGGTCATGTAGTCGATCCCCACATGATTCAACGCATCAACCGCCTGCTCGCCGTCCAACCGGGTGCCGTCCACAACCGCATTGCCCATCCCGGAGGGGAAGTAAAGGTCACCGGAGAAGGTCAGGATTGTGTTGGGGTTGCCAGCCAGAAGCAGTTGGCGCAGGGTAGCCAAGCGAGCTGTTCCACCCAGCGTGCCACCGGCCACAGCACCAATTTCGTAGATGTCATTGGTGTGGGCAATGGTCAGTTGGACAGTCGATGCGGGCATATTGGCACAAGCAGCCATTGTCGCAGCCGTAATCGGATCCACTTCCTCTGCCACAGGTTCAGCAGTGGGTTCTGGCTCCGGTACTGCTGTCGGCTCTGGCGCGGGTGCAGCCGTTGGTTCTGGCGCAGCCGCTGCTTCAGCCGTAGGAGCCTCGGCAACAGGCGCTGCAGGCGCTGCACAACCGGTCAGCAGCACAACGAAAACTAAAACGATTGTACTTATTTTAAATATCTTACTTCGTACTTTCATCATTTCTCTCCTAGGTAATCTTGGGTGAATTCACATGAAACTCGGCGAACACGGGATGATCCATTAGGCAGATTGGCAGGCGGCTCCTCCTTTCCGTGACAACTGAACGATTCCAAGAAATTGTTTGGGCTTAGGATAAAGGCAAAAATAATGACTTTGCTTGCAAATCCACGCACAACAACTTCTTTGGTTTTGCTATAATGAAACCGGGAAGGTCATTTGGCAGGCTGCACCGCTTGTGACTCAACCCTACAGAAAATCATCCGATTTCATAGACAATAGACGGCAAGGCAATAGCCTAATTAGTGGCTACGACCTCGTGCTTCCCATTCCTGACCGGTGCAGACAGAGGGGGCAACCCTACATAAGAGAGTTTGGCAGGAAACTTCTCATTGATCAGCATCGTGGGTTTACCGCCAGCAACAATACGATAGGTGCGGCTGATGAAGTCATTGCCCGTGTAATGGCTAATCTCGGAAGGCAGATTGTCCAACGATTCGTGCCCATACCAGAGAATCTCCCGACGGTTTTCGATCTGACTGTTCAATAGAACACGGCCCAATCCGCTGGGTTCCACCTTTAGATGCCCCAGCATTTCTGACGGCAACCGTTCGGGCACAAGCAGAGATACAGCATAGACATAGACCGTGGAAGTATAGCGTCCACGCAACAGCACCTGGCGCGCTACAATTTCCGTATCTTTGGGCAGTTCCAGCCATTTGTGGTCCGCAGCCAAGGGTTGAATATCCTGTTTGAGTAGAACAACCTCCACGGGTTCGAGGGTGTAGGCCTCAAGGAATTTGGTTACAGTCCCGTCAATGACAAGCAGCGCGCGCTGAAAAGGCGTCAGCGTCCGCAGATCGACCTGACCCAATTGTGCTGGTCTGGCCTGCTGGGTGCTGAAAAGATCGGCAAAGGGATCAAACATCCCATTCTTGCCTTGCCATTCAATAGGGGGGAAAGTACCATCGCCGTTAGTAAAGCTCATTATACATTCTCCTGTTATAAACAAATAGTCTCATTAACGCGGCGATCTATGGCTGGCTGGCACGCAGTTTGAAGCGTTGAATCTTTCCGGTTGCGGTCTTGGGCAGTTCGTCTACAAACTCAATCCAACGGGGAGATTCGTAGGTAGCCAGATGTTCCGTACAATAGATGCTTAGATCCCGCGTCAATTCGCGTGATGGCGTATACCCTTCGTTCAGGCGGACCAGCGCCTTCACCCGCGTCAGATCGAGCGTATCGTTCTGCCCCACGACAGCGGACTCCAGAACAGATGGGTGGCCGGAGAGCGCGCTCTCCACCGCCACCGGTGAGACCCAAAGACCACCAACTTTGAACATATCGTCGGCACGCCCCACATGCCAATAGTAGCCATCAGCATCCACATAATACTTGTCGCCGGTAAAGAACCACTCGCCGCGAAATGCCTGGCGGCTCTTTTCATACTGGTGCAGATAAAAGAGCGCCATCGACTCGCCCTTGACCAGAAGATTACCCGTCTCTCCGGGTGAGACTTCGGCTCCCTCTTCATCCACTATTTTGGCGGCGTAACCGGGGGAAGGCATACCACTGCTGCCGGGACGAATAGCGCCCGGACGATTAGCCAGGAAGGTATGGAAGTTCTCTGTGCAGCCAATCGTATCCAGAATTTCCAGCCCCGTCTTTTCCTTCCAGGCATGCCAGACCGATGCCGGCAGAGATTCACCCGCAGAAATACACATCCGCAGCGAAGACAGATCGTAGCGTTCGGCGAATTTCTTATTGGTCATTATCGCGATGTAAGCGGTGGGCACACAGTAGAGGATGGTGGGCTTGAAGCGCTCAATCGTTTCCAGCACAGCATTGACCATACGCGGTGTGCCACTGTAGAGTACAAGGCTGGCTCCCACATACCAGGAAAAGATCAGATTGCCACCCATGCCGTAGACAAAGAAGAGTTTTGACACGGAAAAGGTACGGTCTTCCGCTGTGAGTCCGAAGAGTTCAACCCCGGACAATTGGGCGGTCAGCGGATAATCCTTGTGTGCGTGCAGAATGCCTTTGGGCTGCCCCGTTGTGCCGCTCGAATAGTAGAGCGCACAGAAATCATCCCGATGGGTTGGGGTCACAGCCAGTTGGGTCGAGGCGTTCTCGATCAAACTGTGGAAAGAGAGATCGTCTGGACGCTGGGCTTCCCCGATGACAATGACATTCTCCAATGCTGGGTGCTGGTCCCGGAACGGCTCGATCAGAGGGAGCAGACTTTCGTGGACAATGAGCACCCGTGCCCGGCTATCGGTCAGGATGTGGTCGTAGTCCGGCGACTGCAACAGCGTATTCATGCAGATGCCCACGGCCCCGATCTTAATGGAACCGAAGAAGGCGGTGACCCACTCGGCGCTGTCGGAGGCCAAAATGCCCACATACTCTCCCCGGCGGACGCCAAGACCCATCAGCGCATTGCCCACCCGGTTGACCTCATCCGAGACTTCACGAAAGGTCATCTCCCGGTCGGCGCTGTAGAGCGCGACTTTATCGCCCCG
>Ga0209702_10007629_pt1 | contig 13117 bp, 8 predicted proteins | sample FRY01_FD_187210 | JGI IMG/M metagenome (GOLD analysis project Ga0209702, IMG submission 187210) | Freshwater microbial communities from Lake Fryxell liftoff mats and glacier meltwater in Antarctica - FRY-01 (SPAdes) (version 2) | ecosystem: Environmental > Aquatic > Freshwater > Ice > Glacier... | reverse complement strand
GTGACGAGCCACGACACAAATCAGTTTGGACTGCTTCTGGCCCAACGAGGTTTCGTCACTTTTTGCCCGCGCTGCTTTTTGTGGCAGAACGTGAGCAGCCTGAATGAAGCCGTCGCCCAGCATCGTGAGCGACATCCGCAGACGACAGGCATGGCGAAGATGTTGTACGATGCAATGCGGGGCGTCGATGTGCTTGCGTCACTTCCTGAAGTCGATGCAACGCGGATCGGAGCAATCGGACATTCTCTGGGCGCTAAAGAAGCATTGTATCTGGCAGCGTTCGATGAGCGAGTCAAAGTTTCTGTCGCGAGTGAAGGCGGGCTTGGTTTTCGTTCCACCAACTGGGACGCGCCGTGGTATCTGGGTGAGGCTGTTCGTGACGAACAATTCCCGCTGAACCACCATCAGCTACTGGCATTGATTGCACCGCGGCCGTTTCTGGTGCTCGGTGGTCAAGCAGGTCCCGGGGCGGCCGATGGCGATCGCAGCTGGCCGCTGATCTCGGCCGCTTTGCCTGCATGGCAATTCTACGGGACACCCGCACGGCTCGGCCTGCTGAATCATCATCAGGGTCATACCGTCTCACCGGAATCATTCGAACGCATGGCCGAGTGGCTGACGGTGTACCTGACCAACCAGTAACGGTTTGTCGATTGAGTTGTCTGCGGATGCGCTGCAACATGTGTTCTTTGCCACAGTCTTCATAGTTCCGAGCGTGCAGCATGCGCTGGCCTATTCGCAATCAGATTCTTCTTCCCTTCGCGATTATTCAGACTATCGCGGTGATCGTGATATCGGTCAGCGCTGCATGGATGGCCGGGAATCGAGCGGAACGTGCGGCCGTTGAAAGACTTGAGCGAGTTGTCGCGACGCTCAGCAGTGCCAGTTTTCCCGTGCGTGCCGCGATTCTTGAACAGATGAAAGGTTTGTCAGCGGCGGACTTCATCGCATCGGATGCGAACGGAAATGTGACAGCGACAACTCTGCCACTCGAGGCAGCTCACAAAATCCTGTCACTGAGCCTTCCGGAGTCTGCCAGCACTTCGTCGCCACCGGTCGGACCATGGCAGCTGGGGCGACTTCAGCCGCTGACTGCCGGAGAACAGGCCTGGCTGGCGGGTCCTGTGGAAGTTCTTAAATCACCCGAGCTTCGCCAACTGCTGGTCCTTGTGCCCGAACAACAATGGCAGAGTCTGCGGCGGGAGGTCATGCTGCCGCCGCTGATGATTGGGGCCGTGACTTTGCTGATCATGGTTTCCGCTTCCTTCTGGCTGGCTGCGCGAATGGGCGGGCGGCTGAAACGCATGCAGCAGCATGTTCAACAGCTTGCGTCGCTGGAGTTTGATCGGCTGCTGCCCATCACCGGTAACGATGAGCTGCAGGAACTGGCGACATCGATCAATCGAATGGCTCAGGATCTGCAGTCCACGACGGCTCGCATCCGGCAGACCGAACGAACCTCGCTGATCACTCAAGTCGCGGGCGGACTGGCTCATCAACTGCGAAATTCAATCACCGGAGCCCGCATGGCGGTTCAGCTGCATCTGCGACGATGTCGTGACACTGATCGCGAAAGCCTGGACGTGGCGATTCGTCAGTTGTCGTTGACGGAGAATCAAATCCGCGGGCTTCTGCGAATGACTCGTGATGCCCAACAGCCGCCAGTCCCCGGACGAATCGACGAGATTCTGCGGACGATCGTGAATCTGCTGGAGCCTCAATGCCAGCACTCCGAAATCCGACTGACGCTGAGGTTGCCATCGGAAACGGAACGTTCAAAGCTCGCTGTGGCCGACTTTGAACAGATGCAGGCTTCGTTGTTGAATCTGGTTCAAAATGCCGTCGAAGCCTGTGGTCCAAAAGGCCGCGTCGATGTGATTGTGAGTTTGCTTGATGGTCTCAATTTGCAAAACGGAACGCGGGAAATGCCGGTTATTCGAGTCGATGTCGTGGATAGCGGGCCGGGCGTTCCGGAGACACTCGGGCAACGCATCTTTGATCCATTCGTGACCGGAAAGCCGGAAGGCGTTGGGCTGGGCCTGACACTCGCGGCTCAGACAGCGGAGGACTACGGGGGAAGCCTGCGGTTCGATCGAATCGACCAGGGGACTCGGTTTCGTTTTGAGATTACGACGGTTTTACAAACTTCGTAATGCTGCAAGGCGAGCGGCAGATTAGGAACACCCAAGCCGAACAACCGAACGTTAGCGCGATGCCGGGTCGCCGTTAAATGGTGCATGTAAAAACTGGGGCACCAACGCTCAATGGTAATCGATTTGACAAAGTAGGCGTCACTCTCCGAGGTTGTGAACGCTGTAAAACGCGGCCCCTGGTATTAATCATTCGGAGAGTGATGGCCGCTAGAATCGCAATTCGACTACCATTGGGCCAACGCTGCGATTCAAATCCGATATGGGTTGGATTATCTTTCGCCGTTGCCGGTAGAAAGATTGCCGTAGTGCCGGGTGAAATCCGCGAGGCTCATTTTGTCGAGCTTAATCCCGGCCTGTTCAAACATGCCTCGCGTTCGACGGCTTTGCTGCCATTCGTTCGTGTCTACGAAACCATCGCCGTTGCTGTCGAGTCGTCTGAAGGATTCAGTCGCCATCACGTTGGGATCGCCACCGCCCCAAGCGCCGCGGGAGGCGTCTGGACCTGTTCCGGGCGGAGTCGTCGTTCCATTATCGCCGGCCTGCTGCCCAGGAGCAGCGGGTTTCCGTTTTGCTGGAGTTGCGTTGACGATGAGCAACCGCTTGCGACCTGTGTCGACAAGGGCGTTCTGGCTGGCCGCTGCGGCATCGGCTGCCGTCAATTCTTCAGGGGTCAAGTATCCGTCCTGATCCGTGTCCATTGTATCGAACTGCTCGATATCCGCTCGTCGAGTCATCATCCATTCGTACATGCCAAGCTGGCCGTCGAAGTCGGTATCGATTTCGCTGTACAGCGGAGGCAGTGTCAACGTGACCGGCTTCTTCGGCTTCATCTTGTAAGGAGTCAGCGTCTTGACACCGGCAGTCGCCGTGTTCGCCTGTTGTGGGGCACCAGGTGGAGGATTGCTGCCGCCGTTCATGCTGGAACGAAAACTGTTCCGCATATCATCAACGGAAATCCCGGCTTTCAGTTCAACGCCGCGAGCCTTCATCATGTCGCGAACAAACGACGGCATCCGATCAATCTCTTCCTGATCAATCTTGCCGTTCCCGTTGCTGTCCATCATGGAACCAAAACGACTGCTGCGATCGCTGCCTGGATCACCACCGGGCGGACCGCCGAAACTGCCGCCGCTAAATCCGTCAGGAGGACCACCAAAACCTCCACCGCCGAAACCACCTCGTGGGCCGCCGCTACCCGAGTCGTCATCGCCGCGACTGCCTCGGTCTCGTCTGTCGCCCCGGTCCCCGCGATCCTGAGCCTGGGCAGACTCAACAAGGGTTCTGCCTGCGATCAATGCAAGCAGAGTCACAACAAAAAATCGTTTCATCGGCTTTCTCCGGCCGCAATGCCATCTCTGACGAAGAATAGGAAGTCTAATAATACTCACCAAAGAGCGAACTGGCGGTCATGGAGCGGATTTAAGCATCGACGGCAGCGGCACTCCGCGGGAGTCAACCGCTGCTCGATAAAGCCTGAACCTGCAGTGTGTTGTGTTTAACCCCGTGGAGATATCGATGAATCGACATCTTTTGGGATTTCCCCAGACTCCCGGGGCGATTATTAGGGTTTGAGCCAACTGCCGACGGCTCGTCCGCCGGTCGCACGTGGGTTCATTTGTTCAGTTTTCAGGCAATTGATGTAACCGTCAAGGTCTACTCAACTGGCCAATATTGACATATTTCCGCGAAATTGACTCATAGGTTTTAGAAGACGTCGACGCCCGTGCGGAGCATGGGGAAACTTTGCCCCTCATAAAGAAGTTAGGAAAGCTGCGTTCAGGGCCTGATAAAATTGGTGTCGTAGTTTGACGGAAAACGTTCAATTCCGGATCTGGCTATCTGGGGTGCTACGAGTTGAATCTGCACGTTTGAGCAGGCGTTTAAATCTGGGATGTTGCGGTGCGCAACGGAATCGAAGCATGAAAATTCGCAATTACAGCTCTGTTTGTTTCTCTGCCACACTGCTGATTTCCGTCATTTGCTCGGTTATAGCCAGTGCGCAGGAGGCCTCCAGGCCGGGGAATGAACTGGATTTATTGCGAAACGAAGACATTCGCCAACAGCTGGGGCTGTCTGCGGCACAGTTGGAAAAGCTGACGGAGGCTGCCAAGGGCGGAAGTCCGGGGCGGGAAGTGTTTGATCCGTTTCTGCAGCGAATGAAAGAGACCACTGACGAAGCCGAACGGGCCAAAATTCGCGAGGAGATGCAGCACGCCATCAAGAAAGCGGGTGAAGACGCCGGCGGGCGAGCTCTGACGATTCTGGACAGCCGCCAGTTAACGGTACTGCGGACTCTTTACATTAAACTGGCCGGCGTTCGAGCTCTTTCCGATCCCCGTGTTGCCGCAGAACTCGGTTTGACGGACGAACAAAAGAAACAGATTGAAACGCTGGCTGCGGAACGACGCGAAGCCTCTTCAAATATGTCGGGCACATCAACTCCCGAAGAACTGGCTGCGTTTACGACGGAATGGGAAACCAAGTACCTCGCGGTGCTGAATGACGACCAGAAAAAGATCTGGTCCGAGCAGTCAGGCCCGGCCGCTGTGGCAGTGGCTGCTGCCCCAGGAGCCGCGGCCACCAGCGAAAACGCAGCGATGACAGCCGGTGGAGAAGCGCCGGCAGGAGCGGAAGTCATGTCCAGCTTTGGAGGCGCGGCAGACGTCGGCGATGCGGGGCAGCTGGTGGAGAAGTTCTCCTTCAATTTTCGTTACGCAGCCTGGGATCAGGTGCTGCAGGATTTTGCCGTGGGCGCAGGCTACACGCTGGATCTTAATCAGGTGCCGCCTGGAACCTTCAGCCACCTCGACGGCAAAGAATATACCGCAAGGCAGACGATGGATATTCTCAACGGCTACCTGCAGCGGAAGGGATTTGCCTTGGTTTTGAAAGACGGGTTTCTGGTCTGTCTGAATGTCGACAAGGGCATCCCGCCAAATCTGATCCCAGACGTCACGACCGACGATCTGCTGAAAATTGAGAATGGCGTCAATATCATCGGTGACAACGAAATTGTCCGCATTGAAATTCCGCTGGACAAGTTGGACGTTGGCGTCATGGCTCAGGAAGTTGAGCAGCTGCTGGGGCCACTGGGCACGATGACCGCGTTCACTCAAACGGGATCGCTGATCATTGCCGACACGGGTTCAAATCTGCGGCGCATCCGATCTTATGTTGACACGTCTATGGCTCGCAAACAGGGCGATCTTGTCTTCAAGACTTATCCGCTCATGAACATCGACGCGGAAGAAGCGGAATTCATGCTGCTGAATCAGTTCGGTATGCGACAGGGAGTCGCCAATGTCAGTGCTGGTGGCGGCGGAGATCGTCGGGGAGGTCCTCCAGCGACGCCAGCGGCACCAGTCGGCGGGGCGCTGCAGGTCATGTCGGACATTCGCACGAACAGCCTTTTTGTCACTGCGTCTCCCGACCAGCAGAAGCTTGTCGAGGAAATCGTAAAGGCGATTGATATTTCTGAAGGTCCGAATGGCGAAAAGCTGACTCGGTTGGGCAACACCGGACCGTTTTTGCGAGTCTACAAAGTCAGCGGACGTGCCGATCAGGTTGCGCAAAGCATCACAGCTATGATGCCAGGCGTGGTCGTCAACGAAGACGGCCAGGCAGGCACGGTGCATATTTTTGGAACCCCCAAGCAGCATGATCAGGTTGCCGAATGGGTTCGAGCATTCGGTGAAGGAACGGGCGCTGGCGGTTCAGTGGCCGTGATTCCTCTGGCCAAAATGGATCCACTGTCAGCAGCCGCGACGTTGCGGAATCTGTTTATTTCCGAAGGTGCAAACGCGCCAACCATTGAAACGGATCTCTACGGCAATCGCATCATTGTCAAAGGAACCGCGATTCAGGTTGAGCAGATCAAACAGGTGCTGCTGGATCTGGGCGAAGACGGTACCGGGGTGAAGAAAAAAGGGGAAGGCGGGACGGTTCGTCGGTATTCACTTCGTGGTCGCGATCCGGCCGAATTTATTCCTTACCTGGAGCAGGAATGGCAGGCCACTGAGAAGTCTCCGATCCGAATTGTCATCCCGAAAAGATCCGGTCCGATCAAAGGCCTGAAGACTCCGTCAGGCGATCTGCTTCCGCGGGAACTGGATTCGCGCGGGCAGGAACCTGAGCAGGAGTCAGCGGTCGGCGAACCCACGACGAAAGTATCTCCGAAGAAATCCGGAATCCGCAAGCAGAGCGGCTATGTTCCGGTGGCTCGCCAGACCGACGAGGCCGCTGCACTGCCAGCAGCTCCCGCGAATCAGGCAGCTGGTAACGAAGAAGAGCCGATTCAGATTGTTGTTGATGGCGATGAGCTGCTGCTGTTTTCACGCGACGAAAATGCGCTCGATCGACTTGAAGAGACCATGGATTTTCTGCAGCAGTCGATTCCGTTTCGAACCAAATGGACGGTGTTTTATCTTCAGGCGGCTGATGCCACGGAAGCGGCTGCACTGCTGGAACAGTTTATTCCCAGCAGCAGCGTTTCCAGCACATCGTCGTCGGGCAGTTTTGGGCTGAGTTCCATGTTCAGTCCGCTGACACAGTCGGTTTCTGATATGACCGGGCTGAGCGGACTCGGTTCAAATCCGCAGACATTGCGAATCATTCCCGATACACGTTCAAATTCGCTGTTCGTCACCGGGCCGCAGGCCTCGGTTGAGGAAGCGGAAAGCTTTCTTGAGATCCTTGATTCGACAAATATTCCCGAGTCGCTGCGAGAAATGCAGCCGCGGCGAATCGAAGTGAAGCATGCGGAGATTGAAGATATCGCCACGATGGTGAATGAAACCTTCAAGCCATACATGGAGCCGCCCGGTGGCCGCGGTCAGCAACAGAATCCACTGGCACAGATGTTTGGCGGCGGTGGTGGAAAAGGCAATGAGCCTCAGGGCGTGCAGATGACCGTTGCCGTTGACCGTCAGACAAGTTCGCTTGTGATCTCATCCAGCGAAGCTCTGTTCATGAAAGTCAGTGCCATGGTGAAGGAATCCGACGACGCGGCTCAAAAGGCTAACCGGACCATTCGAGTCGTTCAGCTGAAACATTCTGATGCGACGCAGCTTCAGGATTCTCTGAAGTCTCTGTTTCCTCGAGTCACCTCCAGCGCGACTCGTCCGACATCGTCAACAACGAACACCCCGCCGGTGCCCGGTGGCGAAAACCGAGGCGGGGAGAATCGCGGAGGCGGTCAGCAACAACAGCAACAACAGCAACAACAGCAGCAGGCAGATCAATTCCAGCAGATGATCCAGGAGCGGATGCGTCAGCAGGGTGGCGGGAACATCGGCGGTCGTGGCGGCGATTCGCCGTTCGGGGGAGGATTTAATCCGTTCGGCGGTGGGGCTCAAGGCGGCCGGGGTGGTCGAGGCGGTCGTTAGAACAGGTCTTGATTAGTGAAATGTTTGCCAGCGTTGATTTATGTTCCTTCGGGATTTACTGCACTGTTCAGCCACCTCAAATCAGCCGCGTCAAAAAAAGATTTGTGGCTGCCAGAGTTTCTGGTACTGAGTTTTTAAAGTCGATTACGCCTCGTTTTCATCGTAAAGCTCTGAAATGGATCTTGGTCAGCTACTTCTCAATGAAGGCCTTGTCACTCGTGAGCACCTGCAGCAGGCTCGCGAATCGCATTCAGGAATGCGCATTGACCAGGCACTCGTGAAACTGGGCGTTGTCACAGAAGATGCCATTCTGCGAACGTTGTCCGACGAATTCGGGATGGATTACATCGACCTCAAGGATATTGAAGTCGATGCCGATCTGCTGGCCAAATTTCCGACGTCGGCGATCTATCGACATTCCCTGTTGCCGCTGTACCGACTGAACGGACATGTGGTTGTCGCCACTTCCGATCCACTGAACCTGGAGGGGCTGGATGAGCTCAGCACAGTCAGCGGATTCAAGCTGGAACCGGTGCTCACGCGAAGTGGTGAACTTGGCAGTCGGATTCATGAACTGCTGGGTGTTGGTGGCGACACCATCAATGAACTGGTTCGCCGGCGGAGTGAAGAAGGCATCGAGCTGCTTGAGGAAATTAATGAAGACTTCGGCGAGCTGGCTGAAGGTGCTCAGGCTCCGTCGGTCATCAAACTGGTGAACGAGCTGCTGATGGAAGCCGTCAAGCTGCAGACCAGCGACGTGCATATTGAACCGCAGGAAAATGGAATGCGAGTTCGATATCGACTGGACGGAATGCTGCGAATCCAACCGACGCCACCAGAGATCGCTCAGTTCTATTCGGCGATTGTGACTCGTCTGAAAATCATGTCGCACCTGAACATTGCGGAAAAGCGATTGCCGCAGGACGGTCGAATCAAACTGCGCGTCTCGGGTCGCGAGGTGGATGTTCGTGTTTCGATCATTCCCATGATGCACGGCGAAGGCGTGGTCATGCGACTGCTCGACAAAGCCCGCATGAAGTTTGACCTGAAAGCGGTGGGCATGCCGCCGACAGTTTCAAAAATCTTTAAACAGCTGATTGACCTTCCTCACGGAATTGTGCTGGTCACCGGTCCCACCGGCAGCGGTAAATCCACGACGCTTTATAGTGCTTTGAATGAAATCAAAGACCCGACCATCAAGATCATCACCGTGGAAGACCCGGTGGAATATCAGATGGATGGAATCAGCCAGATTCAGGTTCACAGTCGCATCGGTCTGACGTTCGCCGGTGCGCTGCGAAGCATTCTGCGACACGACCCGGACGTTGTGCTCATCGGAGAAATTCGTGACGGTGAAACAGCGCAGGCGGCGATTCAGGCATCGCTCACTGGACACCTGGTGTTCAGCACTCTGCACACAAACGACGCGCCTGGCACGTTTACTCGCCTGATCGATATGGGCGTCGAGCCGTATCTGGTGGCCAGTACTGTCGAAGGGATTCTGGCCCAGCGTTTGGTGCGTCGACTTTGTCCTCACTGCAAAGTCGCGACGCCCGTGGAGAAGCTCGAAATTCCTCGCGACTTTCCGGAGCCAATTCCCGCCACCGTGTTTGAACCGGTTGGTTGTCGAGAATGTCGGGACACGGGATATTCGGGTCGAATTGGCGTGTTTGAATTGTTGCGGACGGATCCAACCATTCAACGGATGTGTTCCGAGAGCCGCAGCAGCATGGACATCCGCGATTACGCCACCAAGGCTGGAATGACCACTTTACGATCCAGCGGCTGGGAACAGGTCCTCGCCGGAGTTACAAGTATCGAAGAAGTCCTGCGAATTACTCGTGGCGACATTGTGGCCTAATGAGTCGATTCTGATTTCTAAACATCATGCCTGACTTCAAATATCTAGCACGCGAGCTGACCGGCAAGAAGGTCTCAGGCACGCTTACGGCGTCCAGCGAAAAAGATGCGCTCGCCAGCTTGTCGTCACGAAATCTGTTTCCGGTGTCTGTGGCTCAGACGGATCAGTCAAAGCAGCAGTCTACGACGGGATCGCGGCGAGTCCCCGCCAGGTTTTTGACCGTCTTTTATAATCAGCTGGCCGATCTGCTGAAGTCCGGAGTTCCGCTGCTGCGATCTCTTCAGCTTCTGGAAGATCAGACGTCGCATTCGTCGCTGAAGTTTGTAATTCAGGATGTGCGCGAGCAGGTTGCTGACGGAACGCGGCTCAACGATGCGATGCGGCGTCATCCGAAAGCGTTTAACTTTCTGACCGTCAGCATGGTCAAGGCCGGCGAAGAAGGCGGATTTCTCGAAGACGTGCTCGCCCGAATTGCAGCGTTCAATGACCATCAGGAAGAGCTGAAGGGAAAAGTCACCGGAGCGATGGTGTACCCGGTGTTTCTGCTGGTTGTCGGCTTTCTGGTCGTGGCCGCGATGATGGTCTGGGTCGTACCAAACTTTGCTCCCATGTTCGACAGTATGAAAAAAGAAGGCACGCTGCCGTGGGCGACAACCACGCTGTTCAGCATCAGCGATACGGTTCAGGCCTACGGACTGCTGATGGCCCTGGCGGCCGCCGGCGGTGTGGCCGCACTGGTCTCTTACGTTCGATCTGACAAGGGTCGGCGCTGGCTGGACGAATGGAAACTGAAGGTCCCGGGTCTGGGCGGAATTCTGCAAAGTCTCGCCGTCGCCCGCTTCTCACGCATGCTCGGCACACTGCTCAAGAACGGCGTGCCCATTCTGCAGTCGCTGCGAATTGCGAAAGATGCCAGCGGTAATCTGGTCCTCGCGGAAGCGATTGGCAACGCGGCAGACAACGTCAGCAGCGGGCAGTCGCTGGCCGTTCCGCTGCGAGCCAGCGGTCAGTTTTCGAAGGACCTGATCGAAATGATTGCGGTGGGTGAGGAAGCGAATAATCTGGAAAACGTCTTGATCGGAGTTGCTGATAACCTGGAAAAACGCACCAGTCGCAGGATTGATATGGTTGTGCGACTTTTGGAACCCATGATGCTGCTTGTCATGGCGGGAGTCGTTGTGTTCATCGTCATGGCGTTGTTGTTGCCCGTCATGACCATGTCGACAAGGGCCAATTAACGGTCATGTGGCATCCCAACATTGAGCATCTTTCCCGGGTGCAGCGGAATGTGAAGAATGGTTGGAAAAAACAAACGAATTGCGGGACACTTCCCCTCTTTCCGGCGGTGTCAGGGGTTGAATATCCGGAGCTGAAAGACCGAGTGCGTGTCTTCAGAATCGGCGACCTGGCCGCACAGCAGACGCAAACTGGATCATCAATTGGAGAACAGGAACTTAGTTATCATGCGAAAATCAAACACAACAGTCCGGACGTTTGCATCCCGGTCGGGCTTTACTTTGCTCGAACTTCTGATCGTGCTCGCCATCATTCTGGTCATTGCGGCCATGGTGGTTCCCAACCTGATCGGCAGCCAGCAGACGGCGAATGAAAAGGCGACTTTGGCTACAGTCAAGCGTCTCGAAGGAACCGTCGGAGCATACGCCGCTGACCACGACGGAACGTATTTCAAGGGAACAGGCAGCGAAGCCTGGCAGGCCATGATCAGCCCCGGCACGTATAAAGGCCGCAGGCTGCGTCCGTATATGGAAGAAGCTCCGACCGATGCCTGGGGAAACGTTCTGCAGTATGAATGGACGGGCGACGGTCACAGCAAAAAGCAGAATGCTCTGAAGCCAGCGATCTGGTCAACAGGTCCTGACGGACAGGGTGACGGAACCAATGCCGGCGGAATCCCATTGAACAACTGGACTCCGGCAAGCGGCAGCACGGAATAAGTAGGTTGAGATCTTTCGCAGTTCGGCCAGGTGTCTTGTGGCCGTCCGGTAGAACGGCGCGACGAACTTTGTCAATTGTTTGCCCTCTGGTTGCTAATTATTGATTTCAGAAGGGTACCCTGGGCTGGACTCACGACCTGACCAAAGCCCCGTTCTTCAAGGCTGATCTGCATGCGTCGCCGTCAACTGATCATCATCGCTCACAGTACACGGAGAACAGCGTTCTCGTTGCTTGAGCTGATGATTGTTCTGGCGGTGATGCTGACAATTTCCGCGCTGGCGGCCCCGACGCTGATGGATCGCGTGCAGAATGGCCGCATTCAGGAGGCTGCGGAGAATGTCCGCGAAGTGCTTGCGAATGCGCGGCGGTATGCGATTGATTCCGGACTGGACTATCACTTTCGTTTCGAGGTTGATGGGCAGGCGGTGGTTGCGATTCCTGCCGAGCAGTTGGCTTCCCCATCCAACAATTTCACGTCGGATCCCAAAGACACGCGTTCTGTCCTGGAAGCACTGATTCTGGATGATGGGCTTTTTTTGCGAGCCCAAAAGGATGAAAACGCCGGTGGCGAAACGCTGGAATCCAAAGCCTTTGACACGTTGGCAGAAGCCGCCGATCTTGCGCAACGGACCTGGTCGCTTCCGATTCTGTTTCGTTTCGACGGGACAGCAGAAGATCGCAGCTTTCGAGTGATGGATGAAGAAGGCCGCGCCGCCGTCGTCACCGTGCGGGGGCTCACAGGCGCCGTTCGAGTCGGGCCGGTTTTCGTGATGGAGGATAACTGATGCGGATCATCAGCCGTTCCATCAAAACACGCGGCCACTGGCATTCGATAAATGGGGCTCTGGTCACTGCGTCGCCGCTACTTTCGAAACGGCACGGGCTGACTTTACTGGAAGTCATTATTTCCGTCGCCATTTTTCTGGGCGGACTGACGGCCATCATGCAGGGACTGGCAATGGGGCAGCGATCGGAGCTGGCCGCGCGACTGCAGTCGGAAGCGGTGCTCCGCTGCGAATCAAAAATAGGCGAAATTGTCTGCGGCGCGGCGGAGGCCAGGAGTTCTCCGGGCAGTCGATTCGACGACGATGAAATCGGTAACTGGGAATGGAGCTCTGAGGTTGCAGAATCCGCAACGAGCGGGCTGTTGCAGGTGACGGTGGTGGTCGAGCACAAGCCCGGCGGTGAAGAGCCGAATGCGGCGTTCACGCTGGTCCGCTATATGCGGGATCCGCAGATGTTTCTGGACGCGGCACTGCAGGAGAGCGGCGAATGAGGCACGTTGCCAACATCATCCCGCGTCAAAGTCGGTCGGCGTTTACGCTGCTGGAACTTCTGATCGCGGTAGGGCTGACATCTATTTTGATGATCGCTCTGTTTTCGGCTCTGCAGATTTATTTTGATCTGCAGGTGGACAGTCATGAAGAGATCACTCGCCAGCAGGTTTCACGAACTCTGCTGCGGCAGATCACCCGCGATATTCAGTCGGTTGTCTTCGCAAAGAAGAAGGCCACCGATGATGAAACAGGTGGGACTGCGACAAGCACAAGCAGCCCGGCTTCCACCAGCACAGGCGGCAGCACAAGCGGCGCAAGCACGGGAACTTCCGGTTCGACGAGCAGCAGCACGGGCTCATCAGGCTCAACGTCATCCAGCAGCGGATTGTCAGGAACGAGCAGCTCAAGCGGCACAAGTTCCAGCTCCGGAACTCTGGACGGAAATTCTTATGGGCAGTCTTCGATTGATGCGGAGACGGTGCTGAC